>Ga0118677_10001054_pt1 | contig 59430 bp, 40 predicted proteins | sample AliMusrvi5mmetaG_FD_86154 | JGI IMG/M metagenome (GOLD analysis project Ga0118677, IMG submission 86154)
CCTGGCGGAGGTGTTCGAAATATTGTGCGAGCCGTCCGTAGCCGACCGGTTTCAGCAGGTCGCTGCATACGGTTACGGGTTTCAATCCGCAGGCGAGCACATCGGCAATGTTAAAGCAGTCGATCCCGGCGGAGAATGAGAGGTCCAGCTCACCCCCGAATTCGTTCTGCAGCTTGCGTGCCACATGGATACTGACAGGATGAAGGGCCCGGCCGCTGAGGTACATCATCTGCTCCTTTTCGGGGAAGATGCTCTTGTTGTTTTTGCTCTCCAGGGTGTTGGTCAGCTTCAGGCTGAAATGCAGCCCGTTGGCTTCGGAGGCTTCCATCAGACGCTTTATCAGCACCAGTGCATCGGGATATTTCAGGTCGTGTTCGAAGGCCAGGTCGGGGATCTCTGCCGTGAATCCCATCTGCCCGTTCAGCAGTCCGCGCAGGACTTCCGGACCAAGCAGGGTGGGATTGAGTTTTATGGTGGTGTGAAATTTCTTTTCGTTAATCAGGTACAGCCCGATCTTTTCGATTTCATCCGGTGGACAGCCGTGCATGGTGCTCAGCGTGATGTGGTTCGAGATACAGGCCGGGATCACGATGCTGGTGATCTCCGGGTAGATGCCGAGCAGGGACTTCCGTGCCTCAGCCAGCTCTTCATGACAGTCCTGCATCTTATCAAAGAACCACTGCACGTTCTCCTTCAGGATGCCTTCCATGTTGTAGCCTGCGCTCATGTTGAAGAGCACGCCCGGCTGGCCTTCAAACCCAAGTTCCCTGTGCAGGATGTGGATCATGACCCAGGCGTTCAGATACTCCCTAAAGGACTGCTCAATCTTTAGCTCCTGCGACCACTCACAGTTATAGCCTTCGTCCTGCATGTCGATGCAGGGCTTGGAGACCTCCAGTTCATCGAGGGTCTGTATCGTCTTGAGTTCGATGTAGCGTGCGCCGCAAAGCCAGGAGGCAATTATGTTTTCCGAGAGTTGTGTCTGCGGACCGGCGGCAACGCCAACGGGTGTCTCAAGGAGGGTTCCGTATCGTTCCATGCGGAAGGGGTCAGTTGCCAGGGGTTTAAAAAAGAGGCTTCGGGGGATACCAAGGAAACGCTCCTTTTTGAGTTCGGAAAAGGTAAGTTCAAAGAGTTTTGGCAGGGAAAGAGGGAAGAGTTTATCAGACACGGTATTCCTGTATTTTTCTGGTTTAACCGGCAAAGATAACGACAATTTGCGATTGTTCGATGGCGCGTGTCTACGATTCCTGCCTTGCAGTGCACGTGCTTTTGGCGCGCGTCCCGTATGGCGCGCGTCTCCGACGCGTGCCTGCTTTGCAGCAGAAACAGCACGCGCAAAGACGCACGCTATTATGGGTTTTTAGTCAAATTGTTTTTTGAAACAAGAATGACCGTATTTTTGTCAAATGGAAACCCCCGCGATAGAGGTCAGAAACGTCCACAAATCCTTCAAAACCGTTCACGCGGTGAGGGGGATCGATCTGCGCATTATGCCCGGGGAGTTTGTCGCCATACTGGGCCCAAACGGTGCAGGGAAAACCACCCTGGTGGAGATGATCGAAGGCATCCAGAAACCCGATTCGGGTGAGATCTTCATCATGGGCAAGACCTGGAAGGGCAACGAGGACGAGCTGCGGCAGGTGATAGGGCTTTCGCTTCAGGAGACCCGCTTTATCGACAAGCTCACGGTGTACGAAACCGTAAAGTTATTCGCCAGCTTCTTCTCCCTTGGCAAACAAAGGGTGGAGGAGATCGTCGGCCTCGTCGGACTGGAGGAGAAACGGAAGTCCTATGTGGTGAACCTCTCCGGCGGACAGCGTCAGCGACTGGCCCTGGGCATCGCCCTGCTGAACGAACCCAGGATACTGCTGCTGGACGAACCTACCACCGGCCTCGACCCCAATGCGCGCCGTGAGATATGGACCATCCTGCAGAAACTCAAGGATGCAACCCACACCTCCATGGTACTCACAACCCATTACATGGAGGAGGCCGAACAGCTCTGCGACCAGATACTCATCGTCGACCAGGGGAAGATCCTCAAACAGGGCGATCTGAAGGATCTGCTGGGCAACGACCCGGATCAGATCCCGCCGGGGGCCATCATTTACAAGCCCAAGACACTTGACGACCTTTTCACGGAATTAACAGGGAGGTCGCTCAATGAATAAGCTCATCCGTTACCGCCAGCTCTGGCAGCTGATCCTCGCGCATTTCAAGGACCTCATCCGCGAGCCGGCCGTCCTCTTCTGGGGGATCGTCTTCCCCATTCTCATGTCATTGGGACTGGGCCTTGCCTTCACCCAGAAAGCCGAGATGGTGCGCGATGTAGCCGTGGTCTTCCCGTTGGCTGACTCTATTTCGCCCGCCGATACCACCCACCTTCTTTACACCTTCCTTCAGCGTTCGGCCACACCCGGCGGCACCACCCGCGAAGGGCTGCCGTACCGTGTGTTTACTTTAAAGAATGAAAAGATGGGCAACACGGTTTTCCATTTCCAGGTGATGGAGTGGAGCCCTGCCATGGTGCTGCTCAAAAGAGGCAACCTCAATATGATCCTCGATGAGAAGGGCGGCATGATCCGTTACCATTTCGATCCCCTGAACCCTGACGCCCAGCTCTCTTACCTGAAGCTGACACAGATCTTCAGCCATATCGGGCAGCTGCCCCTGCCTGAGCAACCCGACATCAGACCGCTTACCGTAAAAGGCACCCGCTACATCGACTTCCTCGTTCCCGGCCTCATCGCCATGGGATTCATGATGTCGTGCATGTGGGGCATCAGCTACGGCATCATCGACAACCGTGCCAAGAAGCTGCTCCGCAGGATGGTGGCAACGCCCATGCGGAAGTCGCATTACCTCATCGCCCTCATCACCGTGAGGTTCTGCATGAACTTTGTGGAGTCGGCCCTGCTCTTCCTCTTCGCCTGGATCGCCTTCGGGATTACTATCCAGGGAAGCATCTCAGCCCTCTTTGTCCTGATCATAGCGGGCAACACCGCCTTCGCCGGGATCGCGATCCTCATCTCCTCCCACACCGCCAAGACCGAGATCGGCAACGGGCTGATAAACCTCGTGGTGATGCCGATGATGGTGCTCTCCGGCATCTTCTTCAGCTACCATAACTTCCCCGACTGGAGCATCAGCGTCATCCAGAAATTCCCTCTCACCATGCTGGCCGACAGCATGCGGAGCATCTTCATTGAGGGCGCCGGCTTCCGCGAACTCACCATGCCGATCACCGTGCTCTTCACGATCGGGATTGTTTTCTTTGTGACCGGGCTGAAGATCTTTAAGTGGCATTGAGATCGTAACACGTGACGCGTAACGCGTAACATGTAATGGGGGAAAAGTTTTCAATAATTGTATTACTTTTCAGTGACATTCCTGATTAAGCTTAAATTAATCAGAGGATGAAAGGGGGTGTTTTGGGGAGATCCCGGGGACATTCTCCGGACATCCTGGGGACATCCCGTGGAGTTTCTCAGGATCAGCGCGGGATTTCCGGGCTCCTGCGGCCAGCTGATACGGAGCAGATACGGAGCAGATACGGAGCAGATCCCCCTGAACTCCCCGGAATTTTAAATGACAGCAGGTACGAATTCATCATTTACGATAAGACGATTGAGAGATTGAGGTATTATTTGTGATTTGTGATTTGCGAAATTGACTGCCAACGTATTGAATTTCAACTTCGTCGTTTGTCGTTCTAAAATGTCCTATTGTGTTCTATTGTGCCTATTGTGGTTAATAAAGGCTTCATTCACCACAATAGTCACAATAGTTCACAATAGAAGAATCCGGATTCCCGTCATGGGAGCAGTAGCGGATAAAGAGCGGAGAGAGACAGGAGAACAATGAATCCAGTATAAAGCAAGTAGCGGGCCAGTATCGATTCAGTACAGGAGAAAGACAGGAGGGAGACAGGAGCGAGATAGGAGAAAGACAGGAGGGAGACAGGAGGGAGACAGGAGCGAGACAGGACAGACATAGGAGAAAGACATGACAATGTTAGGGTACGACGAACGACGAAGTTAAAATTTTTTAAACAAATGAAATTCTGTTTGTTATGAGAATTACTGAACCGTGTCTCCGTTGTGAAAATTATTTGTGATTTGTGATTTGCGAAACTGACTGCCAATGTATTGAATATCAACTTCGTAGTTCGTCGTTAATATATGCTCTATTGTGTTCTACTGTGACTAATGTGGTTAATAATGGCTTCTTTCACCACAATAGTCACAATAGTTCACAATAGAAGAATCCGGATTCCTCCGCCCTCTGTCAAACTTAACCCAAACATAGATCAAAGTAGTACCAAAGTTATCTTTTGTTTGAATGAAATCAATGAAAAGTCTACTTTGGTATAAGTTTGGTATATCTTTTGAATAACTTTATGTTAACCTTCCCAGGGCTTGATATTGGGATATTGGGATATTGAGATATTGATTTTCGCCATTTCGCCATCTCGCTATTATCCAGCATCTAGTATCCAGCATCCAGTATCTGTTAAATATATTATTCCAGCCCCGCCTGCTTTCAATATAATTTTAGTACATTCGTATTTGATTCCAGGCGTTAAGGAAAACGAATGAATTGATCAAAACCCGGTATATGAAAAGTATCCTGAATACAGGTAAACGAAGATACTGTACTAAGGCACTAAATGAATGGATTTGCTATAATAATCGGCTTTCGCGCCCTTTGCGGCCTCTGGCGTGAAGGCATAATAAATTGACCGCTTTGCTGCCTTTGCGTGAAAAAAACTGTTTCACGCTTAAACCGCAAAGGCATACCTTCTATTGTGATCTATTGTGCCTAGTGTGGTAAATCTAATTCTGTGCTTCTTAAGAAAAAACCAACATGAAAATCCACTTCAACAATTGGATGCCGCCTCTCCTGATCTCTGTATTGGTTGCATTGGGCTCATGTATAAAATTCCAGCATGCTGATGATGGCGTTTTGTATTACCGTATTGCAAACCATTCGGAATACAGGATCACGGTTGTGGCTTATGATTTCTGGAACCATCCGTATTACAATTTCTCGTCAACGGATTCGGTATTCGCTTTTGACCCCGGGGAGACCAGGGACCTCGTGGCGGTTTATGGTCGTTTTAATAAAAATTACCCTGAGGAGAGCCGCGATACGCTAAGGGGTATTGGCATACTGAAGATCTTGAGAAGTGACAGCTTATCTGTTACAAAGAATTACCGGCTGACGAAATTCTGGAGCTACACGAAACCCGACGAGTATAAGCATCTATATAGTCTTGAGATCACGAATGGCAGCTTCACTCCCTGAAAACCCGTCATCATGAAAACAACATTTGCAAATGTCATGATCGTTCTGGGTTGCATCCTTATGGCTTCCTCCCTCAAGGCACAGGATGACAACCAATATCACCGGAATTTCGTCGGCATAACGCTGTCGGAATTGCCGTTCCAGGATTACCGCCTGTCGTTCGAACACAGAATTTCGGCTGACTATGGCTTCCGGATTGAGCTGGGTTACAAACCGGCCACACGCTATTTTACTGATGCCACCATCATCGACCTCGGACTGAATGCCACCGGCTGGTGCTACCGCAACACAGCAAACTGGTACTATATTTCACTGGGCTACCGGTATTACACGAATAAGAAAAAGACGCTTTACCTGTCACCCGAACTTTTTTATAAACGCATGACAGCCGACCATATCATCTTCTCGTGGGGGCTCCAGAACAGCGAAACAAGCATCAATGCTTTTGAACTTCAGTCGATGACCATGAACTGCATCGGTCTGAACCTGCTGGTCGGAAAACATGTCAGGATCAGGTTCTGCAAGGCCTTTCATGCCGGGTTCGATATATTCACCGGGGTTTCATTGCGGGAAAAGTTCATTCATACCATCAATTACGGCTACATTGAGATTCACCACAACCATGATGATGGAGTGGGCACAGTTTCTATCCCGGAATCGGATAACCCGGTAAAGGAAAATACAGAACTCTTTATGCCGATGCTGCAGTTTGGAGTTGTTTTTTATTGCTCATGGAGGTAAAAGCGAACAAGGCCTTCGCGGTCTCAAGGGTGAAGGCATAATACATGAACCGCTTTGCGGCCTTGGCGGTTAATTTTTTACCACGAAGGACACCAAGGTTTTCACAAAGAACACAAAGGATTTTTCCCCGTCATGCGTCAAGCATCACGCATCACGAAATTCCCTTATCTTTGATACTCAACCCCTGACATCCCCGCCCATGAAACAGAAGATCATCGATAACATCCATGACCCTGACATCCTGGAAGCGCTTTACCGGGAGAACAGGCAGGAATTCAGCAAGGCTTTCGCTGAGGTCTCTGAAACCGTTGATACCGAACTGGTGAAGTTCTGGAAGATCCGCCTGGCTCCGGAACGGGTGAAGGAGGCTGCCGGATTTAACAGAAGGGATCTTATCATTGTGCTTCTTCTGTCGCTGGTGACCGGCCTGTTGGTGAAGCTCCCTGCCATCTTTTGTGGGATACACGAGGAGGCTTTTTACAAGCGCGACCTGGCAATCATCATCTTCAACGGGATCATCCTCTATACCTTTTGGCAGAGCCGCTCGTTTACGGGGAAACGTTTGATGTTTTACGGTGCTGTCATGCTGGTGATGCTGCTGTTTGTGAACTTTCTGCCGTACAGCGCGAGCGATTCGATCGTCCTCTCCTTTATTCACATTCCGCTGTTTTTATGGTGCCTTTTCGGACTGGTGTTCATCGGTTTCGACTTTCAGGTGATCGGCAAACGGATAAGTTTCATCCGTTTTAACGGGGAACTGCTGATCATGATGGGGCTGATCCTCATAGCCGGCGGCATCCTGGCCGCTGTGACCATGGGTTTGTTCCATGCGATAAAAATGGATATTGAGAAGTTCTATTTCGATTGGGTGGTCACTATGGGGGCCGCTGCCATCCCCATCGTGGCTTTCTACCTCCTGAGGCTCTATCCGAACATCACCAACCGCCTGGCCCCGGTCATCGCCATCGTATTCACCCCCCTGGTACTGATCACTCTTGCCGTCTATTTAACCGTTATGCTCGTATCGACAGACAAGCTTCTGGCCGACCGCAACCTGCTTATCCTTTTTAACGCCATGCTGCTCGGCGTAATGGTGATCATTGTCTTCTCAGTATCGGAACTGGATAAATTGAAGGAGAAGAACTTCAACGTGCTGGTACTCTTCCTCCTGGCCCTGCTGGCCATCGTGATCAACGGCATCGCCCTTATGGCAATCACCTCGAGGGTCCTCACCGGGCTCACGCCCAACCGCACCATCGTGCTGGTGTCAAACATCCTCATCTTCGTGAACCTGATCCTCATTGCGAAAAACCTCTTCCTCTCCTGGTTCCGCAGGAACCCCATCGAAAGGGTGGAGGAGGTCGTTGCGAGGTATCTGACGGTTTACACGGCCTGGACGCTGATCGTTATCTTTGTCCTCCCGTTTGTGTTCAGGTTCCGGTAAAGACAATGAACAATGAATAATGAGGGATGAACAATGAGGGATGACAGCCTGAAAAAAACCTTTGTGGCCTTGGCGGTTAATTTTTTACCACCAAGGACACAAAGGTTGTCACAAAGAGCACAAAGGATTTTTCCCTGTCACGTGTTACGCGTCACGATCTCCTCTGCAAAAAGAATCATCGTATGAACTTACCTTTTAAACGGTTTCCCCAGGTTCCTGATCTTTTCCTTCATCACCGGTGTCAGCTGCTTGACCAGTTCAGCATTGTAAGCAGTGGATCCCATTGGCAGGGTTGTGGGGTCGATCTTATAGATCTGGTTTGAAGCGATCGCGTATTTACGGCCGATGGCAGCAAGGGAATTGTCCTCCATTTCGATATCAACATTAGTAGTGATGATCGAGATGGTGTTGTCACTGTTGCGGACGATGTCGAAGGTACGGAACTCCTCAGGAAACTCCCGGGTCGATTTTGTCTCAACTTCCCAGAAGCCATTTTCCGGAGCGCCGGGGGTCATCGAAGGGATGGCGGTCACGTTGTTGAGATGACGATGTCCGGAAACCCAGAGAATCAGGTTCGGGAATCCCTGCAGCATCCTCAAAACGTCAGTTTCAGTTTCATAACTGCCCGGTACGGGTCTCCAGGTAAATGGATTGCCGGAGGGTACAACGTTGATCGGCACATGGGCGGCAATGATCATCAGCTGATTGGAATCCTGACCTGCCTTAAGTTGTTCCCTGAGCCATTCGTAACGGTCAGCCGTCAGCTCACCGTGGCCGTAAATACTATCCGGACCAACAGCATCTTCATCGTCGGTCTGGGTGTCATCAAGTACGATGACTTTAAGTGGGAGGTCAGACTTTGGTATGAAAGAGTAGCATCCGCCCAGTAAATTATTCGGGTTGTCCTGGATAAATCCATGGCCCTGTGGCATGGAAGTGGATGTTTTGAATTCATTGATCCAGTCGCTGACATTGGAAAGTGTCCTTCTGTCGGGATCAGGGGAAATATCGGGAATACTTCCCATCTGGTCGACCACTCCGCATCCGAAGACAGTACCATAGCGGGAAGTTCCGTCAACAGTTCCCATTGAAAAGTTATTCGAATCGAGTTCTGAAATAGAGCTGAAGGCATCGCCCACCTGCAGGATATGATTCCCGATATAGGCATTCCGTATCTTGGTGGTGACGGGTTTTGAACCGGACCAGAAATGATCATGGTTGCCGATAACGGCATACCAGGGAATATGCGAATGAAGCCCTGGTGCAGTGTAGGTTTGCTGGTAATCGGGCAGTGTTCCGGTGGGCTGAATTCCGGAGGAGGGGGTTACGAGGCCTCCGTCCATCAGGCGAATAAACCAGTCTACTTCGTTTTTCTGGGTATTGTTCGCCATATCCCCCAATGCAAGTCCCAGGTCGAAAGAGCGTTCATCATCCAGTTTGTTGATCGTTTTTACCGCAGCGTTGAATACATGAGTTGTATAAAGGATAAGAGGGGAATAACATCCAATGCCGCCCTGTCCTGCCAGCTGGTAAAAGAAAATAGTCTGGCAGGGTGATTCCTTGTCAGTTAAATGGATATCCGTAACTGTGAAAAAATGGAGCAGTGTTGAAACCGGTTTGGAGGATTCGATGGTATAACCTTCCGGCATAAGGTCGATCCGCTTCTGACAAGCTATGCCAGGTCCGTACGTGAATTTTCCATAACCGTACTGATCAAATTTTGCTGCATCGAAAATGGTAAGACTGCCGAAAAGCGGTATCGGAACAGGGACCAGGGTTCTGTCAAGGGTTGTATAAACCTTTGAGCCGGTGAAGTTGTTGTTGTCATCACTTTTGCTGCAGCTGCCGGCGAGGAGAACTACAAAACAAAAAAGAACCAGGATCCTGGTTCTGAGGGTAGAAGCTTGTTGCATGATCGTGAAGGATTAGTTAAACAAGAGTTTTGAGAAAAGATTGTTCGTAAATGTATAACATTTGTATAACATCCTCACGTTCTTCAGCATTATTCCTGAAATTCTTTTCACCCGTCACTCATCACTCATCACTTGTCAGTGGTTACGCGTCACGCGTCACGTGTTACGAGCCAACTCATCCGACTCCAGTATCAAAACCCCTTTTGAATCCTCCTTTGCCATCTTAACCATGGCTTTTGCCACGTCGGCTGCTTCGATGCCGCGGTATTTGCGTAGGCTCCCAAGAAGCATGAAGCCGACGGCTTTCATGACGCCTTTGCCGATCAGCTCGCCAAGGCGGAATTCCTTGCGTTTGCCAAGGAGCATGGAAGGACGGAAGATGAAAATGGAAGGGATGCGGCAAGATTTTACAGCCTCCTCCATTTCACCCTTTGTCTTCAGGTAGAAATTGCCGGAAGAGGCGTTGGCTCCCAGTGAGGAGACGACCAGGAATTTCTCACTGCCGGATCGTTCAGCCCGCTTGGCCAGGTCTTTCACAAGTTCAAAATCCACCCTGCGGAAGGCCTCTTTGGTTCCGGCGGTCCGGATGGTGGTGCCGAGGCAGCAGAAGACATGGTCCGGAAGCTGCAAGGGGAGGCGGTCGGTTACTGTATAATCGACAAGGATCTCTTTCAGTTTGGGGTTGGCGATGTGACCGGTGTTCCGGACCCAGATCTGTACTTCAGAGTAGTCGTCATCCTTCAGGAGTTCTTCGAGGAGGAGTGAGCCGATCAGGCCGGTTGATCCGGCGATCATTGCTGTTTTTGTTTCCATTTGCATTTATTTTTTCCCGGATTTTAATCCGGGGCAAGCAGTCAAAATTAGACATTAAACCCCAATGACATATCATTGAATTCATTTCGGAGAAGATTAATTTCAGATGAAATAATTTTCATCGAAAACGTATCACCTTTTGGATTTTTCGTGATTAAGGGTATAAATTCAAAATCCAGGATTATGCCCTATAAAAGAGTCTGGCTTCATCTGGTATGGTCAACAAAATACCGGAAGCCCTGTTTAACAAAAGATATCCGTTATGACATCTTTACCCATATTCGGGAAAATGCTCAGGAAAAAGGTATTTACATTGATTTTGTTAATGGTTATGTTGATCATGTTCATTGTTTGATTTCATTAAAACCCGGACAATCTTTTGATAAAATAGTCAGGATTATCAAAGGAGAATCATCCCGGTGGATCAATGATAATAATCTGACCAATGGAAGGTTTGATTGGCAATCTGACTATTATATTGTTTCTGTAAGCAATTCGGCCATTGAAATCCTGAGGAAATACATCCGGAATCAGGAAATTCATCATCAAAAAAATTCCAGAATCAGGGAACTTGATCAAAGGTCCCCGGATTAAAATCCGGGGCAAGCTATTTTGATTTCTTTGGAACATTCTCCCTGGATTGAAATCCGGGGCAGCTATTTTGATTTCTTTGAATCATCAGAGGTTCCAGAATCTCTTGCCCCGGAATTTATTCCGGGGATAAAAAGATGGAATTTATTCCGGGGATAAAAATCAGAGTTCAGAGACAAGCTGCCTGAGTTTCGTCTCTAAAGATTTGGCGGAATATTTGAACAGTATTTGTCGTGTCAGTGACTGGATATAGCTCTCTTCGGCCTGGCGGACCTCCAGGGAGGTGGTTTGTCCGAGCTGCAGCCGCCGCATGGTGATGTCGAGATTCTCCTTTGCAAGGATCAGGTTTGATTTTTCGAGATTCAGCAGTTGCAGTACCCGCTCATAGGCAGAAAGTGCGTTCTGGAGATCTGTGTTGGCCTGGAGTCGGGTATTCTCGAGATCATAGGAGGCGGCCTGCTGTTCAAGCTTCGATATCTTTACCAGGCGGTGTATGCGGTGGCCGTCGTAAATGGGTAGTGTCAGTGAGCCGCCCAGCACGGGACCATAATTCCGGGTGAGGGAGTTGGTGCCGGCTGTATAGTTGTTCTGAAGGTAGTTGTAATCCGCTGAAAAGGAGAGCCAGGGGTAGCGTTGTGCGGAGATCTCGCGTGTAGTGAGTTTTGAAACATCGAGTTGTTTTGCCGAGGAGAGCACCTGGGTGTTCTGTTTATAGAGTTTTTCGTTCAGCGCCTTCCTGTCGGGATGGTAATCAAGGTCGATGGAATCAAGTACCTCGTAAGGAGTGTCTGCGTCCCGGCTCAGCAACTGGTTAAGACTGCGTTTGGAGTCGAGGATCACTGTCTCCTGGAGGATGGCGTTTTCGAGATAGACATTCAGGTCTACCTGGGCCTGGAGCAGGTCGGTTTTGGGTACCAGCCCGGCATTGAAGCTTGCCTGGAGGATCTTCACCCGCTCCTCGTTGTAATGGATCGCCTCGCGGATGGAGGACAACTGCTGCTTCTGTCGCACCACATCGTAATAGGCGAGGATGGTATTGTAGACTGTCTGTGAAACCTTGTCGCGGAAATTGAGTTCACCAAGCGCCTCCAACTCGTTCAGCTTTTTCTTCGTGATGAACATCTTTCCCCCGTCGAAAAGTGTCCAGCTCAGTTCCGCGGCAGCGGCAAAGGAGTTGGTGCGCGAATCAGGGTAGGTTGCAGTGCCGCCGGCTGTCAGGTTAGTTGTGGAGTTGTACATTGAATAGCTGTCGCCGGCTTTCAGTCCGATGCCGGGCATCATGCCTGCATTCCCGGCAGTGTTGTTTGCCTTGCTGATGTCGGTTGCGGTTCCTGCGATCAGGATGTCGTAGTTGTTCTTCAGCACCAGTTTCACGGCCTCATCCGCGGTAAGCAGCGCTTGTCCGAGAACGAGTTGCGTTGTCAGCAGAAGCAGGAAAACCGGAAAAAAGTATCTTTTCATGACGATGAGGATCAGTGATTGGTTTTCTCTGTTGGATCTTCGATGGGCATCCTTGGCTTTTTCGATGAGATGATGATGTACATCGTGGGAATGACGAAGAGGGTGAGCACAAGCGCGAAGAGGAGCCCGCCCACGATCACGATGCCAAGCGGAACACGGCTCTGGGCGCCGGTGCCGATTGCCAGGGCGATAGGCATGGCTCCGAAGATGGTGGCCAGGGAGGTCATCAGGATCGGACGTAAACGAGCCACGGCGGCTTCATGGGCGGCCTCCGCCTTTTCAAGTCCGGCTTTTCGCTTCTGGTTAGCGAACTCCACGATCAGTATGCCGTTTTTTGTAACCAGTCCGATCAGCATGATGATCCCGATCTCGGAGAAGATGTTGAGGGTGCTGCCCTTGATCCAAAGGCTCAGGAGTGCGCCGGCAACGGCCAGGGGCACGGTGAGCATGATGATGAAGGGGTCGCGGAAGCTTTCAAACTGGGCTGCCAGGATAAGGTAGATCAGCAACAGGGCCAGGATGAGGGCAAAAGAGGTATTGGAACTGCTCTCGGCAAAGTCGCGGGAGGGGCCCAGCAGGTCGGTCTGGAAGGAGTCGTCCAGCACCTTTTTGGAGATCTTCTGCATCTCTTTGATGCCTTCGCCAAGGGTATGGCCATTGGCCAGGGAGGCGGAGACGGTGGCCGATTTAAACCGGTTGAAATGGTAGAGGGTCGGTGGACTGCTGTTCTCCTCCATCTTTACCAGGTTATCGAGCTGGATGAGGGTTCCCACATTATTTCTGACATAGAGTGACGTGATGTCGGTGGGGTCGCTGCGGGAGGAGCGTTCAACCTGCCCGATCACGAAATACTGCTTTCCGTTACGAAGGAAGTAGTCGTAACGCCGGCCGCTCATGGCCAACTGCAGTGTATTGGAGATGTCTTTAACATTCACCCCGAGGTCGGTGGCTTTCATGCGATCGACACGGATGTTCAGCTCCGGCTTGTTGAATTTCAGGTTCACATCGACATTGCCGAAGATGCTGTCCTTACGCGCCTCATCGAGGAAACGCGGGAGGTATTTCTCCAACTTATCGAAGTCGAGGTTCTGCAGCACGAACTGTACGGGAAGTTGTCCTCCCGAGGCCAGGGAGGTGGTGATGGTTTGTTCCTGGTTTGGAATGATGCGCGCTTCCGGGAATTTCTTGTAGAGTTTTGTAAGGCGGTCGTATACCTGCTGCTGCGTGGCTTTCCGCTGATTGGGTTCCGTCAGGAAGATATTGATGTTGCCCACGTTGGTGCTTGTGGCATTCTGTCCGGCCCCGGTCCTTGCGAAGACCAGCCTGCCTTCCGGCACGCTGTCCATGACACGCTGTGATATTCGGTCCATCAGCTTCAGGGTGTAGTCGAAATCCGTGCCTTCCGGTGCGGTAACGCTGGTACGCAGGATGCTGTGGTCTTCAAGGGGTGCCAGCTCCGATTTAATTGTAGTTCCGAGCACGCCGATCAGAACGAGGCAGAGTAAAAGGATCAGGTATGAGATCCATTTGCGTACAATGAACATACCAAGCAGACGGCGGTAGCCATTTTCCATCCCGGTAAAGAAAGGCTCGGTGGCTTTATAGAAGCGGGAGTGATGGGCAAGGCTGCCGCCCATCTTCACATTCAGCACCGGCGTCAGGGTCAGAGATACAAAAGCGGAGATCAGCACTGCCCCGGCGACGACGATCCCGAATTCACGGAAAAGACGGCCGGTGAAGCCTTGCAGGAAGATCACCGGGATAAAGACAATGGCCAGGGTGAGGGAAGTTGAGATGACTGCAAAGAGGATTTCACGGGTGCCCAGGAAGGCTGCTTTCCACTTATCCATGCCCTGTTCGATCTTTTTAAAGATGTTTTCCGTTACGACAATACCATCATCCACCACAAGTCCCGTTGCCAGCACAATGGCCAGCATTGTGAGCACATTCACCGAGAAGCCGAAAATGTACATGATAAAGAAGGATCCGATGAGGGAGACTGGTATGTCGATGAGGGGCCGGAGGGCGATCACCCAGTTCCGGAAAAAGAGGAATACAATAAGTACGACGAGGGAGATGGCAATGGCGAGGGTCATGGCCACATCGTTGACAGACTGGCGTACAAACTTTGTTTTATCGTAACCCACGTCGAGTTTCAGTCCCGGGGGAAGCTCTTTCCGTATCTGCTCGAAACGTTTGTAGAACTCATTGGCGATATCGATGTCATTGGCGCCGGGGAGGGGGATGAGGGCGAGGCTGATGCCTTCAACTCCGTTAAGCTTTACCTGGGTCTCTTCGTTCTCAGGGCCGAGCATGGCTTCACCGATGTCGCTAAGGTGGATGATCTGGTCGTTGGTCTGCCGGATGATGATGTTGTTGAAGTCCTCTTCCGTGACGAGGCGGCCGTAGGTCTTCACGAGGAGTTCAGTGTTCTTCCCCCTGACCTTCCCTCCCGGAAGTTCAACATTCTCCTTGTCGAGGGCGGTATTCACGTCTTCAGCGGTGACGTTGTAGGCCGCCATCTTGTCGGGGTTGAGCCAGAGGCGCATGGCCGGGCGTTTTTGCCCGTAGAGGCCCACGGAGCTCACGCCCGGTATGGTCTGAAGCTTTTCCTGGAGCACATTCTCGGCATAGTCGCTCAGCTCCAGGGCGTTCATGGTGGTGCTTTGAACGGCAACGGTGATGATGGGGTCGCTGTTGGCGTCGGCCTTGGTGACGACTGGCGGAGCATCGATGTCGAGGGGCAGGTTACGGGCAGCCTGGGCGGTTTTATCACGCACGTCGTTGGCGGCCTTTTCGAGGTCGGCGCCCACATTGAATTCAACTGTAATGGTGCTGCTGCCGGTGGCCGATGAAGAGGAGATCGACTTGATGCCTTCGATGCCGTTGATGGCTTTTTCGAGGGGTTCTGTGATCTGCGATTCAATGATCTCCGGATTGGCCCCTGTATAATTGGTCTGTACGTTGATGGTCGGCGGGTCGATGGCAGGGTAGAGGCGGACACCGAGAAAGGTATAACCTACCACCCCGAACAGGACGATGACGAGGCTCATCACGATGGAGGCTACCGGGCGCTTAAGGGCAAAATCGGAAATGGTCATTTGCGGATCTTTGAGAATTTCAGTGCCGATTTTGGCTTGAGGAACATGACGCCTGTAACAACCACGGTATCACCGACATTCAACCCTTCGGTAACTTCAATGTCGTCAGGTCTGCGGATGCCTGTCTTTACAGTGAGCATCGCTGCCTGGCCGTCACGGGCCACGATTACTTTTTTGTTCCGTTCCTGCGGGATGACCGCCTGGGTTGGGATCATCAGGGCATCAGGCTTCACGGTAAGGGGAATTTCCACTTTGGCAAAAGAGCCCGGATTCAGGATGCCGTCTCGCTGGTCAACCAGGGCACGGACCTTCAGGTTTCTTGTGGCGGCATCGATTCCACCTTCGGCAGCCGTGATGGTTGCTGAAAAGAGGGTATCTGCTCCCTGGATGGAGAAGCGGACCTTCTTGCCTGCCCTGATCTCTCCGGCATACTTTTCGGGTACGCTGAAATCAAGTTTCATCTGGTTGAGCTCCCTGATCGTCGCGAGGGGGGTGCCGGGGGTTACCTGTGCACCCACGCTGATATTCCGGAGTCCTATGGTGCCGTCGTAGGGCGCCAGCACCTCCGTTTTGGTGATCTGTGCCTTGAGTACCTCAATGTCGTCGGTGATAGAGCTGACCTGGAGACCGGTCTGTTCGTACTCGAGTTCACTGATCCCGCTCACTGCGAGCAGTTCGGCCTGGCGCTTCTTCGTTTGCTCGGCGATCTTCAGCTGGGTCTGCAGTTTCTTCAGGGTGGCCTGCATATCCGCATCAAAAAGTTTGACCAGCACAGTCCCTTTTTTTACAAACTTCCCTTCCGGGAGGTTGATGTTCACCACACGTCCGGAGATGTCGGTCATGAGGACGGTCTCCTCAAAGGACTTCAGTGTTCCTGAAACTGTGATGGACTGGCTGACAACGGAGGGTTTCACAATGAACCCCTCCACCATCTGCGGGCCGGAGGCTTTTTTCTCCCCGGCGTTTTTCGGGTCCTTGCCGGAACTGCAGGAGAACATCAAAGAGATTGCCAGAAGCGGGATAGCGGTGATTTTCAGAAATCGTTTCATAGAAAGGGTAAGAGGAAACAGATTTGCGTACCTGTATGGTCGTTAAAAGGTCATACAACCGGTGCGGTGTATTTTAACAGTACAAAATTAAACAAATTATCCGGATACTTGATTCTGGATGCTGGATACTGGATTCTGGAAAAGTAAAATTCCGTCTTCTGCCTTCCATCTTCTGAACTAAGGTATTTTACGATACATTTGTTAATGTGAAATTTATTTTTGTACTTTTGCAGCCTGTTTCTCGGGATGTAGCGCAGTTGGCTAGCGCACCACGTTCGGGACGTGGGGGTCGGAAGTTCGAGTCTTCTCATCCCGACCATTTTGCCTCTTTAGCTCAGTTGGTAGAGCAACTGATTCGTAATTAGTAGGTCGGGGGTTCAAGTCCCCTGAGAGGCTCACCGGAAAACTAAACCCTGATAGTGTTAGCTGTCAGGGTTTTGCTTTTTTCGGATCAGACCTGTAAGACCTTGAGAATTTGTAGATGATGCCGAAGTCGAACATGAATACAGCCGGGTTGTAACTTTCGCGGAGCATGTTCAGGGAGGCACCAAGGGCAATGTTCATTCCCCAGTGACGGTTGAAAAGGAAATCTCCACCCAGCAGGATAGAAGGTCCCAGGGAGAGGCGGGTTTCAGTGACTGGCTCTTTAGGGCGGACCGAGTCCTCCTGGTAGAGCAGACGCGTGGCAGGTACGGTCCCGACCTGGAAGCCCAGATACCAGCCCTTGTACCAGAAGAATTTTATGCCAGTTGAACACCAGATGCCGCCCAGGTTTTCGTGGACGCCAAAGGGACTTACCCCCAGGCCTGCGTTAAAGCCGATGCCGAGCAGATCACCGACACGGCGCTGATATCGTATGCCAGGGAATCCATAGCTCTGACCGAAACCCAAAGCCATGCTGTTGTAATCGTTTTTTCCGGCAGAAAAATAGCGGTCCTGCTTCGGGTGTTTTTTTGAGAGGAGATGCTTGTTGGGGATAGTGCTGAACAGGATGCGGACAACCTCGTTCCTTGGAACAGTATATTTTGTTCCCAGGGAGTCCTCCGGAAAGGTATAGGTGACGAAGGAGGGATCCATCCCGATAACCCGGGCATTCAGGATGCTTCCGTTCTGCAGACTGATATGATCCTGTGAAAACGAAAACACCGGGAGCAGAACAAAAATGATAAGGCTGGTCAGTCTGTTCATAGAAGGGCGTTTTCTTCTATACACCTGTGAGTGCTGATACCCCTACTTTCAGAGCATAAAAAAAGCCATCCGTCGTGGATGGCTTTCTAATGTTAATGGTTAAAATATGAAAATATAATGGATCAGACGGTTTCGTCGAATCCCGCTTCCTGCGGGGTTACCGGTGAAATCGCCGTGTAGGTGTCGGTGTCATCCGTAAACTCCGCCTCGGCAGGGGTCACGGGAGCCAGCGCTTTCAGTAAGGCATTGCTTACCGGAGCATCGGAAGAGTATTCCTCATCAAACCCGGCTTCCCTGGGGGCAACCGGTGCATAATTTTGGGATACAACGCCTGAACGGTTTTCTGCAGGCGTATCAGAGTAGTTATTCATATGGGCAAGGGCCGGTATATATAAGGCACAGGCCATAACGGGAATTATAATGAGTTGTCTTGTTTTCATGGTTAGTTTAATTTTGCTTCTTTCCGTATTTTCAAATCTGATCATATGACGCAAAAGAAATAGATTTGTTACAGAAAGAAATTCTTGTATTGATTTCGATGCAAAGATAAGACTTAAATTTATTGAATCTAAATAAATGTTTATTTTTTAACAATAACTTAACGAACACAACCTAAATCATCAACCTATGAAAACGATCAAACCAACCGCCATTCTTCTTCCCATATTGTTTGCCGGACTTATTCTCCTGGCCGGCTGCGCCAATAAGGAAATAGTGACAGACTGTCTCAAAGGCCATACGTATGGTTTCTGGGGCGGATTATGGCATGGCATCATAGCACCCATCGATCTTATCGGCATGCTGCTGCGTGACGATGTAAGCGTATATGCCCAGAATACCAACGGCGCCTGGTACGCCTTCGGGTTTATTCTTGGAAGCGGGGGATGGGGGTTCCTTGGGGGAAACCGGTCACGGAAGAGGAGGAATTAACGATTGATGTAGGGACATGTCATGACATGTCCCTACCGATATATCGCCTCCGCGATTTTTATGATAAGGGATGGATCATCTTCGATGGCGTTGCCCACGACGACAATGTCGGCACCGGCCTGGCTGATCTCCTTTGCCTGTTGCGGGTTGCGGATGCCTCCGCCCACGATCAGGGGAATGGAGACCGAGGCCTTAACCTTCGTGATCATGGTTGGGGAAATGCGGTTACTGGCCCCGCTTCCTGCATCCATGTAAATGAGTTTTAAGCCAAGCATCTCACCCGCCATGGCAGTACATACGGCGATATCGTTTTTATCAGCGGGGATGGGCGTTGTATGACTCATGTATGAAACCGCGGTCGGCTTGCCGCTTTCAACCAGGACATAGCCGGTAGGGATAATTTCGAACTGGCTGGCTTTCAGGTAGGGTGCCGCCTCCACATGCTTGCCGATCAGCATCTCCGGGTTGCGTCCGGATATCAACGAAAGCAGGAGGATGGCATCGGCATTGTTTTTCAACTGGAACTGGCTGCCGGGGAACAGGATCACAGGTACAGAGCAATTTTCCTTGAGAACATCGATAAACCTGCGGTGATTATCTTCCGTAAGCAGGCTTCCGCCATAAAAAATAAAATCGACGCCGGCCTCTTGCGACAGCTTGGCGATCTCCCGGATACCGCTTTCCGTGAACTTATCCGGATCGATCAGGGGCGCGAACTTCTTCTTCGGGGTACAAAAACGGGTATAAAATTCTGAGGGTTGTTTCATGATGGTCTAAAAAACTGAGGCTGCGATTTTACGGATATTTTCCGAGATACCGATAGTAAAATAATGAAGGACAGGTACACCGAAGCTGATCAGCTCTTTCGACTGGGCCGTAGTCCATTCAATGCCAACCTGGAAAGCCTCATCATTCGTTTTGCATTTGATGAGCGCTTTCACCAATGCTTCGGGTATGTCGATATTGAATACCTGAGGTAGAATATTCATGTCCTTAAGGGTCGTGATCGGTTTCAGCCCTGGGATAATGGGCACGTCAATCCCTGCTGCCCGGCAGTCTTTCACAAAATTGAAATACTTGTTGTTGTCATAAAAGAGTTGGGTGATGATGTAAGAAGCTCCGGCATCGATCTTGTCTTTAAGGAATTTCAGGTCCGAACGGAGGTTGGGCGATTCGATGTGCTTTTCCGGGTAACCGGCAACGCCTACGCAGAAATCGGTGGCTGCGATGTTCTCGAGTTCCTCGTCAAGATATTTCCCTTCGTTCATCCGGACGATCTGTGCCACCAGGTCGGAAGCATGGGCATGACCGTTTTTCTCAGGAGAGAAGGTTCGCATGGATTTGGGCGGATCACCCCGCAGTGCCAGTATATTGTTGATCCCGAGGAAATGAAAGTCGATCAGTGCGTATTCCGTGTCTTCCTTTGTAAAACCGCCGCAGAGAAGATGGGGCACCACATCGACATTCGGGTATTTGTATTTGATGGCAGCCGATATTGCGACCGTGCCCGGCCTTTTCCTTACAGTCTTCTTCTCAAGGAGGCCACTTTCGTGTTTCTTATAAACAACCTCCTCCTGGTGATAGGTGATGTTGATGAAAGAGGGGTTGAACTCAAGCAGTGGATCGATGGTCTTGTAGATCCCGTTGATATGATGTCCTTTCAGTGGAGGCAGCAGCTCAAATGAGAAGAGCGTCTTGTCTGATTTATTAATGTGATCGATTACTTTCATGTTCAGTAATTAAGAGAAGTATTCAGTAATTTTTCAGTCTGGTCAACAGGCAGGTTCTTGCGTTTGGCATATTCGGAAACCTGGTCTTTTCCTATCTTCCCGAGGGCAAAATACCTTGATTCGGGATGGGCGAAATAGAAGCCGCTTACCGAGGCGGCGGGATACATGGCATAGCTTTCAGTGAGGGTGATGTTCACCTCCTTCGAAACATCCATCAGGTCGAAGATGATCTTCTTTTCCGTGTGTTCAGGACAAGCCGGGTATCCCGGGGCCGGCCGGATTCCCTGGTACTGTTCCTTAAGCATTCCGCCAAGGTCGAGGTTTTCTCTGGTATCGTATGCCCAGTATTTCTTCCGTACCAGTTCGTGCAGCCGTTCGGCAAAGGCTTCCGCCAGCCGGTCGGAGAGAATCTTTATTAATATGGAGGAGTAATCATCCAGTTCGCTTTCATAATGGCTCACCCACTCTTCCAGTCCGAGACCGGCAGTGACGGCAAAGGTGCCGATATAATCCACCGGACCTTTTTCTTTCGGACTGATGAAATCAGCAAGACAGTAATTTGGAGTATTATCCTCTTTCTTTTGCTGGTTTCTCAGAAAATGCAGGGTGGCCCTTGTGGTGGTCCGCTGTTCATTGTCGTAAACCTCAACATCATCCCCGATGGAGTTGCAGGGGAAAAAGCCGATCACCCCTTTGGCCAGCAGCATTTTCTGGGCCACCATGCTGTCGAGCATCCGCTGGGCGTCATTGAAGAGTTTGACCGCTTCGGTTCCCTTGACCGGATCTTTCAAAATGGCCGGGTACTTCCCGTTCAGTTTCCAGGCATGGAAGAAGAAGGTCCAGTCTATGTAGTTCCGGATTTCTGCAAGAGAGAAATCATAAAAATATTTGACGCCTGTGAATTGTGGCTTTATTACCGGTGAAGCTGTCCAGTTGATCCTGAATTTATTCTCGCGTGCCTCCTTCAGGCTGATATAGGCAATGTCGGTACGCGAGTCCTCATATTGTTTCCGGAGTACCCGGTAATGCTGTTTTACGGTTTCGCGGTATGCTTTTTTCCGGTCGTCGGAGAGGAGGTCGGAGAGGATCCCTGCGCTTTTGGATGCATCCCGCACATGGACAACCGGAAAGCTGCAGTTCGGGTCTATCTTCACAGCAGTATGGATCTCCGAGGTAGTGGCCCCGCCGATCAGCAGCGGCAACAGGATGCCCTGTCGCTGCATCTCTTTTCCCACATGGACCATCTCCTCAAGGGAGGGGGTAATGAGTCCGCTCAGTCCGATGATATCAACCTTTTCCTTTACAGCAGCCTGCAGGATCTTTTCCGCCGGCACCATCACGCCCAGGTCGATCACTTCGTAGTTGTTGCAGGCCATCACTACACCGACTATGTTCTTGCCGATATCATGCACGTCGCCCTTTACGGTGGCGAGCAGAACCTTCCCTGCGTTCTTTTTTGCCAGGGGGTTGAGCAGGTTCTCTTTTTCGATGACGGGCAGGAGGCGGGCAACGGCTTTTTTCATGACCCTGGCGCTCTTCACCACCTGGGGCAGGAACATTTTGCCCGAGCCGAAGAGGTCGCCAACAACGTTCATGCCGGCCATGAGCGGACCTTCGATGATATGCAGCGCCCTCTCATAAGTTCCAAGGGCCTCCTCGATATCCTCATCGATGTGGTCGGTGATCCCTTTGATCAGCGCATGCTTCAGCCGCTCTTCGAGGGGACTGTTTCTCCACTCTTCGGCTGTTTTTTCTTTCTTCCCGGCATTTTTAACAGTCTCCGCATACATGATGAGACGCTCCGTGCCGTCCTTCCTGCGGTTGAGGACGACATCCTCCACCAGTTTCAGCAGGTCCTTCGGGATATCGTCGTACACGGGGAGATTGCCGGCATTCACTATGCCCATGTCGAGCCCGGCCTGGATGGCGTAATAGAGAAATACTGCGTGGATCGCCTCCCTGATCGGGTCATTTCCACGGAAGGAGAAAGAGAGGTTGCTGATCCCGCCGCTGACTTTGGCATAGGGGAGGTGTTCTTTAATCCATTTCACCGTTTTGATGTAATCGATGGCATAGTTGTTATGCTCGTCCATACCGGTGGCAATAGTCAGGATATTGGGGTCAAAAATAATGTCTTCAGGGGGGAAGCCGACCACTTTGGTAAGGAGGTCATAGGCACGTTTGCAAATACTGATACGCCGCTCATAGGAACTGGCCTGTCCCTCTTCGTCGAAGGCCATCACCACTGTTGCGGCGCCATAGTTCATCACTTTTTCGGCGCGTTCCAGGAAGGCTGCTTCGCCCTCCTTGAGGCTGATGGAGTTCACGATGCACTTTCCCTGTATGCATTTCAGTCCGCCTTCGATGACCGACCATTTGGATGAGTCGATCATGATGGGCACTTTGGCTACATCGGGTTCGGAGGCCACCATGTGCAGAAAATGCACCATGGACCGCTCTGAGTCAAGCATGGCTTCGTCCATGTTGATGTCGATGACCTGGGCGCCGTTCTCCACCTGCTGTCGGGCAACAACAAGTGCTTCCTCAAATTTGGATTCCTTGATCAGGCGGGCGAACTGGCGTGATCCGCTGACGTTTGTGCGTTCGCCGATATTGATGAAGTTGCTTCCCTGGTATATGCTCAGGGCCTCAAGACCGCTGAGTTTCAACTGATGGTCAGGGGGTGGGGGGGTACGCGGGACGGCCGTGGCAGCAATGCCGGCAAACATCCGGATATGGTCCGGTGTGGTTCCGCAGCATCCGCCGATGATATTTACAAAGCGGTTATCCAGGAAGTCGCGGATATACCCGGCCATGATCTGTGGTGTTTCATCATACTGCCCGAACTGGTTGGGAAGTCCCGCATTCGGATAGGCGCTGATGTAAAAGGGCGCTTTTTCGGATAGTTCCTCAAGGAAAGGCCGTAGTTCTTTCGCCCCCAGGGCGCAGTTCAGTCCGATGGAGAATATCCCGGAATGCGAGAGGGAGATGAGAAAAGCTTCCACTGTCTGGCCGGAGAGTGTCCTTCCGCTGGCATCAGTAATGGTGCCGGAGATCATGATGGGAATGCGGGTCTTCCTTTTGCTGAAAAGGTCTGCCACTGCCATCAGGGCGGCTTTGGCATTAAGCGTATCGAAGATGGTTTCGATCAGCAGCAGGTCAACGCCACCGTCAAGTAATCCGTTCACCTGTTCCTGGTAAGCATGGTAAAGGTCGTCGAATGTCACAGCACGGTAAGCGGGGTCATTCACATCCGGCGACATGGAGGCGGTTTTGTTGGTCGGGCCGAGGGCGCCGGCCACAAAACGCGGCTTATCCGGATTTTCAAGTGTATATTGAGCCGCAATTTCCACCGCAATGCGGGCGGAAGCGACATTGAGTTCGTAGATCAGCGATTCCATGTGGTAATCCTGCATGGAGATGCTGTTGGAGTTGAAGGTGTTGGTTTCAATGATATCGGCTCCCGCGATGAGGTATTCCTCATGGATATCGCGGATGATCTGGGGCTGGGTGAGTGAGAGCAGATCGTTATTGCCTTTCACCGGGTATCCGAAATCCCGGAAACGCTTGCCACGGAAATCTGCCTCTTCCAATTTGTACCGCTGGATCATGGTCCCCATGGCGCCATCCAGCACCAAAACCCTTTTTTCTACTTCGTGACCTATGTCTTTCTTCATGATTTCTGTTTGCTTATCGCGTAAACCAGCATGTAATCATCTGTTTTTTCGTAATACACATCATAAAATGCTTCTCCTTCCGGGGAATGCATCCGTGCATGGCAGTTCCCTATTCCCTCACAAATATAATCAAAGGAATCAATAATAATATCACGTTTGAATTCAACCTCAGGTTTTCCATAGAGTTTATAGAGGGATTCCTTCGCCCCCCAGATAACGTAAAGTTTTTCAATAAGGTGTTCACTGCCAATGGCTGCCTGTTCTTCCGGGCTGAGGAATTTATCGGCCACCCTGGTGATGCGGTCACGGAGAAGCTCGATATCGATTCCCACCCTGGACGAAGAACTGATGATGGCCGCAGAATAATTTGCGGTGTGCGTTACAGAAAGGTGCTCGGAATGATCTTTCAAAACAGGCTTTCCATGTTCTGTATAGTACATCGGGGCTTCGGGGGCGCCCAGCAGATCCTTTACGACCAGCCTGTAACTGAGCCACTGCTTTTTGCGGAGTTCGTTCCGGATTGTGCCGTAATAGATATCTTCGTCTGCACTCAAGGCGAGCTGTGACCTGAGCTCTTCGGCCGTTTCGTCGATCTTCCATATTCCCAGGCGGGTTTGATCGTTGATCACGGTTCTGCGAATCACAGGCATTTTACAAATCCAGTTAGGTGGTCTGCTAAATTACATTATAAATAAAAGGTTGAACGGGTTATTATGTAATTTTATCGGTTCAAATTCCTGCCACGCCATGAAAGAATTCTTCCGGTCAAAAGGGTCGGCGCTGTTTATCCTGGTGATTCTGCTGGTGGGCCTTGTCTCATTTCGCTATCTTTCCGATCCGGATATCGGGACCCATCTCAGGGCAGGGAAATGGATCGTTGAGAACCACCGGGTTCCGGATAATGACACATTTTCATATACCTGTACAAATCACGCGTATCTTGATTCACACTGGCTCTTCCAGGTGCTGGCCTATATGGCTTACCGCCTTACAGGCTACAATGGTTTAAGCATCCTTGTCTTCCTGCTCTCCCTTTTACTTTTTTACCTTTTATTCAGGAGAGCATATAAACCGGGGAATTCACCGTTTATATTATCCTGGGCTCTCCTCCTTGGATTTCTTTGCATAGAAACCAGGATCACCCTCCGTCCCGAGATGTTCACCTTTCTTTTCATGACACTTCTGCTACAGGTTCTCGACAACTATTACCATGAGAAAAAGGAGAAGCTCTTTCTCCTGCCGGTGATCATGCTCTTCTGGAGCAATATGCACGGGCTCTTCATCCTGGGGTACCTGCTGAGTGGTTCTTACTTTATCAGCCTTTACATCCGTGACCGCAAGCCGGATCTTTATTTTCTGAAATGGGCCGGATTTTCTTTTCTTGCCAGCCTTGTCAATCCCTATACCTACCGGCTCCTGGCCTTTCCTTTTCTTCTGAACACGCGCCTGAATGCCGACAACATTTTCCATCAGCATATCCGGGAATTCACCTCCTTTCACCGGCTGGAGCATTTCCTTTTCAAAGACTATATTTTTATTGCCTTCTTTCTGCTGACCTTCCTGCTGCTCATCCTTACCTGGAAAAAAAGAAAGGTGCATGAGCTGATCCTGACGGCAGTGTTTTTTTACCTGGCCTGGGCGAGCATCCGGAATATTGCACTTTTTGCCGTGATCGCCATTCCAATCCTTTCGACCTCGGCCATGGATCTCTATGCGGAAATGCGCCCCCGCATGGATGGAATGTTCGGAGCCGGAAAGGTGAAGCGGATCTCAACCCTGGCGTTTGTCTTGTCCGGGATATTTGTCGCAGGCATCAGCCTGCGGGTATTTACCAATTCCTATTATACAGACAACAGTTCCTACAACAGGACCGGGACCGGTGTCGACGACAGGCACCTGCCGGTGAAAGCAGCTGCCTTCATCAACGACGGGCGGCTTGACGGCAGGATCATCAATGCACTCAGCCTTGGCGGGTGGCTCTCCTGGAGCATCCCGCAGCCTGTCTTTATTGATGGACGGCTGGAGGTGATGGGGGAGGCTATCTATTCAGAGGTCAGTGCAAGCTGGTCGGGCGGGCTGGGGACCCTGATCAGGAAGTATGAGCCCTCCATGATCATCTATAATTATGATAAGTATTACCCCTGGACGGTACAGCTTTCAGGTATGGAAGGCTGGAGGCTGATCTACGTTGATGGCTTTACAGCTATCTTTGCCCGAAGTGATTATGCATCCGGGATCCCGGCATTTGACCTGTCGGTCCTGCCGCGGCAATATGCTGTCGGCAGCAGGTCAGGCGAGGAGATCAGGGCGATCCTCGGCATGCAGCCCCCAACAGTTTTCACAGGCTGGCTGAAGGGCTTTTATGAAAAACCTGATTATGAACTTTCTGACTTATCAAACCTTGCCTCCTTTTGTCTTCAGATGAAGGATGAACGCACTGCCGCCTTGCTTTTTGTTGAGATACTGCGGAGGACTAAGGGCGGTGCCAGTCCGGTTTATTATGCTCTGGCCGATATCTACCGTGCCTCGGGCGACCTTGAAAAGGCTGCCATCTGTTACAGGCGGATCCTCGAAACCGACCCTGCGAACCAGGTTGTGAAGGCAGGGCTTCAGGCGGCAGAAAACGGGCAGGCCCCGGCGACGGCACCTCCTGTACCTGAAAAGGCAGCATCACCCGACAAGAATGAAAATGAGGCGGTAAACCTTTATAATGAGGCCAATGTAAAATACAGGCAGGGTGATTTCAATGGGGCGGGTGAGTGTTACCGGCAGGCGATCAGTCTCAAGCCTGATTACTTCAAGGCCTATAACAACCTGGGGATTCTGAAGGCTTCCGAGCTGAAGGATTTCAGCGGGGCCCTGAAGGATTTTGACAAGGCGATCGGGATCAACCCGGGCTATGCCGATGCCTACCTGGGCAGGGGCACCTGCCTCCTTAACCTGCATGAAACCGAAAAGGCGTGCCGCGACTGGGCTAAGGCGCTGTCGCTGGGGAACCGGCAGGCGGAGAACATGATCCGCAATTATTGCAAATAAAATCATTTAAAATGAGCAATTTGTGAAGAGTTTTGTAAGGTTTACAGGAATGTTATACTTTTGCATAAAGAACATATCAATATGGAACAGATAAAAACAGATTCAACCATGAATTATAAGGTTGCGGATATCAGCCTTGCAGATTGGGGAAGAAAAGAAATCGAAATTGCTGAAAAAGAGATGCCGGGACTGATGTCGATCCGGAAAAAGTTTTCAGCAGAGAAGCCTCTCAAGGGTGCGCGCATCAGCGGATCGCTGCACATGACCATCCAGACGGCTGTTCTCATTGAAACGCTTGCCGAACTTGGCGCCGACGTGCGCTGGGCCAGTTGCAACATTTTCTCAACACAGGACCATGCCGCCGCAGCCATCGCTGTGACCGGGATACCGGTTTTTGCCTGGAAGGGTGAATCCCTTGAAGAGTACTGGTGGTGTACCAACCAGGCGCTTTCGTTCCCCGGCGGAAAAGGCCCGAACCTGATCGTGGATGACGGCGGTGATGCCACCCTGCTTATCCATAAAGGTTACGAAGCAGAAAACAATCCTGAACTCATGAAGGCAAATTCAGACAATGCAGAAGAACAGTGCATTATCGACCTTGTCAGGAAAGTGTACGTTGAAGATAACACCAGATGGCACCGCACCGTTGCCGAATGGAAAGGTGTTTCGGAAGAGACCACCACAGGGGTACACCGTCTCTACCAGATGAAGGAAAAAGGCACTTTGCTGATTCCAGCAATTAATGTCAATGACTCCGTGACCAAGTCGAAATTCGACAACCTCTATGGTTGCCGGGAGTCCCTTGCCGATGGCATCAAGCGTGCCACGGACGTTATGCTCGCCGGAAAAGTGGTTGTAGTTCTGGGTTATGGCGATGTCGGAAAAGGCTGTGCCAAGTCGATGAAAGCTTATGGCGCCCGCGTGCTGGTTACCGAGATCGACCCCATCTGCGCTTTACAGGCATCGATGGAAGGGTTTGAGGTGACCACCGTTGAGGAGGCCCTCCCGGAAGGAAATATCTGGGTTACGGCAACCGGCAACAAAGATGTCATTACTGCGGCTCATATCTTAAAGATGAAAGATGAGTCCATCATCTGTAACATCGGCCATTTTGATAATGAGATCCAGGTTGTCCAGTTGGAAAATACGACTGGTGTGAAAAAAATAACAATCAAGCCTCAGGTCGATAAATATGTTCTTCCCAACGGAAGCAACGTATATCTGCTGGCTGAAGGCCGCCTGGTTAACCTTGGCTGTGCCACAGGCCATCCCTCCTTTGTGATGAGCAACTCATTCTCCAACCAGACACTTGCTCAGCTCGATCTCTGGAAAAACAACTACGAGATCGACGTATACCGCCTCTCAAAGAAACTGGATGAGGAGGTTGCCCGCCTGCACCTGGAGCAGCTTGGCGTGAAACTCACTAAACTTACCAAAGAACAATCGGACTATATCAGCGTGCCGGTTGAAGGACCTTATAAACCTGAGCATTACAGGTACTAGGAGTAAATCCGAAGTGTGAAGTGCGAAGTGCGGACTACCGTTTGTACTTCGCACTTTGCTTTTAAGGAAAGCCTAATTATAGATGTAAAGCACATTCCCGTTGTAGGAGGTCTGGTATTGCTTTAACGGGTACTTTGAAGGTCCTGAATAGACCGACCCGTCGATCAGGAGGAACTTCGACTTGCAGGTCGGGCACTGGGCCATGACATGTGATGAGTCGAGGGCGATGCGGGTATTGTTTGCGTCCCAGTCATACGGGCAGGCCCTGTCAAATGCTACGAAGTCATTCAGCGATAGGCGGTAAACGATGATGCCCCGGTACCCCCCGGTAAGATAAACCCAGCCGTTGACAGGGTTCAGTTCGATATACTCCGTTGAATTCGGGTTAAGGGAGATGCTGACCGCTACTATGGGTATCTCATTCTGATTCTGTGAACTCTCCTTTTTGCACCCCGGCGCCATGAGCAGAATAATGAGCAGGGAGGCAAAAAAAATCGTAAATTTGTAGGAGCCAAGCATTGCTGTTTTTTTTTATAACGTAACATGGAAGGTATTCGTATATCCTCTTCCCCGAAAATCAAAATCATGACGGATCGCAAAGGTAATCAATTCCGTATTTTGCTCGTGGGCTTATTTCTCCTGTCCCTGTTCATGGGTTGTGCCCCCCAGGATGCAAAAGTTCACCAGCGGAAGCTTAACCACGACCGGGAAAAGAAGGAAGCAGCTGCCATGAAAAGCTATCAAAACGCTGTAAAACAACACAATAAAAATCAATCAAAGGAAACTAAAGCTATGATGAAGCAGGCCCGGAAAAGCACGGGAAAAAACACCCCGCTGAAGCATTCTTCAGGTACAAAATGCAAATAGAATTTCCAAAATAAAGATCGCGAAAGCTCCCTATTTAGAAAGAGTTTATATTTACCGGCAGCTAAAAAATGATTTGGAGATTATTTTTATTATTTGTTACCTTTACCGTCTTTTTTAGCCTAAAAGAATAATCTAACATAAAATTAATGGTATGTTAAGACATTTACTATTTACTATTGCATTTGTACTAGCGAGCAGTCTGTTAGTCTTTTCACAGAACGGTTCCGGTTCACTCAAGGGAAAAATTACCGATAAGGCAACCAAGGAACCTGTTCCTTTCGCCAATGTGGTGGTCGAAGTGGGCGGTGTCCAGATTGGCGGCTCCACTTCGGATTTCGACGGTAACTTTTTGATCAAGCCGGTACCCCCGGGAAAGGTGACCCTGAAGGCAACCTATGTGGGATATACTCCGTTCACCATGAATGGCGTTATCATTCTTGCTGACAAGATCACTTTCCAGAATGTGGAATTGCAGGCTCAGTCAACCAACCTGGCAGAGGTTGAGGTCGTGGAATACAAGGTTCCACTGATCTCCAAAGACCAGACGGTATCCGGCGGAACGGTCACTTCGGAAGAAATTTCCAAGATGGCCAACAAATCTGCCGATGCAGTTGCCACCACCGTTGGAGGGGTTGGTACCGATGCAAATGGTAATATTACGAGTATCCGCGGACAGCGTTCTTCCGGAACCGTATACTATATTGATGGTATGCGCGTGATCGGGAGCAATAACCTTCCGCAGTCGGCCATTGAGCAGGTTGAGGTTATTCTCGGAGGAACACCGGCCAGTTACGGTGATGCTACTGGTGGTATCATCAGTGTTACCACAAAAGGACCCTCACGCGACCTGGCTGCCGGTATTGAACTTCAGTCATCCCAGTACCTCGACAGGTTTGGTTACAACCGTGTAGGACTTAACCTTACAGGCCCCCTTTTCTCCAAGAAGGATACGGTTAACAAAACCAAGACCCCGATCATGGGTTATTTTATCGCCGGTGAATTCGTTTACCAGAAAGATGGTCATCCCTTCGCAAACGAGCTTTACAAGGTCAATGATGCAAAACTGGCCGAACTCCGTGCTGAGCCCCTCATCGTTTCATCGACCGGCGGTGTCTTCATGAAAGCAGAACACCTGACCATGAACGACCTTGAAAAAACAAGATCAAGCCTGAACACCTCATTCTATGATATTAATGCTTCCGGTAAACTCGATATCCGGGTTTCACCGACAATCAATATCTCCATAGGCGGCACCTACCATTATTTCGACGGGTACGGAAGTGCCGGATTCACGGATAATTCCAATGCGCTTTACAAATCTTCTCTTATGAATTATATGTATAATTCACATGACAAGAGCAATACCTGGCGTGTCAACGGCAGATTCACACAGCGTTTCCCGACGCCATCCGACAGCAAATCCTTTGTAAAGAACGTTTATTATTCCATCGGCGGCGACTTCTCCAAGACGCGCAATACCTATGAAGATTCTGAACTGAAACAGGACCTTTTCAAATATGGTTATGTCGGAAGTTTTGCAACCCATACCCGCCGCGCCTACACACCGAACATTGCCTATGATTCGGTTTCCGGCAAATATGCTCACCTTCAGAATGGCTTCCGTGATACCTTGGTTGAATATACCCCTGGTACCTATAATCCTGAAGCTGCCAACTGGACTTCACAGTATTACAGGCTTTTCGGTAAAACCGGTTATTATGAGTCTCTGGATGAGATCGTAGGAAACAGGGGCCTTGTCAACGGTATGGAGCCTTACAATATTTACAGTACATGGACGAATGTCGGTAACCGCCGTGCAGGGTTCCAGTATGACGAAAATCAGCAGTTCTCTGTTCAGGCATCTTTTGCAGCTGACTTCGGGAATCATGAAATTCAGCTGGGCTTCCAGTACCAGCAGCGTAAATCCAGCTTATATTCTGTAAGCGGTGCCGGCCTCTGGTCAGTTATGAAAGACCTTGCCAATGCACATCTCCATGACCTTGACCTTGCCAATCCAAAATTGGTATGGCGTGAAGGCGCTTTTATGGACACCATCAACTATTACAGGAAATATGTTTCCCTCCTCCAGAGAAACTTTGACATCAACCTCCGTAAAAAACTCGGACTTCCTGTAAACGGAACCGACTGGATTGATGTGTACTCCTTTAACTATGATGCCAACACTATTAATTATTATGACCAGGAACAGGTACTCCATAAAGTGAAACTGACTGACAATATCCTGTCAATTAATATGTTCAGCGCTGATGAAATCCTGAACAACGGTGATGAACTTGCCACCTATTACGGATTTACCTATACCGGTGACAAACAGACCCGCAAACCGAGTCTTGATGATTTCTTCACGGCAAAAGATGCAAGCGGTAACTATACCCGTGAGATCGCACCTTATGAGCCGATCTACATGGCTGGTTATATCCAGGATAAATTTGCCTTTAAAGATCTAATCTTCAACATCGGTTTACGTGCCGACCGTTTTGATGCTAATCAGAGTGTGCTGAAAGATCCTTACCTCTTCAACCTGGCAAAGACAGCCGGTGAGGTTACCGAGGTCAACGGGCAGACCATTACCCACCCGGCCAACATCGGCAGCGATTATACTGTGTATGTTGATGATGCAAACAACCCCTCAGCAGTAGTCGGTTACCGTTCCGGAAACCAATGGTACAACGCTGAAGGCTCACAGATCTCAAACCCTGACGTACTTGACAAAGGAAACGGTGTAACGCCTTACCTTGTTGATGCAAGCGACAGAACATTGAAATCAAACGTTTTCAAGGATTATGATCCGCAGTGGAACTGGATGCCACGTATCTCTTTCTCCTTCCCGATCTCCGACGACGCTTTGTTCTATGCCCATTACGACATTTTAACTCAGCGGCCGACCTATGCTATCCGTCTGAACCCGATCTCCTATTATTACATCAATGTGACCGGTGCTTCAGGAACCATCAGCAACCCGGCTTTGAAACCTGAGAAAACCATTGACTATGAACTTGGTTTCCAGCAGAAGATCAACAATGCTTCGTCCATGAAACTTTCTGTTTTCTATCGTGAAATGCGCGACCAGATCCAGCAGTACCGTTTCAGCGGCGCTTTCCCGAAAACCTATTACTCCTATACCAATATCGACTTTGGAACGGTAAAGGGTCTTACGCTGTCCTATGACTTAAGGAGAACCAGCAACGCCAGAATCCGTTTCAACTATACCCTTCAGTTTGCCGATGGTACCGGTTCAGATGCCGATGCTGCTTCTGCAATTGTAAGGTCGGATCAGCCGAACCTCCGTACCATGAACCCGCTGAACTTTGACCGTCGTCATGCTTTCAACGTAAGTGTTGACTACCGCTGGGCAGATGGCAAGGAATACAATGGTCCGGTTATCAACCGCAAGAACGGCAAATCACCACTGCAGATCCTTTCCAATTTCGGAGCCAACCTTACCCTCACGGGCGGTTCGGGTACACCGTATACCAAATCCACCAAGATCCTGGCTTACGGGGCAAGAGGTCCTATCACCGGCCAGATCAATGGATCAAGACTTCCATGGCAGTTCCTCCTCAACCTGAGGGTTGACAAGGACTTCAATTTTGGTCTTGTAAAGGGCGGAAAGAAAATGGCAACGATCAATGTCTATATTGAAATCCTGAACCTGCTGAATACAAAGAACGTTACCAGCGTGTATCCGGCTACCGGTTCCGCCAGCGACGACGGATACCTTTCAGCTCCGGAATACCAGAATCAGATCAACCAGCAGGTTGATCCCCAGGCATACAGGGATCTCTATTCCATTTATATTGACAACCCCTCGAATTATAGCACGCCAAGGCAGACTCGGCTTGGACTTATGTTTAATTTCTGATCCTGAACATTCTGTTATTAAACATGAACATGAAAAATTATCGCGGTATATTTAAAAATTCAGATACTATGAAAAATATTTTTCGCATTTTATTGATCTCACTTTGCTGGATGTTTGTCTTTAGTGCATCCCATGCTGAAATCTACCACAAGGGGGGTGCAAAGAACTCAGATCCGATCAAGCAGACAGCTGCCGGCTGCGAACCTGGCTCTGTTTCAAAATATCTTGATATCAATAACGTCAGAACCCTTATCTATTCCTACGGGAGTATGTGGTTCCTTGAAAACGCAGAGTATGAGATCCCCAAAGGGTCCAACAAAACATCCATGTTCTCTGCTTCACTCTGGATCGGTGGTATTGACATTAACAATAACCTGAAGCTGGCAGCTTACCGATATGGTCAGGGACCTACCGGTGGAAGTGCCCATACCAAGAATGACTTCTGGCCTGGCCCGCTTACAACCGATGGAACAGCTGCTGTTGAAGGTGAAACCTGCGCCAAGTATGATAAGCTTTACCCGATGACCAGAGCTGCAGTTCAGGAATTTCTTGCATGGTGGGATGACAAAGCTGCCTATCCGAGCTATACGATACCCCAGTCAATTCTGAACTGGCCCGGTAACGGCGAGACCTCCAAAGGACAGGCAAAGTATCTTGCTCCTTTTATGGATATTGACGGCGACGGTAAATATATTCCTGAAAACGGTGACTATCCTTATTATGATCTTGCCAACAAGCTTTGCCAGAGCAACCTGAAACCAGGTGAGCGGGCGGCTCGTGCACATCTGCGTAACGGTGAACCTGATGACACCCTTGGTATCCTGGTTGACCAGGTTATTAAAGGTGACCAGACCTTATGGAGTGTATTTAATGATAAAGGGAATATCCACTCTGAAACACAGGGTCAGCCTATCGGCCTTGAGATCAGGGCACAGGCTTTTGCATTCGCAACGAATGACGAGATCAACAACATGACCTTTTACAGCTACGAGATCATCAACCGTTCAACCTATACTTTGACCGGTACCTATTTCAGCCAGTGGGTTGACCCCGATCTCGGATGGGCACAGGATGACTTCGTTGGCTGCGATGTTAAACGCGGACTCGGTTATTGTTACAACGGCCGGCCTATCGACGGCGGCGGGCAGGTTGAGGCTTACGGCGCTCACCCCCCTGCAGTAGGTGTTGATTTCTTCCAGGGCCCTTATATGGATCCTGACGGAAGAGACAATCCCAAGTTCACAGGTGACTGTTCAATTCTCAACAGCGCTGACACTCTTGACCAAATGGCTATTAACGGTGCGGCTTCCGGTTACGGCGACGGTATTGTCGACAATGAACGTTTCGGTATGCGACGTTTCGTTTATCATAACAACAACCTTTCCGGTGTTCCTTTATATATGCAGGACCCCGATTATGCTCCTGAATATTACAACTACCTGAAAGGTATCTGGAAAGATGGTACCAAGATGATTTATGGCGGAAATGCTCATATCGGAACCGGCGGATACGGTCCTGAGTGTGACTTTATGTTTCCGGATGAATCAGATATCTGTTTCTGGGGCACAAAAGGACAACCGCCCAACGGCCCTATCAAATGGACGGAAGAAACAGCAGGCAACCCGCCGAGTGACCGTCGTTTTATGCAGTCAGCCGGTCCATTTACACTTCAGCCCGGTGCATGTAACTACATTACCGTTGGTATTCCATGGGCCCGTTCCATCTCCGGAACCCCGAAGGAATCCGTTAACCTGCTGCGTATCGTTGACGATAAATGCCAGAACCTTTTTGACAACTGTTTCGCTGTTCTCAGCGGACCCAATGCTCCTGACCTGACCATTCAGGAAATGAACAAACAGGTCATCATCTATGTTTCCAACAGGAAATCCAATGATGCCGGCAATAACTTCCAGGAAAAATATTTTGAATACGATCCGAATATTCCTAATCCGGATACATTAGCTCACAACCAGCGTAATGACTCCCTCTATCATTTTGAAGGATACCAGATCTACCAGTTGAAAGATGCTACAGTCAGTGCAGCTGATATTGATGATCCGGGAAAAGCCAGGATCGTAGGTCAATGCGATATTGAGAATGGTGTATCGAAACTTGTAAACTGGACTTATGATCAGAATCTTGGTGGAAACACCGGGGCTGTGATGGTGGAAGGGCTTAACACCGGTATCAAGCATTCATTCGTGGTTTCTGAAGACCAGTTTGCCTCCGGCGACAAGGCCCTCATCAATCACAAGCAATATTACTATGTTGCTGTATCCTATGCATACAACATGTTTAAGAAATTTGACCCGAATGATGTTAATTACATTGACGGACAGAAGAAACCTTACCTGAGAGGCCGTAATAACATTAAGGTTTATACAGCAATACCGCATACACCGATCGGAGATAAAATGAATTCTTCATTTGGATCCGGACCGGTAATCACCCGTATCCAGGGACAGGGTAACGGCGGAATGATCGTCGAGTTTTCCGATAAGACCATTGCCGATATCCTCTCAAAACCACCTGCAGATTCGACCAATGTTTACGGAGGCCCCAATTACCCGATCTCTTATAAACCGACGTACAAAGCAGGAAACGGTCCGATGAATGTTACTGTAATCGACCCTCTCAGTGTTGTGCCCGGAACCTATGTGGTGAAATTTGATTCCATGACGGATGGTCCTGTGAATTCACCGTTCTTCAACCAGCACATTAAATTCGGGAAGTGGAATCTTTATGATACAAAAACAGGAGTAACCTACAAATCAGATACAACCACGATCTATCCTTACGAACAGTTATTCCTTAACCTCGGACTGGCGCTTACTATAAACCAGGTTCCTTTCCCGGGCGATACCAAGGACACAACAAAAGGAAACGTTTATTCCAGTAACGGACTTCTCTGGGCACCACCGGCCATATGGTCAGACAGCACCCGGATGTGGATCACTGGGGTTTTTGACTCAGATGTACCTGATGCAACAACGAACTGGATCCGTTCAGGAACATATAAGGGTGATGATACCAAATATTATGACTGGGATATGGGTGACGGAATTCCTTATGATCCGAACAAGAACTTTGCAAAAATCCAGACTGGTACCTGGGCTCCTTATTGCCTCACAGCTATCGGAAACTTCGCTGATCTGGGTGAGAATATAATGGGTCCAGCCTACAATAAAAACTCAAAAAGCTTAAGCAGCCTTGACCATCTTGCCAGCGTTGATATTGTGTATACTCCCGATAAGTCAAAATGGACACGTTGTCCTGTAATTGAACTCTGTCCGAACTCGCAGTTATCAGAAGGTCATGCAAAGCAATTTGCGATTCGTGCTCACAAATCTGTTAACATCGATGGCGATACCGGGGTTGTAAGCTCTGACCCGCAGAAAAATTCTTCCTATGTCAGTAAAAATGGTCTGGGATGGTTCCCCGGATATGCAATCAATCTTGAAACCGGCGAACGTCTGAATATTATGTTTGGTGAGAATTCATGGGATGTTGCTGACAACGGACGTGATATGATCTGGAATCCCACTTCCCGCGAAATGGATGCCGGTCTGAAACCTGTATTCGGTGGTATGCATTATGTGTATGTAATGAATCATGTCAGCTTTACAACAGCAACGGGTATTCTTAATTACCCGGCATATGACGGAGGTGCTTATATCCTATCCGTAATTTCAAAGCTGCCAACAGCTATTTATATGACCGACACTTATGCCTCTGCGATGTATGTAAATATTCCGCTGAAAATTGACGGTGTGCCATGGCTTGACAACCAGGTAACCTACAAGATCCGGGTTGGCAAACCGTACCAGCGCTATTTCTCAATGGCATTGCCACAAGCCTATTCTGATACTGCTGAAAACAAATGCTGGCCGGAATACATGTTCAACACGGAAACTATTGCTACCTCGGTGAACAATACTGAAGTTGGAAAGAGTCAGCTTGACCTGATCAATGTTGTGCCGAATCCATACTATGCTTACGATGATTATGAGCGGAGTCAGCTTGATAACAGAATCAAGATCGTTAACCTGCCGGAAAGATGTACCGTTACGATCTTTAATATGAGCGGAACACTCATCCGTCAGTTTATCGTTGATAAATCAGGTATTGGTGAACCCCGCTCCTCAACAGCTGGTGTCAATACGGATTCAAAGACTTCCCTTGACTGGGATCTTAAGAATTTCGCAGGGATTCCGATCTCCGGCGGTGTTTACCTGATCCACGTTAAAGCGGAAGGTTTGGGTGAAAGAACAGTCAAATGGTTCGGGATTTTACGTCCTACCGACTTAAATTCGTATTAATCCTTCATTTGAGTATAGATTCAACGAGTAACACAAAAAAATTCACGAGTATGAAAAAAATATATAGCTGCGTACTTGCAATATTTCTGACCGGGATTTTCCTTTTTCCTGTAAATCCGGTATTGGCTGGAAACAAAGACAGGGCTGGCCAGGCAGGTGCATCTGAGTTACTGATCAACCCCTGGGTGAATGGATCAGGATGGGGTTCGGTGAATACTGCCAGCGTCGCCGGATTGGAAGGATTGTATTCCAATATCGCCGGTACTGCCCATACGAAGGGTACTGAGATCGATTTCGCCTATACCAACTGGATGAAGGGTTCAGGGGTGGATATCATGGCATTCGGATTTTCACAGAAGCTGGGTCAAAACAAAGGTGTCCTTACACTGGGCATCATGTCTATGCAGTTTGGTGAGATCAATATTACCACGACAAATTCCCCTGACGGTGTTCAGGGTACTTTCAAGCCGAATTACATGAACATCAACCTTGCTTACGCAAAGGCGTTTTCAAACAGTATCTATGGAGGTATCAACATCAAGATCATCTCCGAGTCGATCTCCGATGCCAGCGCACAGGGTATTGCCCTTGATGCAGGTATCCAGTATATCACCGGGGAAAAGAATCAGATCAAGTTCGGTGTTGCTCTGAAAAACGTCGGCGCTCCAATGAAGTTCAATGGTGATGGTCTCTCTTTCCGTGGCATCATCCCGGGTCACGGTAACGACAATGACCTGTTTACCGTTGCACAGCGTTCAGAAAAATATGAAATGCCGGCTACCTTGCGTATCGGTGGTTCATATGATTTCCTGATCGGCGACATGCACAGGATCACCCTGGCGGGAAACTTCACATCCAACTCTTTTACCAAAGACCAGTTTACACTCGGACTCGAGTACGCACTGAAGTATTATTTTTCACTCAGGGCAGGTTATACATACCAGGATGGCATGTTCAAGACCTCCCTCCCGGAAAAGGGTACTGTTTTCACAGGGCTTAATGCAGGCTTTACCGTTTCTGTTCCTCTCAACAAGGAAAAGGAAACTGGAATTGCTATTGATTATTCCTACAGGTCGACTAATCCCTATTCGGGAACACATAGCGTCGGTATAAAACTTAATTTTTAACAGCTACTTTTCGTAGTTCAATCAATTCTTTTTATATTTTAAAAAAGGACCCTTTCACAAAAGGGTCTTTTTCCTTATTATAATTACAGTTAGAAAAACAAATTTTATGGCGGACTTAAAGTATTATACGGAGGAAGGGCTTCAGAAACTCCGGGACGAGTTAACCAACCTCACCACTGTGGAGCGCCCGTCGATCTCAAAGCAAATCGCTGAAGCACGCGACAAGGGCGACCTTTCAGAGAATGCGGAGTACGCAGCTGCCAAGGAAGCACAGTCACTGCTCGAGCTTAAGATCGCCAAGCTCCAGGAGGTGCTCAGTAATGCCCGCCTTATCGATGAGTCAAAACTTGACAGTACCAAGATACTCATCTTCTCAACGATAAAAATGAAGAATACCCAGAACGGAAGCATCGTCACCTATACCCTCGTTCCGGAAAATGAGTCGAATGTAAAACTGGGGAAGATCTCTGTGAATTCACCTATTTCAAAAGGATTGCTTGGGAAACAGATCGGCGATAAAGTTGAGATCATGGTTCCTGCCGGAACGATCGCATTTGAGATCATTGAAATTTCAAGATTAGCCCATTGACCATGGAAAGCATTTTTTCGAAAATCATCAGGGGGGATATTCCATCCTATAAAATTGCAGAAGACGAAAACTATTTCGCATTTCTCGATATCAACCCTCTTGCAGAAGGACATATCCTTGTGATCCCAAAACAGGAGATAGATTATATTTTTGATATGGAGGACGGGCTCTACCAGGGATTGTTTCTTTTTGCTAAAAGAGTAGCAACCGCCATGCGAAAGGTGATCCCTTGTGAGCGCATCGGGATCGCGGTGATCGGTCTTGAGGTGAGGCATACGCATATTCACCTGGTGCCGATCAACACTGTTTACGACATTGACTTCAAAAAGCTTAAACTGAAGTTTTCCCCTGAAGAATTTTCAGCTACTGCTGAGAAGGTGCGCAAAGCACTGAATGAATAGAACTGAATGAGTTCTAGTAAGCTCTTTCGTTTTTCCCTTCGATATAATTGATAAATGAGCGGTTCACGACCTTGTTGCCACCGGGTGTCGGGTAATTGCCTGTAAAATACCAGTCGCCGGTATGCCCGGGACAGGCTGCGTGCAGGTCTTCAATAGTCTGGTAGATAATCTCAATCCGGGCTTTTACATTAGGAGGTGTGAGGAGTTCGGATATCTTTTCGGATATCTGGAGCGCTGTAAACGGCCTGTAGATCTCCTTTACAGGATTGATCATCTGCTCTTTCGGGAGGGCTTCCTGTGCCTTTGCGATTCTGTATACCTCATTGATAATGTGTTCCTGCTGCGTATCCCTGATGAGCTGTATGGCGGCCTGGAAGGCAATGAAGTCCGTAAGTTTGGCCATGTCGATGCCATAGCAGTCGGGGTAGCGGATCTGCGGTGCCGAGGATGCAATGATGATCTTGCGGGGCCCGAGCCGGTCGAGGATACGGAGAATGCTTTGCCTCAGCGTTGTTCCCCTGACAATGGAATCATCAAGCACAACAAGGTTGTCTTTTCCGCTCCGGATACTTCCGTAAGTGATGTCGTAAACATGGGTGGCCAGGTCGTCACGCAGGTTATCCCGCGTAATGAAAGTCCGGAGTTTCATGTCCTTGACTGCAACTTTTTCAACACGTGGCCCAAGTGACAGGATCTCATCGATCAGGGCCGGGGTCAGTTTGTTTCCGGCTTCGATGAGTTTCTCCTTTTTTATGGTATTGCAGAACTTCTCCAGCTCCTCGGTTAGTCCGTAATAAGCGTCAATGGCTGTATTGGGAATGTATGAAAAAACGGTATTGGCGAGGTCGAAGTCAACGGACCTGAGAATGGAGGGTGCCAGAAGTTTTCCCAGCATTTTCCGTTCTCTGTATATCTCGAAATCGGTGCCCCTTGAGAAATAGATCCGCTCAAATGAGCAGGATTTCCTTTCAGCGGGTTCCCTGAATTGTTCTTCGGTGACGCGGCCGTTCTTCTTAATGATCAGGGCATGACCAGGAGTGATCTCCCTGATCGCGTCGGAGGAGACATTGAAAGCAGTCTGGATCACGGGCCTTTCCGAAGTTGCGACGACAACCTCATCGTCGCAATAATAGTATGCAGGCCTGATTCCGGCAGGATCACGCATGACAAATGCATCGCCATGTCCGAGCAGTCCGGCTATCACGTATCCCCCGTCCCAGCTGCGTGCTGCTTTCTGAAGGATCTTCCCGATATTGAGTTCCCTGGCGATCTGGTGAGTGATCTCGCGTTTTGCAAAGCCTTGTGCCTTGAAGGTCCTGTAAAGTTCTTCGTTTTCTTCGTCGAGAAAATGCCCGATCTTTTCCATTATCGTTATGGTATCGGAGGTTTCAACGGGGTACTGCCCCAGGTCGATCAGGGTGTTGAAGAGCTCATCAACATTTGTCAGGTTGAAATTTCCGGCGAGCACAAGGTTCTTTGTCATCCAGTTATTCTCCCTGACAAATGGATGAATGTTTAGGAGATTGTTCTTCCCAAAGGTTCCGTAGCGGAGATGCCCCAGGTAGAGTTCAGAAACACAGTCGATGTTGGCTTTCATCCATACCGGATCGTTGAGTCTTGCCGGCTGCCTCTCCTCAACCTCCCTGACCTGTTTCAGGAATTTCGAGAAGATGTCCTTGATGGGGGCATCAGAGTTTGACCGTACACGGTTGATGTACTTGTTGCCGGGCTCCAGGTCGAATTTGATATTGGCGATGCCTGCACCGTCCTGTCCACGGTTATGCTGCTTCTGCATAAGCAGGTGCAGCTTGTTCATTCCGTAAAGGGCGGTTCCGTATTTTGCCTGGTAGTATTCGAGCGGTTTCAGGAGTCGTATCAGGGCGATTCCACATTCATGGTTGATCCGGTCGCTCATTCTTGAAAAGATATTTGATCCGGCAAAGATACGAAATTCTGCTAATTTTGCCTTTCTATCCGTCATCCCGAACCCTCATGGTCACTTCATTATCCCCCGCTGAATTTCTTGAAAAAGCCAGAACTATCCCGGTCATTGATGTCCGTTCCCCCAATGAATTTTTCCAGGGGCATATCCCTGGATCCTTTAATATTCCGCTTTTTAATAATGAAGAAAGAGCGATTGTTGGTACACTTTATAAAAACTCAGGCCGGGAGGCTTCCGTTTTCAGGGGACTTGAACTTGCAGGTCCGAAATTATCGGGATTTATCAGGGTGCTAAGGAAGCTGGTTCCGGGAAAAGAGGTGATGGTTCATTGCTGGAGGGGCGGGATGCGAAGTGAAAGTATGGCATGGCTTTTCAGTGTGGCAGGATACACGGTCTGGTTGCTGGAAGGCGGATACAAGGCATACCGCAGGACGATCCGGGAAGCATTGGGAGGGAAGATAAACCTGGTGATCCTGGGAGGGAATACAGGTTCAGGGAAAACTGGGATACTGAAGGCCATGGCAGGAACTGGTGAGCAGGTGCTCGACCTGGAGGGGCTGGCCCGTCATAAAGGGTCAGTTTACGGAGGACTCGGATTACCTGATCAGCCCACCACTGAGCAGTTTGAAAATGATATCTGGCATTGCCTGGAGGGGTTTGACCTTTCAAAACCGGTATGGACAGAGGATGAAAGCCGAAAGATCGGTATTGTGAACATCCCCGATCCGCTCTACGACCGGATGCACCGGTCGGTTATGATCCGCATTGGTACAAGCAGGGAATCACGGATCGACAGGCTGGTTTCGGAATATTCCGGGTTCGGGAACGAAGCTCTTAAGGAAAAGACCTCCCGTATTGCTGAAAAGCTGGGTGGAACCACTGTGAAGATCATCCATGAAGCCCTCGACCGGAATGATTTCAGTACCGTTGTCCAACTGGTACTGGATTACTATGATAAAGCTTATGAACATGCCGTTTCCCGCAGGCCGGGACGGGAGATCCACGACCTGCCGCTCACCGGTAACAACCCGCTCGCCAATGCCCTGATCATCCTTGGTTTCTTTGATTCTTTGCAGCCCGAACAATATATGCCTTATGGAACTTCTCTATCTTGATTATAATGCCACCACTCCGGTGGATCCGGCAGTAGCGGATGCCATGCTGCCTTTCATGCAGTCACGCTTTGGCAACCCTTCAAGTATTCATGAATACGGCACCCTTGCCAAGATGGCTGTTGAGGAGGCCCGGAGCCAGGTAGCCCGGCTTCTGAACTGTTTTCCTGATGAGATCATCTTTACAAGCGGCGGAACAGAATCAAATAATCATGCCATCAAAGGAACTGCATTTGCATTGCGTCAGTGGGGAAACCATATTATTACTTCTGTAACAGAACATCCTTCAGTGATCGAAGTCTGCCGCTTTCTCGAACAGAACGGATTCAGGGTAACCTGGCTTCCGGTTGATGAAACAGGACGGGTCAATCCGGGACTCCTTGAGAAAAGTATTACTCCGGCAACTATCCTGATCACCGTGATGCATGCCAATAATGAAACAGGAACAATACAACCCGTTGAAGAGATCGGGGCAATCGCAGCCAGACATGGCATTGTATTCCATACCGATGCAGCCCAGAGTACCGGGAAAATCCCTGTCGATGTGAGAGCCATGAATGCCAGTCTGCTATCTGTAGCCGGCCATAAACTCTATGCCCCCAAAGGGATCGGTGTCCTTTACATCCGCCGGGGCATTACCCTTGAAAAGATGATGCATGGAGCCGATCATGAGCAGAACCTGAGGGCGGGAACGGAAAATGTTATTTCCATTGTCGGGCTTGGGAAGGCGTGTGAGATTGGTAGTATGAAGTACGAAGAACGAACTGTGAATTTTAAGTGGTTGAGGGATATGCTGGAAAACGGGATTCTTGCAGAAATACCGGAGGCTAAAGTAAATGGCCACCGTGAATTGCGGCTGCCGAACACACTTAACATCAGTTTTCCCGGTGTGGATGTCAATCTTCTGCTTGCGAGAATGACCGGCATTGCTGCATCAGCAGGGGCTGCCTGTCATTCAGCCAGCGAGGTGATCTCACCTGTATTAAAGGCGATGGGTGTTCCGGATCACTATGCCATGGGTACCGTAAGGTTTTCGCTTGGCCGGATGACATCTGAGCAAGAGATACTAACGGCTTTGCCGATAATTACCGATGCAGTTAAAGCCTTGTCAAAAACAGATATGCCATCCTCCATCCTGCAGTCTCCATCCTCGATTAAACTCACGCAATACACCCACAGCCTGGGCTGCGCGTGCAAGATCAGGCCGCAGCTGCTGGAGAGCATCCTGAGCGGGATCCCGCTGCCAACTGATCCGGATGTGCTGGTTGGCATAGCCACACATGATGATGCTGCCGTTTACCGTATCAATGATGAGACGGCCATTGTTCAGACGGTTGACTTCATCCCGCCCGTTGTGGATGATCCTTATCAATACGGTGCGATAGCTGCAGCCAATGCCCTTAGCGATGTTTATGCCATGGGCGGGAAGCCGTTGTTCGCTCTGAGCGTGGTGGCATTCCCTGAAAAACTCCTTCCTGCTGAAGTCCTGCAGCAGATACTGAAAGGGGCTACGGATAAGGTCACGGAGGCCGGCATCAGCATTATCGGCGGACACACCATAGAAGACACCGAGCCCAAATTCGGTCTTGTGGTGACAGGAACAGTTCACCCCGGAAAATATCTTACCAATTCAGGCGCCTGCACGGGCGATGTGCTCATTCTTACAAAACCGGTAGGAGGGGGCATCCTCTCAACTGGAATGAAACGTGGGATGGTGAATGATGCAGGACAGGAGCAGCTGATCCGCATGATGTCGCAACTGAATAACATCGCCGCGGATGTGATGGCTTCATTCCCGGTTCACGCCTGTACCGATGTGACAGGGTTCGGATTGCTTGGTCACCTGAAGGAGATGGTTGCCGGCAGCGGTCTGAGTGCCGGGGTTCGTGTTAAGGATGTACCGGTATTGGCCGATGCCTGGAAACTGGTGACTGCCGGGATCATTCCCGGGGGAACGCTGAACAACATGAAGTATGTGGAAGATATTGTGGTGTGGGGCGATTCCGTTCCCCATCCCGCCAGGGTTATTTTATGCGATGCCCAGACTTCCGGCGGACTGCTGATCGCCCTTCCGGAGAGCCATGGAGAAAAGCTGCTCCGTGCCCTGAAAGAGGCCGGACTGGGGAATTCATCCCTGATCGGAAGCTTTACCGGCCCCGGAAAGAATATTGTTGTTACGGAGTAGTTACCTGCTGATCGTTTTCACAAGGCCTGCATCAAAGATCCTGCCAACCGGGTAGAGATTTTTAGCTTTATCCCAGTATGGCGTTTTTGTAAAGAACCAGTTGAGTATGGCATCCTGGTCTTTTGTAAAGGCTGTGTCGGCTGCTTTCTTTTTTTCGAATTCGGTTTTCAGCGCCGGATCTTCTGCAAGCATCTTTGCAGCCATCTTTTCCATGACATAATTTTCAGCATATTCCTTCTGTTCGAAGACTGCATCAAAAAATCCCCAGGAAACAAAAGATCCGTTGCCTTTCGGCTCCAGTGCATCGGCTATGATCCTGGCAGAAGGCTGGTTCATGGAGATGATGGCAGAGCCTGCAGGAAATGACAGTTCTTCGGTACTTTCAGTATATTCGATATTCGACATGGAATGCCGGCCTTCGTATGGAGTCTGTTTCCATTTCGGGTTTACAAAACGATAACACTGCACACGGAGAACAGTGTCCTTTTTCAGGCGAACGATGCGGGCTCCGTGAAGTTCCATCCGGTCGATCACCGTGTTCCATTCAGCCGGGATGATGTATGCTTCGGGCAGTTTTACAGTAACCGAAGGCCTGACCTTATTGAAAAATGGGATACTGAAGGTGGCTTTCTGGTTACCGTATTCAAACCAGGTACCGCCGGTAATGTCGCTTTTTCTTTGGCTGTATTCGATGCCCATGAAATTAACCATGGTGCTGTCGGTACTCACGGTTTCATACTGCAGGGGAAATTCAGTCTTTCTGAATCCGGGTGTTGAAACCAGCTCGTCCGCTTTTTTATTCATTTGCATAAGTTCTTTGTATTCTTTATTCAGAATCTCAAGTGAGATCTTCAGGCATTCATAGGTGGCGGAGACACGCTGATCATAAGGTTTCAGCATATGGGTCTCGATCAGGAGCCCGGGCCGGTTCCTTTCGCCGGTATAACCCTGTGAGAGCATGGGAGGTGAGACCCCTGTTTCAAGCCCGCTTTTCGGATCGTGCCAGTTTCGGAATTCGACATAGGGAAAGATGGGTAAGCCTGCTTTATCCATTCCTGTGGAGAGTCCGCTCAGGAAGTTATTGTTTATCCATCCGGTAAGTCCTGCATCCATATTGCCCAGGTAGTCCATATGATAGGTGAGAACATACTGGTAATCAGCCCCGTCTGTGGTATGTGTATCGACAAAGAAGTCGGGATCCCATTTATCGAAAAGCTTCAGCCATGCCTGCATCTCCGGAGTGTCGGCTTTAAGATAATCACGGTTCAGGTTGAGGTTGTTGGCATTTACCCTCCAGCCCATCTTTTCCGGGCCGTTCTGGTTGATACGGTTGTAAGGTCCGAATCGTTCATGACCGTCGAGGTTGAAAATGGGGATAAAAAGAAAGGTGATATGGTCGAGCAGGGCGGGATATTTTTTCAGGATCACCAGGTCGCGTATCAGCATGAGGCCGGCATCCTTTCCTTCACATTCGCCAGGGTGGATACAGGCCTGGACCAGGAGTACCATCTTCCCGGATTTTCTGATCAGGGCCGGATCGGTCATGCCTTGTTTGTCAACAATAAGCAAAGGAAGATCACGCCCGCGGGCCGTTTTTCCGAAGGAAACAAAGTGAACCCATGAGGAGGCCCCGGCCAGCCGCCTGCAATATTCCGCTGTCTCCTTGTACCGGGGCGTCTCCTTTTTTCCGGATCGCTCATAGAATGTGGACCAGTCTTTCACCTGGGAAAATCCAGTGAATGAAATCAATACAAGTGCAAGCAGTAATATTCTTTTCATTGAAGTCTGTTTTATTTATCAAACATACAGAAAAAGCGGTGATTTCGATAAAATGACCCTCACTTTTTGTATCTTTATCTTGTAAAAACTTCAGCCGGAACCTGATCTTTTTCTGTTCACTGTCAGACCTGCTGGAGCCATTCAACCCTGCACGCGATGAAAACGACCATCCTGACCCTCTTTTTCTTCCTGTTACTGAACATCAGCTATTCTCAGTTCACAAACGTCATGATCAGCGACTTCGACTACCCGGAAGAGACCTCGATCGTGATCAACCCGAAAAACCCAAATGAGATTGTTGCGGGAGCAAACATCAGTTTTGCTTATCATTCCGTTGACGGAGGTCTTACCTGGACCATGGGCAATCTTGTTTCTCCCTATGGCGTATGGGGTGATCCCTGTGTACTGGTGGATACAGCCGGCACCTATTATTTCTTTCACCTGTCAAACCCGCCTTCCGGGGGGGGCTGGATCGACCGGATGGTTTGCCAGCGCTCAACCGACGGCGGACAGACCTGGTCCGACGGTACCTACACAGGCCTTAATGGCACAAAGAACCAGGACAAGGAGTGGGGGGCCGTAAACCCTTTTAACAATCATATTTACCTTACCTGGACCCAGTTTGACGTGTACGGAAGTTCTGCGTCCCAGGACAGTTCCATCATCCTTTTTTCGAAATCACTTGACAATGGCGCTACCTGGAGCACCCCGTTAAGGATCAACCGAAAGGCCGGGGATTGCCTGGATGAGGATAATACCGTTGAAGGCGCGGTTCCTGTGGTGGGCCCGCAGGGCCAGATCTATGTGTCATGGGCAGGGCCGGAGGGCATTGTATTTAACCGCTCCCTGGATGAGGGTGAAACATGGCTTGATACCAATATTTTTGTTGCGGATATTCCCGGAGGCTGGGATTATGCGATCCCGGGGATCTCCCGGGCAAACGGACTTCCCATCACATGCTGCGATCTCAGCAACGGTCCTTACCGCGGCAATATTTATATCAACTGGTCGGATCAGCGGAACGGAGCCACCGATACGGATATCTGGTTTGTTAAATCATCAGATGGCGGAACCACATGGAGCGTACCGGCACGGGTAAATGATGATCCGGTAGGTAATCAGCAGTTTTTTACATGGATGACGGTAGATCCGGTGACAGGTTATATCTATTTCGTGTTTTACGACAGGAGGGACCTCACCGGTAACATGACCGATGTATACCTCGCAGTATCAAGGGATGGCGGGAGTACTTTCAAAAATATTAAGATCACGGATTCGCCGTTTACCCCTATCAATTCAATTTTTTTCGGGGATTATACCGGGATCTCAGCTTATAATAACATCATCCGGCCCATCTGGACTGAAATTAACCCGGGCGGGCTCAGCATCTGGACAGCCGTGATCGATACGCTGTTTACCGGTACCGGCAGGAAAACGGATACTAACGTTCCGTTTTCACTCGAACAGAACTATCCGAATCCAGGGACTTCCTACACATATTTTTCTTACAGGATCCATACACCGACCCGTATCACCTTAAAGATCATGGATGTTTTCGGCAGGGAGGTGGCAACGATCTGTGAAGACAAACCTGTCGCCGCAGGGAAGTACGTTGAATACTTTGATATTTCAGCTCACAGCCTGCAGCGCGGCATCTATTATTTCTCCCTTGTAAGCGGTGAAAAGACACTCCAGAAGAAGATGATCGTGGATTGAGGTGCTAAACGATCGGGATGGAGAAACTTTTTAACCTAGTTTTGTTTCTCATTAATTTTAATTAATTTTGACAGCTGAAGTGGAAAATGATTCTGCCAGATAAACTATGTTATCCGATATTTCCAGTCCCGGTTATCCTCAAAATAATTCATCAATGCTTTATTCTTCATGGATAAGAATACAATAGACATCCTGGAAAGGGTCAGGGAACTCTTCTTTAAATACGGAGTGCGCAGTGTATCAATGGATGATATCTGCCGTGACCTTGGCGTTTCAAAAAAGAAGCTTTACCTGAGTTTCTCAAGCAAGAATGAACTTGTTACGAAGCTGCTGGAGCTGGAACGTCAGAATTTTGAGGTCATTTTTGATACTTATAACTTTGAGGGCGTTAATGCCATTGATATCCTCCTGACAGTGAGCATGGCGGTGGGCGATCGTTTCAGGGATGTCAGCCCGTCCATGACCTTCGACCTTAAAAAATACTACCCCGACATTTATCATAACCATATTGAGGAAAGGATCGAATTTATTTTTACGAAAATCAAGATAAACCTCGAAAAGGGGATAGCCCAGGGGATGTACCGTGACGACCTCAGTGTAGAACTGGTAGCCAGGCTGTATATCCGAAGGCTGATCGATCTTCATAATCCTGAATTCTTCCCGGCTGATAAATTTTCCTTTCAGACACTGTTCGATGCGATGTTTGATAATTTCATACGCGGCATAGCAAATGAGCATGGCATCGAATATTATGAGAAACAAAAACGCAAAGTGACTTTTTAAAAAACTGACCGAATGAAAAGCATATATTTCCTTCTTGCTTTCAATGTTTGCTGCCTTTTCTGCCCCTGGGCACTCTTTGCCCAGACACCGACGGCTTTTTCATTAAAGCAGGCCCAGGATTATGCCTTTGAGCATAATTATGACCTGAAAAACTCCGCCTATGATGTGGAGATCGCTTCCAAGATGGTTAAACAGAATACAGCCATCGGACTTCCCCAGATAAACGGGGGTATTGATTACATGGAGAATGTTGCCAGGGCCACTCAGATCCTTCCGAAAGAGTTCAACTTCCAGCATCCCGGGGAACCCCTTGCAGTGCAGTTCGGGTCACGTTACAATGCAACAGCCTCCCTGAAGGCAACACAGCTTGTATACAGCGGGCAGTACCTTGTTGGTCTGCAAACCGCGAAGGCTTTTCTGGAAACAGCCAGGCAGAAAATGGTCAAGGATAAAATGGATGTCAGGGATGTTGTTGCGGAGGCCTATATCGGTTACCTGATCCTTGAGAAAAGCACTATCATCCTCGACAGCACCAATACGAGCATTACCCAGATGGTGAAAGAGGCTAAGGAAACGCTGAAGCTGGGTCTGATCGAGGATATCGATGTTGACCAGCTGGAACTGAACCAGTCGAACCTGGAGGCGATGCTGATCAGCACCCGTAGCCAGACCACCATCGCCTACAATTACCTGAAATTTGTGATCGGTCTCAAGCAGAACGAGGAAATGACACTCTCCGACAATCTGGGAACACTTACTAATGCACTGGGACAAGACGCATTGATGGCTCAGCCTTTCGACTATCACCACAACATCGACTACACTCTTCTTAAGAAACAGGAGTACCTGGTCCTCATGCAGTACAAACTGGCAAAGACGGCTTACCATCCCAACCTGGCCGCCTTTGCAAACTTTGGAGAAAATGCACAGCGGGAAGCCTGGAACTTCTTCGATACAAAGCAGGCCTGGTATACGACCATGAGCTGGGGATTAAGCCTGAGTGTGCCGATCTGGAGCAGCGGAAGCAGGAAGTATACAGTCGACCAGGCAAGACTCAACCTTGAGAAAATGAAGGTGACAGATGAAAAGACGCAGACGGCACTGAACCTTCAGTATGAAACTACCAAAAAAGATTTCTATAACTATTACCTGATCTTCAGGAATAAGGAGAAAGGACTGGAGACCTCTACCAAGATCTACCAGAAAACCATCATCAAGTACAAACACGGAACCTCCTCAAGCACGGACCTGAATCAGAAGTACAACCAGTTCCTCACATCCGAAAGCGAATACACCCAGGCGATGTATGATCTGTTGAAGAGCCGTATCAAGTTTGCGAAACTCCTTGAGGCTGTTAATTAGCCATCTGGCATCTGGCATCCGGCATCTGACACTCTATCCTCTCTTCCTGATCTCTCTCCTCCAGCTCCTCCTTGCCATTCTGAGTTTCATTCTGTAATCGATCAGGTACATGGCTGGAACGAAGATGAGGGTGAGAAAGGTGGCGAAGCTTAGACCGAAAATGATGGTCCAGGAAAGAGGTCCCCAGAATGCGACATTGTCGCCTCCGAAGTAAATGTGCGGATTCAGCTCTGTAAAGAGTGTGATGAAGTTGATGTTCATCCCTACTGCCAGCGGAACGAGTCCCAGCATGGTAGCGGTAGCGGTGAGAACAACGGGTGTGATCCTGGTCTTTCCGGCTTCGATGATCGCTTCGCGTGTTTTGTAGCCGCGCTCTTTCAGAACATCACAGAATTCAACGATCAGGATACCGTTTCTTACAACGATACCGCCAAGTGCGACAATGCCGAGTCCGGTCATAATGATGGAGATCGACATATGGAAGATAACAATCCCGAGCAATACGCCGATGATGCTAAAGATCACCTCGCTGAGGATGATGAGTGATTTGCTCAGGGAGCCGAACTGTGTGATCAGGATAAAAAAGATAAGTCCGACAGCGATCATCATGGCCTTCAACAGGAAGGTCATTGTTTCTGCCTGATCTTCGCGTTCACCGGTCATGTTGATCTCAATTCCTTTAGGTGCAACGAAAGTCGATGCGGCCCGCTGAACAGAGGCGACCACCTCGTTGGCTGTATATCCGGATAATACTTCGGAGGAGATGGTGATCACCCTTTTCAGGTTTTTCCTTTTTATCCCCCCGTAGGTATCCTTATAATCCAGTGTCGCCACTGATGAGATCGGAATCTGGCGGAGCTGCCCTGAATTCATGTCCCGGTAAGTGATCTTGCCGTTCAGGATCAGGTTGATATTCTTACGCTGGATATCATTGTAACGCAGCTGGATCGAATATTCATCCTCATCTTCCTTGTATTTGGATATTTCCTTTCCGTAAATGGAGGTACGCAGTTCCATCCCGATCTGCCCGAGGGAGAGGCCTTCGCGGTTGGCCCGCACACGGTCAATATTGACAATGATCTCCGGCTTGTTGTTTTCAAAGTCGGATTTCAGGTTCTCGATACCCGGTATGTGAAGGGAATCCAGGTAATTCTTGAATCCGTTGGCTGTTGCAATCAGGTCGTCCAGTTTTTCACCCGTGATCTCGATGTTCACTGGTTTACCGGTTGGCGGCCCCATGCGGTTTTTCTCAACACTAACCTGGACACCCGGAATATTTTTTACCCGGCTGCGCAGACTGTCGAGGAAAGGAGTCGTTGAAACACCATTCCGGAAACGGCTTTCAACAAAATTCACAGTCACTTTTCCTTTATTGGATGAGACGGAACGGTCAAACATGCCATCGCCGGCACCGAAGCCCACATTGGTAATGACCGATTCAACAATCGGGTTATTCTTGCCAAGAACATCATGTATCTTGTTTTCCACCACCCGGGTAACAGAATCCGTTACCAGCTGATCAGTGCCTTCCGGCAATTTAATATAAGTGATGATGCTGATGGGCTCATTATTCGGGAAGAAAAGTACTTTAGGCTTTACAACGCCGGTGATGAAGATAGTGAAAAAGAAAAGTGCGATCACGCCTCCAAAGAGCAACACCGGATTCCACCGGCGCAGGAAAAAAACCATGGATTTCTCGTACCACACCATCAGGGCCGGCCAGGTGACGTTCTGAAATTTCGAAATGGCACCTTTCAAGACAAAACGGTAAAGCAGGTTCAGCACGAGGCAGAACATGAAAATGTTCCCGATGCCGAACGCTTTGAAGGCGTAAAAGATTAGTGCAAGTAACAGGAAGATCACGCTGAAAATGATCATTCTCCGTTTGTTCGATTTTGGCGCTTCCTCCTCGTATTCATGTTTCATAAAGGAGACCGCGAAAACTGGGTTGATGATGTAGGCCACAAAGAGAGAGGCAAACAGCGTGAGGATGAGGGTTACCGGGAGGTAGTGCATGAATTTGCCGACGATGCCGGGCCAGAAAGCCAATGGGAAGAAAGGAGCAAGGGTTGTGAGCGTGCCTGATAAGATGGGAAGGAAAACCTCACCGGCCGCATGCTTGGCGGCTTTGACAATATCCTTTTCATGCCGGTGTATCCGGTGGGTATTTTCAATGACCACGATCGCATCATCCACGATGATCCCAAGGGCGAAGATAAATCCGAACATTACGATCATGTTCATCGTAAAGCCGAGTCCTGGCATGATAAGGTAGGCGACAAACATCGACAAGGGAACAGATAATCCCACAAAGAAGGCGTTGTTGAACCCCATGAAGAACATCAGTACGATCGTTACCAGCACAAAGCCGATGATCTCCGTGTTGTTCAGCTCTTCGAGCGTACTTTTCGTAAAACGCGACTGGTCGCCGGTGATACTCACGGTAAGGTCGGGAGGGTAGGTGTTCTTTTTCATGTCGGCCATGATCGCCTTGATCTCGTCCGATGCATTGATCAGGTTCTCACCGCTTTTTTTAATGACATTAAGGGTGATCACATTCTTACCGTCGAGGCGGGCAAAGCTCTCTTGTTCCTTAAAGGAATCCCTTATGTCAGCAATATCTTTTACGTATACAATGGCTCCGCTCGAAGATTTGAGCATGATGTTCTTGATCTCTTCCGGCGATTTGAACTGCCCCGCAAGACGGATCGTCCGTTTTGTTCCGTAATTGGAAATGGTGCCTGCGGAAATGGTCACATTCTCACTGGAGATGGCCCGTTCAATATCCGAAAACGTTACACTGGCCGCCTGCATTTTGTACATGTCGACATCGATCTGTATCTCACGTTCAAGTGCACCCACAATGTCAACCCGGGTGATCTCCTTCAGGGTTTCAATTTTGTCTTTTGCATCGTCCCCGAATTTTTTAAGGCGCTGAAGGTCATAATCGCCTGAAATATTGATGTTCATGATGGGGATCTCGGAAAGGTCCACCTCCATGATCTCCGGATCTTTCGGCAGGTTATTCGGCAGGTTGGATTTTGCCTTGTCAACGGCATCACGCACACGCTGCTTGGCTTCGGAAACTTCGATGCCGGGGTTGAATTCAACAACAATGGATGAAAAATCCTGGATGGAGTTGCTGGTGATCTTCTTTACATTCGCCAGGGATTTCGTCTCCTTTTCAATAGGCCGGGTCACCAGGTTCTCCATATCTTCAGGAGAGGTTCCGGGGTATACGGTGTTTACGATAATGGTAGGAATGACGATCTCGGGGAACTGCTCCTTGGGAATGCTTATATAGGACATTATGCCAAGCATGGTGATGATCACCGTAAGCACATAGATGCTTGTCCGGTTGTCGATCGACCAGCTGGTTGCAAAAAATTCCTTGACTTTATGGATTTTCTCTTTCATGATCTGTCAGTTATTTGTAGTCGATGACCTGGCTTTCATAAAGATCTTTGTAGCCGGCCGTGATGATCTTGTCTCCGTTGTTCAGTCCTTCAGTGATCTCTGTCAGACCGTTGTATGTGATACCGGTCTTAACATAGGCCTTATGTGCGATCTTTTTCCCGTTTTCCTCCTTTGCAACAAACACATAAAAGCCTTCGTTTTTTGACGACTGGATGTAATTCTGCGGGATCGCCACAGTTGAAAGGTTTTCATAATCCTTGATCCTGATAACCGCGATCATGTTGGCACGGTATACCACATTACCGGAATTGAGTTCGATCTCAACGGTAAATGTACGGTTGGTCTGATTGATGAACTTGCTCGCAAAGGTCACACGCTGCTGTAGTTCCATGTTGAAGTCCGGCAGGAAGACCTTAACCTGGTCTCCGGTATTGATCTTTGAGCTGTATGCTTCACCAACTTCAGCAATGGCCTTGACCTTCGAGAAGTTGATCACCCTGAATGCCGGCTGTCCGGCTGCTGCCATCTGACCGACCTTGATGGGGATATCTTCGACGGTACCGTCAATGGGAGCTGTAATGCTCGACATCCTGATCTGGTCCTGAATCGTTTCGATCTTGTTCTGAAGGCTCTCTTTGTTGTTCTTAGCAGTGAGGTACTGAACTTCAGAACCGATCTTCTGATCCCAGAGGGCTTTTTGCTTTTCATAGAGATCGGTGACGAATGTGAGCTGGTCTTTGAGTTCATTCAGCGTCTTTTTCAGGACATCGGCATCCATTTCAGCAAGCACCTGCCCCTTTTTCACATAGTCACCCTCTTTTACATTGATCTTTGTGACGACTCCGGGTGTGCGGGGGCTTACACCGATGTTCTCATTGCCGTCGATCCGGCCCTGAACTTCAATATAGTGTTCAAATGCCTGCTTGCTGACCGGCTGAACAAGGACTGCTGTCTTCGTTTCAACACCGGCAGGGTTGACCTCCTTCTCCAGTTCAGCGATCTGTGCACTGATCTGGTCGTGTTCTTTTTTCAGTTTCTCAAGCTGAGTTTTTTTATCGGGAGCGTTGCAGGCAACAAGGGAAAATATCAGGCTCAATACCAGAAGTGACTTTTTCATAAAATCAGGGATGATTAGTTTTTTGAATAGATCATGAAATCGGTGCAAAGATATTGATTTTCCGCATTGAAAAACTTTCAACGGCGTAAAGTTTCCGTGAATTTCTGTAAACTATTATTTTGTAAAAAGTTTCCGGGGTTTCTTTTTTTATTAATTTTGCAGGATGGATAAAAAAGCTGTCTATATCCTTGAGCAGGTTTGCAAACTTTACAAGCGTTACGGGATCAAAAGCGTAACGATGGATGATGTTGCAAAGCATCTCTGCATCTCAAAAAAGACACTCTACGAGCATTTTCATGATAAAGAAGATCTTGTTAAGGAGGTGATGCTCATGGAGCATGAGCACCGCAACAAAGTGATCCAGGAGATCGAAAACAAGGGACTGAACAGTATTGAAGAGGTCCTTGAAGTTTACCAGCTGCTTCAGAAAATGTTCCGGGAATATAATCCTTCCATGGAATACGACCTGCGCAAATATTATCCCGACCTCTTCAATAAGATAAAGGAGACCCGCAGGAAGACCATGTTCGAATCCACCCAGCGGAACATGAACAAGGGCAAGAAAGAGGGGCTTTACCGCAAAGATCTCAATACGGTGATCCTTGCGAAACTCCATGTTTTCCGCGTAGAAAACCTTTTTGAGAACGATGTATTTTCGCTGGAAGAACTCTCCTCCTTTAAAGTAACCCATGAGATCTTTGTCTATCATCTTCATGGGATCATGAGTCTCGAAGGCCTCAATGTGTTTGAGGCAAACTTTGCCAAGATCAAAGCCGGACTCGGCTGATAATTAGTCCCCTGTCTTTTTTTTTCTTAAATACGTCCGGTATAATCGGAAATTTCCTGTATTTTTGGGTATATCTAATTTAAAGACATCTTTATGAAAAAGATCGTACTTCTTTTTGTGTTGTTTGCAGGTTTCTCCCTGCTTTCCATGGCGCAGACCATGACGGTCCATATCAACGGGCTTGTCATCAACGATTCAACGGGGGCACCTGTTGCCAATCATGAAGTGATCATCGTTGCAGACAGCACTCCTCCGCCAATATTTTATTTTTATACAACCCGCATAACGAATGCAAGCGGAGCGTTTGACTGTACGATACAAAACGTACCGACAGGTGCCCCGGTGACAATTCATCTCAGGACACTCGACTGCATGAACATCATGCACGAGGTCAATGTGCTGAGCACCAACTCCCCGATCACTGTCACGCTTTCCATCTGCGACGGGGAGCCCGGCTGCCAAGCCGCTTTTACCTACACAGTGGATCCGGTCACTGACCAGCAGATCCATTTTTTCAGCACCAGCACACCGGCGCCGGCGATCGTTTCCTATTTGTGGGATTTCGGGGATGGCATGACCAGCGTAACGGGCGATCCATGGCACGTTTATGCTATACCCGGCGTTTATCATGTTTGCCTTTCGATAGTAACCACAACAGGATGCACCAGTACAAAATGTGAAGAGATCACGGTAGGGAACCCGGTTGGCTGCCAGGCGTATTTTACGTCAAGTCACGACAGCATCCATCCCCTGGTTTATCATTTCCTGGATCAGTCGCAGGGAAGCCCCACCCATTGGACCTGGACTTTCGGCGATGGCCATACTTCTACGGTACAGAATCCTGAGCATTCCTATGCAGTCGCCGGTACTTACAATGTATGCCTTCAAATTCAGGGTGACAGCTGCAGCAGTGATTATTGTGACACCATCCAGGTTGGTGCAAGCCCTTATGGTTGTATGTGTTATGTAGGCTTTTGGAAAAATCTGATGACGGTTACCTTCGAAGGACATACCACCAGCACCCTGCCGACGGAATACACCTGGAACATGGGTGATCCTGCTGCTACAATCCTGCACGGGCAAAACATTACATTTACCTATTCTGCTCCCGGCACCTATTATGTCGTCCTGACCACAGTTGATAGTTTCGGCTGCACCTCCACCACTGAACAGATCGTTGAGGTTACCAATACCGTTTCCCTGTATGGATTTGTCTTTGCCGGCGATCCTTTGGCCGACCATGGTTATGTGGAGTTGATCCGTGTCGACACTGCCAATGTCCTTACCGTAGTTGATACAAAGCAATTTGGTGACTCACTGGGCTGGTACCATTTTGAGCATGTGCTCCCGGGACATTATTACCTGAAAGCCACCCTTAGTCCGACATCCGTATATTACGGACTGTTCACCCCGACCTACCACATCGACGCCCTTAACTGGACTAATGCGCAGTTGGTAGAACTCGGCGAACCCCAGAGTCCATACGATATCCACCTTCGTCATGTAACCGCCTACAGCCCGGGTCCGGGAAATATAAGCGGAACCATTACCCAGAGTACCAAAGACGGAACGCCTGTTTCGGGTATTGAGGTTTTGCTGCTTAATGCACAAAGCCAGCCCCTTGGTTATACCGTAACGGACGCAGCCGGGCAATACACCTTTGCCAATGCCGCTTTCGGAGCTTATACCGTTTACCCGGAGATCCTGGGAAAAACCACAACCCCTGCCACCTTCACCATGAGCGGCGCCAACCCTTCACCCATTGCGAATTTCACGGTGAATGCAGCAAGCGTCGTCTATGGCATCAATGACTCCTGGACAAACTATTTCTCTGCCGTTTCCGATGTCATGCCGAACCCCATCAGTGATATGGCCACGATCCGCATCAATGCAAAGAATCAGATCAATGCCGGCATAATCATTTCCGATGCAAACGGAAAACCGACTCCCAACTTTGAATTTGTAGGCAAGGGGCTTCTCCCCTACCTTTGGAACAATATGGACGGATCGGAAGATCTCGGCTACAAACTGGCCAATGCGGGATACAAAGTGGTGATGTGTGACATTTCCAACTTCTACCTTGATTTCCCTTACGACAAGGATCCTTTGGAGCCTGGAAACTATTGGGCGGGATTTCTCGAGACCAAACAATTTTATGCTTTCGCTCCTTTTGATCTTTTCAAGACAACCACCAAGACTGCGATGGGCAGAATCATTGACACGGACAAGGAGTATGCAGGCAAAGTCAGACTGAAAGCCGAAGCACGTCAAAATATTTTAGGTGTACAGGCCCAGATCTGGAGCGAAACCATCAAAGGACCGGATATGCTTGAATATTACTACCTGCCCAGATTGATTGCCTTCTCTGAAACGGCCTGGTCACCCGAACGGAAATGGGAAACCATTGAAAACAGGGAGGCCAGGGAGAAGCAATTGGCAGCAGACTGGAATAGACTCGCCAATGTTTTGGGATCCAAGGAACTTCCCCGGCTTGCCACGATGAATGGCGGTTACAACTTCAGGGTTCCGCTGCCTGGTGCAATCATCAAAGATGGCATACTGTATGCAAATGTCGAGTTTCCCGGACTGGAAATCAGGTACACAACAGATGGCTCAGAACCAATTGCGCAAAGCGAAAAATATAGCAAACCAGTTAAAGTTTCGGGGACTGTTAAATTAAAAAGCTTTGTGAATGGTGGAAAATGCAGCAGAACAAGCGTAGTAAAATAGCGGATATTCAGACGCAAGCCTGAACAAACATCTATAAAAGGACCATCCATGAAGTGAAATACATTGGCATCATATCATTCATTGCCGTTTTGCTTTTCTGGAGATGTGACCACACAGTAGGAACTCTTGAGCTAAAGGGGAGAGTGCTAGATGAGCATACTAAAATTGCCATTCCAATAAGAAAGGTAATCATTCAGGCTTTGCTTAATAATGACCAGAATCAAATATCTGTCGATGCGGGACAATTTACCACCGACAGTACCGGGTGTTTCACCTATACCATACAAAAGATAAGAAATGCCAACCTATATAATTTTTATTGCGTAGGTGATTCCGCATATGCTTCTTCCACCATTCTCCTTGGCTTGACGGATTTGAACAGAGACGGCAAATTCCTGAAAATATTTTTACAACAACTGACTGATTTTAAGATCACCATCTTCAGAAAAAGCAAGGTGCCAGCTTGTGATACCCTTTATGTATCCTGGAAATCAAATGGCCTGGAAGGATCCTACTTGTATCCATATGAAATTGAAAATTTCGGAGCTAAACAGGATATAGCCTTCCGGTGGATTGGCGGCGACGTAAAAGCAATAATAAAAACGAAAGTATTTGCAGAGAAAAATACGCTGATCTACTTTGAGCTTGCCCGTAATAGGAAGAGAAAAGAATTTGTAGATACGGTATTCTGCAGGAGAGATGTGGCCAATTATGCAAATTTCAAATATTGAGACGAAAGGAAGTGCGCTAACGTAAGTAAAATAATCTTATATCTCATATTTCATATCTTATATCCTATCACTAGTGTCTCGTTTAAATATTAAAAC
>Ga0118677_10001056_pt1 | contig 59324 bp, 61 predicted proteins | sample AliMusrvi5mmetaG_FD_86154 | JGI IMG/M metagenome (GOLD analysis project Ga0118677, IMG submission 86154)
TTTATCTTCGATGCCGATAAACATGACGCTGCCATCCTCTACGAACTGCTTCTTGAACTTCTCATAGATGATGGTGGTTGAGTCATTGGCCGGAAGCATACGGGTCATTTCATAAGATAGTTTGACCTGTGTTGCTTTATAACCCATGAAGATGGTGACCAGGGCGATGGCGATCAGTATGCCAACCCGGTCACGAAGAATATGCCTGACAAGGAATTTCCACACGCTAAAGAAAATTGGGCTTCGAAGTTAAGATATTATTATGAATCACGCTATACCAACGCGGGTTTCTGGCTTAATTCGTACTTTTACAAACTGAATAAACCCTGCCATGCCAGTCATTCTTATCCTCGATACCGTTCATCCTGTTATTCCTGAAATACTTGAAAGGCATGGGTTTACGTGTGATCTTCAGCCTGACCTTTCAACTGGGGACCTTGGGAATCGGATCGGTTCCTGTGTTGGCATCATTCTGCGAAGCAGGATTCGTATTGATAAGGCCTTTCTGGAAAGATGCACTTCCCTGAAATTTGTCGGAAGGGTTGGAGCCGGCATGGAGAATATCGATCTCGGTTTTGCAGGCACACTTGGTGTGCAGTGCTTCAATTCTCCGGAAGGAAACCGTGATGCTGTGGGGGAACACACGCTGGGCATGCTGCTTTCAGTTATTAACAACCTTAACAGGGCCGACCGGCAGATACGGACCGGGAGTTGGATCAGGGAGGGGAACCGTGGGATGGAGGTCAAGGGTAAAACGGTAGGGATCATTGGCTATGGCAACATGGGCAGCGCTTTTGCCCAGCGCCTGAAAGGATTTGAAGCACGGGTCCTTTCCTTCGACAAATACAAAACCGGGTATTCCGATGGAAACACAACTGAAACAAACCTGGAGGAGCTTTTTGAAAAGGCTGATATTGTGAGCCTGCATGTTCCCTATACACCTGAAACACACCATATGGTGAATGATCATTTCCTTGGTTCTTTCAATAAAAATGTTGTAATTATCAATACTTCCCGGGGCAAGGTGGTTGACACGAAAAGTCTTGTCAGACATCTGAATTCAGGGAAGGTGACCGCCGCCGCACTTGATGTCCTCGAATATGAGGATGAATCATTTGAAAGGCTTTCTTCGCAAATGCCGGAGGAGATGAAATATTTAATGGCGGCGGATAATGTCATCATGACGCCGCATATTGCAGGCTGGACCTTTGAGTCGGAGATCAAACTTGGCAGGGTGCTTGCAGAAAAGATCATCGCGGCCTTCCCATCTCCCTGAAAAATCCTTTGCAGTGTTTACAAAAACTTGTAGGTTTGCACCATAAAAGCTAATCTGAATGAAACTGGAAAATAAATTATTCAGCGGTAAAACGCTGGCGATTCTCTCGGGAGGAGGTGACACTCCGGCTATCAATTCGAGTATTGAATCTATCCGTAACCGTGCCTCCATGCTTGGTTACAAAGTACTTGGGATCCGGAGCGGATGGAAGGGGCTGCTGGGTGATGGTGATGTAGTGGATCTGACCAATCAGCCCTATGATGGCTGGTACGGCGGAACAGCGCTCAGGTCGAGCAGGACAAATCCTTTTCCTTCTAAAAAAAATCCGGAATCAAGAGTTCCTCAGGTTTTGAAAAACCTGGAACGATATAAAATTGATGTTCTGGTCACGATCGGGGGCGATGATACGAACGGGGCAGCGAAAAGGCTGTTTGAAACGGAAGGTATCCCGGTGATAGGGTTCCCGAAGACTATCGATAACGACCTTCGTACCCGTACGATGCATACCTACCAGGGAAGAGAGATCGAAGCTGTTTTATGTCCCGGTTTTCCCTCCGCCGCCAATTCCATCGTGGAGTTTACCTCGAGTCTTAGAACGACGGCTGAATCCCATTCCCGGATCATCATTCTTGAAGTGATGGGGCGTGATGCAGGCTGGCTTACCGGAACTGCATTGTTCGGTGGTGGCAGCCTTGGTCTTGTTCCTGAAGCCGAGATCACAAAAGAACGCAAAGAAGTTTTCCTGGAAGTTGTGAAGGAAGCCTATATGCAATCGAAGAAGAAATGCCTGGTGATACCGGTTTCCGAAGGTGTACGCTGGTATGACGAAAAGAGCGGCAAAGTTGATGTAGTGTATGCCAGTTCAGAAGTCGACGAATACGGACATCCGCGTTTTGGTGGTATAAGCGGTATCATTGCTTCAGAAATCTCAAAGAAACTCGGGATTGAAGCACGTGCCCAGATTTCCGGGTATTATGCACGTTCAGGACATTGTCGTCACTACGACCGCCGCCTTACTGCTACGCTGGCAGATAAGGTTGTTGACCTCCTTTTAAGGGAAGATTACGGGCAGATGCCGGTGATCACCAAAATGGTGCCTTTTGTTGAACTGGAGGAATACAACACAGCATCCATCGACATGGGTGCCATAGGAAATAAGCCTCTTTCTGAGGACTATTATGATGTTTCAAAATTCGGGTTTACACCGGCCTACTATGATTTCCTTGAAAAGGTACTTGAAATGCCCCGTCTGGAAGAGTTCAGGTATGATTTCCCGGTAGTCATCCCGTAACCACAAGGTGAACCGTACTTCTTGTTTTCTGTTCCAGTAAGATATTCCTGTTTTTTGTGATCCTGTTGATTGCCCTGGCATCGTAGTGCCTGATGGTGTATAGTTCGACACTGTCATTATAACGGACAGTATAATTTTTCTTCAGCTCCGCGATCAGGCTTTTCAGTTCCTGTGCTGCGGCATCGATACAGATTGAGAAGGAGATAGCGGAATTCTGCATTACGTTCACCTTTATCTGATGAGCTGCAAGTATGGTAAAGATTTGTCCGAGATTTTCCTCCATAATAAAGGAAAAGTCGCGGGGTGAGATGGAAAGCAATACCTGGTTCTGTTTTCGGATGAATACCGGGGCTGTGATGTTCCATTCCTTCATATTCCGGATCGTGGTTCCGGAAAGGTCCGGCCGGAGAAATGACTTCACATGCAATGTGATGTTTGCATTCTCCAGCGGTTTGATTGTTTTAGGGTGGATCACAGAAGCGCCGAAATAGGCAAGTTCAATCGCTTCCTGGTAAGATAATGCGTCGATCTTTTTAACACGGCTGAACCATTTCGGATCGGCATTCATGATGCCGGGAACATCTTTCCATATCGTCATCTCTTCTGACCTCAGGCAATAGGCAAGAATCGCTGCAGAATAATCGGAGCCTTCACGTCCTAATGTTGTAGTGTTTCCATCTGCATCACCTCCGATAAACCCTTGCGTAACAGCAATATGATGTCCCGGAAGGGCAGCATTTACAGCTTTCTTTGTTTTCTCCCAATTGACCCGGGCATCCCTGAATGTCGAATCGGTGTATATCAGCCTGCGGGCATCGAAGAGCGTACAGGTGATTCCTGAATAATTCAGATAATGGCTGACAATGGTTGTCGAGATCAGTTCGCCATAACTGACGATCTGATCATAATGAAAGCTATACCCATGGGTCTCTTCGCCATAGAGGTGCTCCTTCCTGATGTAGCCCTGCAGAAGGGTGAATAAGGATTCTGTATCCTGGAAGACCGGATGATTCTTGTGTTTAAAAAGCTCATGTATGATCCCGAGGTGGTAATCTCTTAAGCCATTGAAGGACTCGACCAGGGCAACGGAATCTCTTGAAAGAAAATGCGACAATAAAACCTCAAGTGCATTCGTGGTTTTTCCCATGGCGGAAACAACAACAACGACTGCATCCTGCGGGTTCAGTCTGAGAATAGAGGCGACATTCCGCACTCCCTGAGCGCTGTTTACAGATGCTCCTCCAAATTTAAAGACCTTGGTATTCATGGTTCAAAGATAGAGAAGATTTGCAGTCTGAAATCGTAAATTTCCTACCTTTGCCGTTAAATCCGAAAATTATGAAATTCAAGACCCTGACTGAGTTTGTTGTTGAACAGCAAGCGGAATATCCCAATGCAACCGGAGAACTTACCCGAATCCTGAATGATATCGGCATCGCTGCAAAATTTGTTAATCGCGAAGTAAACCGAGCCGGTTTGGGAGAAGTTATGGGATATGTCGGAGAGGTGAATGTTCAGGGTGAGGAGCAGAAGAAGCTGGATGTATACGCAAATAACCAGTTTATTGCCGCTCTTCGTTCAGGTGGTGAAGTTTGCGCTATCGGTTCGGAGGAAAATGAAGAGATCATTATTTTTGAAGAAGGGGCAGCCCGAAACGGAAAATACGTGGTTGCAATGGACCCCCTCGATGGTTCGTCAAACATTGAATCCAACGTATCAATCGGCACCTTGTTTTCTATTTATCTCCGCAGGACTGTAAGGGGATCGGCAACCCTTGAGGATTTCATGCAGCCCGGGCGAAATCTTGTAGCAGCCGGCTATGTTATTTATGGCTCATCCACCATGCTCGTTTATACGACCGGCAACGGGGTGAACGGTTTTACCCTTGATCCTTCAGTCGGCCTCTTTATCCTGAGCCATCCGAACATGAGATATCCGGAGAACGGGACGATCTATTCGATCAACGAAGCCAATTACATCTATTTCCCGGAAGGCGTAAAGCAGTATATCCACTATTGCCAGGATGATGACAAAGCGACAAACAGGCCTTATTCCACCCGGTATATTGGCTCAATGGTTGCTGACATCCACAGGAACCTGATCCGCGGCGGTGTTTTCATCTATCCGGGTACGAAGAAGAGTAAAAACGGAAAGTTAAGGTTGCTCTATGAATGCAACCCGGTTGCATTCCTGGCCGAGCAGGCCGGTGGCAAGGCCTCCGACGGATTTAACCGCATCCTCGATATCCAGCCTAAATCGCTGCATGAGCGTTCCCCGATTTTCGTCGGTCCCAAAACCATGGTGGAAAAGGCTGAAGAATTCATGAAAAAAGAATCTCCTGATTTTAATCCTATAAGTTAACCAAAGACCCGGTTTTTGGATAATTCAGAACTTTTATCGTATTTCAGACGGGATCCGCGGACTATACAGACCGCAGAGAAACTGGCAAACAGTGAGGGTCACCGGGGTGAAGTACGCATACACCTGAAAGGACTGGTCGGTTCTTCTTCTTCGCTTACTGCGGCAGCCATATACAAAGCCTGCCCGGCGCTTCATTTTTTTGTACTTCCGGATAAAGAAACTGCAGCCTATTTTTACAATGACCTTGAACAGGTTTTTGATGAAAAAGGGCTGGAAACGGATAAAAAAAAGATACTGTTTTTTCCGGCATCTTTCAGGAAGTCCGGTGCAAGTGCCCAAAAGGACAACCTGGGCTTACTTTCACGCACCGAAGTACTGAACCGCCTCTACTCGGAATCGGGAGATTTTGCAATTGTGAGTTATGCCGAAGCACTTTCCGAGAAGGTGGTCAACCGGAAATTCCTTGAAAAAAACACCCTTAAGCTTAAAACAGGGGAACTTGTTTCCCTGGATTTTACCCTTGACCTGCTTATTGAATATGAGTTTGAACGAGTTGATTTCGTAGTTGAGCCGGGGCAGTTCTCGCTCAGGGGAGGACTGATCGATGTTTTCTCTTTTTCAGGCGATCATCCCTTCAGAATAGAATTTGAAGGGGATAAAGTTGCGTCGATCCGTACTTTCGATCCTTCCAGCCAGCTTTCCATCGAAAAAAAGGAGGAGGTTACCATCATCCCCGATATCAGGATCAACCGGGAGAAAAAGATAAAGTACGATCCACTCCTTGAGTTCCTGCCGGAAAAAAGTGTGATCTGGGTGCAGGATATGCAGTTTGCCCTGGAGGTGATGGATAAGGAGGCGGAAGGCGATCATTACCTTGACGGTGAAGGATTCCTGGACAAGATCAGCTCTTTTCCCCTTATCGAATTCGGGAGTCACAGCTTTTTTATAACAAAAAATCCGGTACTCTATTCCGTTTCCCCACAACCTTCCTTCAACAAGAATTTCGACCTGCTGATCAAAGATCTTCTTGAAAATTCAAGAAAAGGAATTAAAAACATCCTGCTTGCCGACAATCCGAAGCAATGTGAACGCCTGTTCACTATTATTGAAGATATCCGCCTGAAAAATGATGAAGATAAACCCATCGAGTTCAGCAGTCTTTTTTATTCGCTGAACCAGGGGTTTCTTGAAAAGGACCTGAAGATTGCCTGTTATACCGACCACCAGATCTTCGAACGCTATCATCGTTATCAGTTGAAAGACGGCTATGCCGGTAAAGAGGCGATCACATTGAAAGAGTTGTATGACCTTAGTCCGGGCGATTATGTGACCCATATTGACCATGGAGTAGGCCGGTTCGGGGGGCTTGAAAAGATCAGTAATGACGGGAAAGAGCAGGAAGCGATCCGCCTTATTTATAAAAACAACGATATCCTCTATGTAAGCATCCATTCCCTGCACCGGATCTCCAAATTTGTCGGGAAGGACGGCAGTGTTCCCACACTGAACCGCCTGGGCTCAGATGCCTGGACGAAACTCAAGAACAAGACCAAAAGCCGGGTCAAGGATATTGCCAAGGAACTGATCGCACTCTATGCAAAACGGCGTGCCACTGCTGGCTTTGCCTATGCCCCTGATACATATATGCAGACTGAGCTTGAGGCGTCTTTTATTTATGAAGACACACCTGATCAGTTGAAAGCGACGATTGATGTGAAGAAAGACCTTGAGGCGGATTTCCCAATGGACAGGCTGATCTGCGGCGATGTAGGATTTGGTAAAACTGAAATCGCCATCCGTGCAGCTTTCAAGGTTGTTGCGGAAAGCAGGCAGGTCGCTATCCTGGTGCCCACGACCATCCTTGCATTACAGCACTACAAAACATTCAGGGACCGGCTTAAGGAATTTCCGTGCAAGGTAAACTACCTGAACCGGTTCAAATCCGCAGCTGCACAGAAAAAGATACTTGAAGAACTGCAAGATGGGAAGATCGATATCATTATCGGAACCCACAGAATACTGAGCAAGGATATCAAATTCAAAGAACTTGGCTTGCTGATTATTGATGAGGAACAGAAATTCGGTGTTGCCGCGAAAGAAAAAATCAAGGGATTCCGGGTGAATGTCGATACGCTTACCCTTACGGCAACACCTATTCCCCGCACACTGCAATTCTCACTTATGGGGGCCAGGGATCTCTCCATCATCAATACTCCTCCGCCAAACCGCCACCCGGTTCAGACGGAAATCCATACCTTTCAGGAAGAGGTAATAAAGGAGGCCATCAGCTATGAAATTGCGCGCGGGGGGCAGGTCTTCTTTGTTACTACCCGTGTGCAGAATATCGTCGAACTGTCAATGCTGATCACCCGTGTTCTTCCAGGTGTAAGGGTCGCTGTTGCACATGGGCAGATGGAGGGGCACCAGTTGGAAAAGGTGATGACCGATTTTATTGAAGGGGAGTATGATGTGCTCGTAGCCACTACCATTATTGAGTCGGGGCTCGACATTCCGAATGTCAATACCATTATAATAAATGACGCTCATCATTACGGCCTCAGTGACCTTCACCAGCTGCGTGGCAGGGTTGGCCGTTCGAATAAAAAGGCCTTCTGTTACCTCCTGGCGCCGCCTGTTTCGGTATTGACAGATGAAGCACGCAAACGGCTTCGGGCTATTGAGGAGTTCTCCGACCTGGGGTCGGGATTTTCGATCGCAATGCGTGATCTCGATATCCGCGGAGCGGGAAATATTCTCGGGGGTGAGCAAAGCGGCTTTATTTCCGAGATCGGTTTCGAAATGTACCAGAAAATTCTTGATGAAGCCCTGCTGGAACTTAAGGAACAGGATTTTCAGGATGTATTTAAAGAGGATTTTCCGAAGGAATTCGTGAGGGATTGCCAGATCGAAACCGACATGGAATTGCTGATCCCGGATCATTACATCACCAATATTACTGAGCGGCTGAGTCTATACAAAGAGCTGGACTCACTGGAAACGGAAGAGGATCTGATGGTTTACAGGAATAAGCTGGTTGACCGTTTCGGACCTCTGCCCAGGCAATCGGAAGCATTGCTGGATGCCATACGCCTGCGTCGGCTTGCCCGGAAGATCGGGTTCGAAAAAATGGTTCTCCGGAATAACCGGCTTACCGGTTACTTTATCAGCAATGAAGAGTCCCCGTTTTACCAGTCATCCCAGTTCACCGCCATTCTCGATTTTGTTAAAACCAATCCTCCGAATGCCAGAATGAAGGAAGATAAAGACCGGCTTGTAATGACCTTCAGAGATATCATTTCCATTGGCCAGGCACTGCAGGAACTCATGAAACTTCCCATGGTTTAAATAAAAAAAGGACACTGAATTTCAGTGTCCTTTTTATGTAAGGTCAGAACCTTATTACTGTTTCCCGGTAACCTTAAATGTGTCAACTTCCCATTTGGAAGCTGTTGCACTGGCTGTTCCGGATGATTTGTAATGGAAAGCAATGTAAACTTTCTGGTGGTAAGCTGAAAGGCTAACATCTCCACTGCCTGTCCATGCAGCGCTGTTGGCGGCAGGAAGAGTACAGTTTATTGTTGTCCAAGTCGCTGTAGTAGGATCACCGCTTCCGCTGTAGTTTGTTGAAAGCAGTACTTCGAACGGAAGAGCCAGTCCGGTGTCGGTATACTTTGTCCAAAGTTTGAAGGTGAGGATCGGAGAAGAAACACTGGTAAGATCGATACCAGGAGAGATCAGGTAGGCATCATCCGGTGCTGTTCCGCCATAACCATTGCCAACCATGACACTGTAAGTGGCATCAAATGTAAAGTTGTTGCCTGCTTTTGCAAAGGTCACCCAATCCGGGGGCTGAACATCAAAGTTGTTTTCATAGATTGTGGTAAGGATCGGGCCGATACCGGTGGTGTCAAACTTATAAAGGTCTGTGATATCCCTTACATACAGCTGGTATTGTCCGTTGAATGAATTCAGAATTCCGCGGATCTGTCCGACTCCATATGGGAGTTTGTCCATTGAAAAAGAGGCATAATTGCTGGTACGGAGAATGAAATTCTTACCGCCGAGCATAATGGGCGCACCTGTTGCATCAGCAATATTCCGGTTGGTAATTGCTGCACCAGTAACAAATGTCTGTCCGGCATCCGGGAAATTGACATTCTTGACAACTACAAGCTTGTTGATTTTGGAAACGAGGTTCGTACTTGTTACATCAAGTGTATCAGCCACGGGTTCTTTCCCGGGAAGACTGTCAGCAAAAAGATGTTCAGCAATGTAAGCTGAAGGAACCCTGCCAATTGCTCCGTTATAAGGCCAGCCGATCTCAGTTACACCACCATACTGACCAAGGAACATCCCTTTGCATTTTACAAAAATGCGCTGGCCTACCTTGTAGGTTGTATAGAGGTTTGTCTGGTCAAGAGCCAGTACAATACCTGCAGTGCTATTCTGAATATACAGGTTTTTATAAATGTTGCCTGATTCATCGTTTGCGGAAACAACTCCTTCAATGATATAATTCCCAAGGATCTTTTTCATTCCCAGGGTATCTTTAACGGAATCTGTTGCTGACGGATGGGTATACATACGGTTTAATGTGTCAATTTTTGAGTTGGCAGCAAAACCGACATGGGGAATGTAAATGGGTGGCACGTCAAAATCTTTTTTGACGCAGCTGTTCAGAACTGCAGCACCACCGATCAGAAGGGTTAGTGCAAAAATGAGTCCGGATTTTTTAATTGATAAATAGTTCATGGTATATGCTTTTTTTTAATTTCGGTTAATTAGATTCTGAAACTGATATTCAGGAAATAGGTCCTGCCGTAGTAGTAGTACAATTTAGGCTGGTACTTGTTGACATCGTGATTTGTAAAATCAAAACGGTTTTGTTCATATCCGCCGTTCTGAATGTTCTTGTTGTCAAGAACATTGGTTACGCTCAGGTTGATGTTGATGAAGTACTTGTACTTGATACGGATGGACTTGCCCAGTGAAGCATCCAGCGTGAATCCGCCTTTCTGTTTCTGTTCAGCCGTAATCTGGTTGATCAGCGGGTCTCCGGGGCCCAGGCCTGCAATAGCCTGTGCAACCCTTCTTTCAGGTGTAAAATCAAGGTATGTATTGTCATAATAATTGGCATCAATATCAAGGAACCAATATTTGTAATTATACTTGAAACCTCCTGAAAGCGCCAGCTGTGGGGTGCTTGGTACGTAAAAATTCTTAAGATATGTAATTGCGGTATCATTTGGTGCGGAACCGTTATCATAGGATACGATTGTAGTAGGACGGGAAGTATAAAGATACTGTCCGACCGCAGCTACTGCCACAAAGGAAAGCGCTTTGGTCGCCTTGATCTCGGCGCCGAATTCAATTCCCTGGTGGGTTTTATTGATTCCGGACATCGAGTAATTGACGTAGGTAAGACGATCATCATCATAAAAACTTGTGATCTCGGCCTGGTCTTTAAACTGGGTGTAATAATAGGTCAGTCGTGCATTCAGCCATGGGTACCGGATGATATAGCTGAGGTCACCGCCAAGCAGTGTTTCGTTTTTCATATTGTCGATAACGCTGTTGCGTGATTTTGGAGCAATAAAAGTATTAACGAAATAGGGGGCTTTTGTCTGGAAAAATCCACTGGCGACCAGGTAATGACGACCGGTCACTTTGTAGGTTAAGCCACCTTTTACTCCATAATTGAAGAATTCGCATTTCTTGGAATCTCCGTATGAGTTTGTTGGGTAACGGCCGTTTTTGTAATGGCCGGTTCTCCAGAACTCAACACCTGTTAATGAACCGGCAATGTAGAAGTCAAGCTTGTTATATGAGAACATTCCCTGACCCCAGAGGTTGAGGTGCTGGTAATGGACGTCATAATCATAGCCGAATTTATCGCCCTGGTGAATGACCCTGTTCGGGTTGTTCATATCGATCTGTGCACTGGTTGAATCACCGGGGAAGTCGCGCTGATTGAACTGGTCAATATCGACCCAATAATTTGAACCCAGAAGGTCCTCCAGTATCTTATAATGTTCGGCTTTGTATGACTTAATATTGATGCCGCCGGTAACTGTAAGATGCTGACTAACTTCAGAGTTAATATTCGTGTTAAACAGGATCTGACTCGTTTTGGTGACGTTGTTCTCGACAATATAGCGGGCCTGTTTGCCTTCAAGGTTGCTGAGGTGGTTGATGAAATACAACCTGTCCCAGTTGATCTGCCTTACATTAACATCATTCTCCCATTGGTGGGCGATGTAAGCTGAATCGCTGGCCTGAAGCTGATACCTTGGAAGATAGCGGTAATAATCAGGACGCGGGTCCTGGGCATTATACCAGTTAAGTGATGTCCATCCATTTGTGCCGAATGAATAGTTGAGTGAGGTATTTAACTTCGTTTTCTCACTGATGTCCCAGTAATGGTTAAGAATGAATTCGGGCTCATTATTTGATTTTACCCTTGCATTTCTTTTTTCACCATTCTGGTATCCCCAGTTCGGATTGTAATAATTACTGCCTGCAAGATCGTAGGCATCCTGCATTGAAGCTGAGGCTCCTGCTCTTTTGGTCGGTGCGGCGAAGATGGTCAATGCCAGGCTCTGGTGCTTAAATTTCTTTTCTGCTGCCAGGAAATAACCATATGCATCGTACCATGTTCCTTCAGCATAACCTTCCTGCGACCAGCGGCGTGAACCGCTGATGGCAAATGCCCAGCCGTTTTTCATAAGGCCTGTGGAAAGCGTGGCCATGATACGGTTCCTATAGGTCCTGTTTGTCAGTGAATAGGAAACCTTAAGCTGTTTTCTGAAACCGGAAGCTCTGGTATTGATGTTCGTTAAACCACCGATACTGCTGTAGGAGATCGGGGTCGGTTCAGAATAATTATAAGTTTCTTTGTTGCGGGTCGCATCATTCAAACCGCCCCAGTCACCATAACTGGTTCTGCCGTTCTCGGCATCGCTGACATCGGTTCCATTGACAAGCGTGGTGCGATTCTCTGAATCATAGCCACGGGGACGGAAAAACATTGAACCGAAGGTATACCCGGCGGTTTTGGAAAAAATATCATCCGAAGAATGGAGTAAGCCGGAAATATTCTGATCCTTGTTTTCATCTTCCTGATCCAGCAGTACCGTACTGATCTCGGAGACGTTTTCCGGTTCACTGCTCCTTTTGGCCATAGCGATGGAAGGAATAGTTGCTGCGGTCGATTTCAGGTCAATCGTTGTTACGAACTTTTCGTAATTGTCACTGGTAATTGTAACAGTGTAAGTGCCAAAGGGAACGTTCTTGATTTCAAAATATCCTTCGGAATTTGTCTCAGCCTGAAGGTCAAGTGGGGTGATCCTGACCGCTGCATTCTGGATCGGTCCACCTTTTTCGGTTTCAGTGACCGTTCCGGAAATTTTGCCGGATTGAGCATGAATGAAGGAAACAAAGAAAAGCAAGAATCCCAAGAGAGAGAAAAATCTTTTCATCAGTTATAATTTAAGTAAATAAAAGAGGTCAAAATTACTGATTTTTTTCACATCTATTGGAAAATGATAGTAATTTTGCCCGATAAATTTGATACTGTGAAAAAACCGACAATCTTAGCTTTCCTGCTGTTAACAATTCTTTTTTCTTTTTCCGTCAGGGTTGTGAATGCCCAGCAAAAACAGGTAAAAATCGCCTGCATCGGGTTTTATAATCTTGAAAATTTGTTCGATACAATAGATGATCCGAAGATCGACGATGCGGAATTTCTCCCCAACAGTCCGAGTGCCTGGACATCCCAAAGATATCATGCAAAACTTGAGCACCTTGCTGAGGTTATTTCACAGATCGGGAATGAATATGCTAAAGAGGGGCCGATTATCATGGGTTTTTCCGAGGTTGAAAACCGTGGAGTCGTTGAGGATCTAGTCAGTACCCCCCCCCTGAGCAAATCCGGTTATAAGGTCATTCATTATGATTCCCCTGACAGACGTGGTATTGATGTGACTCTTGTTTACCAGGCAAAATATTTCAGGGTACTGTCTTCTTTCCCGCATCCCTTCGTTATGGCGGATACAAATTTTAAAACCCGTGATATTTTACAGGTTGATGGTATACTCGACGGCGACACCATCCATTTACTTGTCAACCACTGGCCCTCCAGGAGCAGCGGGGAAAAGGAGTCCGCTCCTAAAAGGAATGCAGCCGGCGATCTTTGCAAATCCATCGTAAAGTCCATATACAAAACCAGTCCCAATGCCAAGATCATTATAATGGGCGACCTGAATGATGATCCTGTGGATGAAAGCCTGATAAAGCACCTTGGTGTAAAGTCAAAGGTTGAAACCATGCAGGATCAGGATCTTTATGATCCCATGATCAAACTATATAAAGAGGGAGTAGGATCGTTGGCATATAAAGATAGCTGGAACCTTTTTGACCAGATCATCGTTTCCTCTGCACTGACAGATCAAAAAACCGGTGGATACAAATTTCTGAAGGCAAGAATATTCAACCAGAAATTCCTTCTTCAGAAGGATGGTGCCTACGCAGGATATCCATTCAGGACTTTTGCAGGCGGAGTTTATCAGGGAGGTTACAGCGACCACCTTCCGGCTTATATCTTTCTTGCAAAAGAGGTGAAATAGGACGGTCGTAACAGTTGTTTTTTAATTTTGACATGTTTTCAAATAAAACCTGAACATTGTGTCTGATAGCTTAGTCATCATCCCAACTTATAAGGAGAAAGACAACATCGAACGGATCATCCGGAAAGTGTGCTCCCTTGAAAAAGATTTTCATATCCTTATTGTTGAGGATAATTCCCCGGATGGAACTGCGGATATTGTAAGGAGACTCATGAAGGAATTTCCGGATAAACTCTTCATGGAGGAACGGAAAGGGAAACTCGGTCTTGGTACTGCTTATATTCATGGATTCAAGTGGGCACTGGCAAAAGGATATGAGTATATCTTCGAGATGGATGCTGACTTTTCCCATAATCCGGAGGACCTTCTGCGCCTGTATGATGCTGCAATAAATAAAAATGCCGATGTGGCAATTGGTTCCAGATATATTACAGGGGTCAATGTCGTTAACTGGCCTATGGGCAGAGTTTTAATGTCATATTATGCCTCTGCTTATGTCCGTGCGGTTACACGGATGAAGATCCGCGACACAACTGCCGGATTCAAGTGTTACCGTGCAAGGGTTCTGCGAACCATCAACCTCGACAAGATCCGTTTTACCGGTTATGCTTTCCAGATCGAAATGAAGTTCACTGCCTGGAAATCGGGATTCAATATTGTTGAGGTACCGATTATTTTCACAGATCGCACTATCGGCGAATCCAAGATGAGCAAAGGTATTTTTAAGGAAGCAATTTTGGGCGTAATCTCCCTTAAATGGAGAAGTTTTTTCAGGAAATACCCACGGCCGGAATAGTCAGGAGTTTTAAGTTGTAATTCAATGGAAGACCGTATCCTGATATCAGGTGCAACGATCGTTAATGAGAACCGGGTCTTTGAGGGTTCTGTCCTTATCCGCGACGGACTGATTGAAGGAGTGTTCCACAGGGATGACCCAGAAGTTCCGGTTGAAGATTGGGAGAACATTGAAATTATTGATGCCAGGGGGCTCCATCTTTTCCCCGGTGTCATCGATGACCAGGTGCATTTCCGCGAACCCGGACTTACCCAGAAAGGCGATATTTATTCTGAAAGCAGGGCTGCTGTGGCCGGAGGCGTTACTTCCTATATGGATATGCCTAACACCGATCCAAAAGCGGTCAAATTGGATATTCTGGAAGAAAAATACAGGATCGCTTCCAGAAGATCACTTGCCAATTATTCCTTTTTCCTGGGGGCAACCAATGATAATTTTTCTGAGATTGCCAAAGCAGATTCGCGGCGTATCTGTGGGTTGAAAGTTTTCCTTGGCGCATCTACAGGTAATATGCTGGTGAATGATCCCGAGGCACTGGAAAAGATATTCAGGGATTCAAAACTGCTCGTGGCAATCCACAGTGAAGACGAGGGGATCATCCGGAAAAACCTGGATGCCTTTCTTGAAAAATATGGTGAGAACATTCCTGTTGAAGCTCACCCGCTGATAAGGTCAGAAGAGGCCTGCTATGTTTCTACCGAAAAAGCCGTGAACCTTGCACGGAAATACAATACCCGTCTTCATATTCTTCACCTCTCAACCGCGAAGGAACTTGAACTTCTGGATACCGGGGTTCCTCTTGAAAAGAAAAGAATCACTGCGGAAGTTTGTGTACACCATCTATGGTTCAATGACCAGGATTATAAAGAAAAAGGAACCTTAATAAAATGGAATCCGGCCATCAAAACAGAACATGACCGGAATGCACTTTTTGAAGCCCTGAAATCAGGCGCCATTGATATCATTGCAACTGATCATGCACCCCACTTGCGTGAAGAAAAACTGAATCCTTACCGTTCCTGCCCGTCCGGTGCCCCCCTCGTACAGCATTCACTCGTTGCCATGCTCGAGTTTTACCACAGAAAAAAGATCAGTCTAGACAAGATCGTAAGTAAGATGGCCCACGCGCCCGCACTTCTTTACAGGATAAAAAACCGCGGATACATCAGGAAGGGCTACTTTGCCGACCTGGTGCTTGTTGACCTTCGTGACCCATGGAAGGTAGAGGCGTCCAACATTCTCTACAAATGCGGCTGGTCGCCTTTTGAAGGTGTCACTTTTACCTCAAAAGTTAAGCACACCTTTGTGAACGGGAACCACGTATACAGGAATGGCAGATTTTCTGAAAATTTAATGGGCAAACGGCTTGAATTCAATGTGACGGACCGGCTTAAAAAGTAATACTGCAAATTCCTTCAGGGAAATCTCCCTCATCAGCCCTACAAGATTATTATTTATAACAATATAATACTGACCACACAAACCATGAAAACCAGACTTCTGACCGTTTTGTTGCTGATCTTCGCATTTTCCGCCTGCACAGATATCCATACCGTTGTTGAAGAGCGCTTCAAGGACGGAACGCAGAAACGGGTTTGTATTTACAAAGGCAGCGGTGCAAATAAGGAAATACTGAAGGAATCTACTTTTTATCCCAACAAGGTCATACAAATGGAGGGAGCCTTCAGGAACAGCAAACGTGATGGTAAATGGACCTATCGTTATGAGAACGGTAACATCTGGAGTGAAGGAATATTTAAGGATGGTAAAAGCAATGGAAAAAGGACGACCTATTTTGAGAATGGTCAGATCAGGTATGAAGGATTTTATAAGGATGATGTACAGACGGGTATCTGGCGGTTTTATGATGATAAGGGGCGGCTGGTTAAAGAACTGGATTATTCGTCGCCACCCTATGCAAAAAAATAGCCGGGTATTTGTCAAAAAAAAAGGCTGCAGAAACTGCAGCCTTTTTTTTAACCATCAATTTTTAATTGACGATGATAACAAGGTATTTGGTATAACTCCAGAATGCTTTGTAATCGGTAACCTGCAATGCCTGTATGATCTTCTTGTCTCCGGTGAGCTGGTATGAGGAGGTTGGGTGGTTGGTGATAACCTTTGCCTTCTTGCTAAGGATAGAGATCTCAGTAACCTTGCGGATATCGATCTTGGTGAATACATCCTTATTGAAATCCGGAAGGATCTTGTCACTCTTCCCGATCACGCCGTTCTTTTTGAGTTCCTTTTCGGTTCCCATCACGTAGTATGCAGTATTCAAAGCAGCATCCTGCTGGGCAATGGTCATGTCTTTCTCCTTGATGGCCTTGCTCTGATTCTTGACAACGCCGGAAAGGGTATCAACCTTCAGGTTTGCGGTCTCGATCACGATATTGAGTTTCGCCAGTTTGTCGCGGAGGCTTTCAATTTCGGTGTTCTTGGATGCAATGTCCTTTTGAAGGCGGTCAACCAGTTTCTGCAGTTCAGTAACCTTCATATTGCTGTTCCTGAGTTTCCGGGTCAGGTCGGCGAGCTGTGCCTTGTTCTTTTCCATCATGGAATAGATGTTCATGATGTCGCTTTTGATCTGGTCCTTGGCAGATAATTTCAGTTCCCCATTTTTATCGGTGCTCAGGTTAATGACGTTTTCCTTCATTTTAATGGTGTCCAGTGTTCCCTGGATGTCGTTGACAGTCGCGATGAATTCATTGATCGCTTCGTCTTTTTGCATGGTCTGGGCCATGAGGCTGTCATTTTTTGCCTTCATAGCTTCCGCTTCTTTTTTTGCACTACGCCCGCATGCAAAGAAAACGGGTATTAATAAAAGGATCAAATACTTTTTCATGTTGTGCTTTTTTTTGATTTAAGTGCAAAATTAGGGAGAAAATTACGTTTTTGTTCTCCATGTAGGAAAATTCTTTCTACTTTGCACGCCTGATCATGTGGTCAGTAGCTGTGGATAATGAGGATTCAACGATGAATGATTATATAAAAATAGTATTGAAACCGGGCAAGGAAGCCGCTGTCAAACGGTTTCACCCATGGATTTTTTCCGGTGCGATCCGGAATATCCAGGGAAGACCTTCTGCCGGTGATGTGGTTGAAATTTATTCCGCTGCAAGGGAATACCTTGCCACCGGTCATTACCAGGAGGACAGCATCGCTGTTAAGATCGTGTCATTCCAGGAATGCGCAGTGGATCTTGAATTCTGGACCCGCAAGCTGAACACCGCTCTAAGCGTAAGGCAGCGGATTGGAGTTACCAATACTTCTGTTACAAATGCATACCGGCTTATTAATACGGAGGGTGACGGGTTGCCGGGGCTTATCGTAGATTATTACAATGGCGTTGCTGTGGTACAGGCTCACTCTCAGGGCATGGGCCGGGCACTTCCACTGGTTGTTGAAGGATTAAAGGCTGTTTATGGGGATGATCTGAAAGCTGTATATAACAAGAGCAGCGATACGCTGCACCCTGCCAATGGTAAGGGCGGGAAAGAAACGGAGTCCCTTGTCCGGGACAGCTACTTGTTTGGCGGGCCTTCGGATCTCACCGTACAGGAAACAGGCCATCATTTTCATGTGGATGTAGAAAAGGGCCAAAAGACAGGTTTTTTTCTTGACCAGCGCGGAAACAGGATGTTCGCCCAGTTTTATGCAAAAGATAAAAAGATATTGAATGCATTTGCCTATTCCGGTGCATTTTCTGTCTATGCCTTGAAAGGAGGTGCCACGGTTGTTCATTCGGTTGACAGTTCAAAACAGGCTATCGCCTGGGCTTCTGAGAATGTTGAACTGAACCGGATCAAGGCGTCCCGTCACCTTGGTATCGTGGCGGATGTGAAAAAATACCTTGTTGAGGCGGATGAGATGTATGATATGATCATACTGGATCCCCCTGCTTTTGCAAAACATCACAACGTGTCGCACAATGCGTTGATGGCATACCAGTTTATAAATGCCAGCGCGCTGAAGAAACTCAATAAGGGTGGACTGTTATTTACATTTTCCTGTTCCCAGGCAATTAACCGGGAGCTCTTTCATTCGGCACTCCGTTCTGCCGCCCTGGAATCTGGCCGTGAGATCCGGTTATTGCATCAGCTCTCACAAGGACCTGACCATCCGGTAAACATTTACCATCCGGAGGGAGAATATCTGAAAGGTTTGATATTAATGGTTGAATAGCAGATCAGTTTGTTGATTCGGATCTGCTAAATACTCAAGACCTCCCGGATTGTTCGTGCAAGGTCTTCCGAAGCCGTTTCTTTGCTTACAAAACCCGCCGCCCCGAGCGAAATGAGTTTATTGGTGTACATTCCCTCCGACATTGCACTCAGTATCAGGACAGGAAGACGGGGATATTTTACCCGGAGTTTAGGAAGAAGGTCCAGCGCATTCATGTCCGTAAGATGGAAATCCAGCACCAGCATATCCATTTCCGGGGTGCAGCCGAGGTCAAGCACTTCCTGCCCCGTTGAGGCTTCGCACGCAACCTCCATATCTTTTTCATCAGAGAGGATTTGTCGGATTCTGTTCCGGATGATTGGGTGATCATCGGCAATCATTACTTTGATCATATTTCTGTTTTTTTAGCCGGGATTGAGAGTGTTACCCTTGTACCTTTTCCTTTTTTTCCTGCTATGACGACTTTCCCGCCAAACAACATAGCCCTTTCACGCATACCGATCAGTCCCAGGGATTTGTGATCATTGATCTTGCTGTCATGTATTCCTGATCCATTGTCTTCGACCTCAAGAACGACGGAGCTGTATTTTTTCTTTAAACGGATGATGACCCTTGATGCATTGGCGTGACGGATGATGTTTGTCAGGGTCTCCTGAAAGATTCTGAACACACCGACAGAAAACTCAGGCGGAATCAGCACCTTTTTGTTGTCAACGTCTAATTCGCAGGGAATGCCACTGAGTTTGGTGAATTCATGAATCTGCCATTCAATGGCGGAATTGATTCCCAGTTCGTCCAGAACATGCGGACGCAGATCACTGGAAATTTTCCGGACAAGGTCAATCGTCGAATCTATAAGCAGGATCATATCCTGGCCCTGTACTATGATCTGTGCCGAATGGCTGTTGCTTGGGGCATCCTTTAGTTTCTTCAGGATGCGGGAAATATCTATTTTAAGGGCAGTCAGATTTTGTCCGAGATTGTCGTGCAATTCACGGGCAAGAAGGATCCGCTCTTCTTCACGGGCTTCCTGGAGTGATTTTGCAAAAATCTCCAGCTGACGCCTCGATTCGATCATCAGTTCTTCTGCCTGTTTACGAAGAGTGATGTCATTTGACACCACAAGGATGCCATCACCTCCGTCAGGAAGCGGGATCAGTGTTTCGTGAAGTTCAAGATACAGGGGCGACCCATCTTTCCTCACATTGAGGACCTCATGCTCATGTGGCTTTCCCGATAAGATTACGGAAATATCCTTTTTGATATGACGTTCCCTTTTAGGATGATCCGGCACCAGCAGCCTGACATTGCTCCCGATCAGTTCAGATTTTATATAACCAGTGGAGCTACAGAAAGCCGCATTCACATCCAGGATTGTGCCATCGGTATCTTCAAGGGTAATACCCGAGGGGGAAAGATCAAAAAGTTTCCGGTAACGCTCCTCTTTTTTGATCAGTTCTTTTTCTGCAAGTACCAGTGAAGTAATGTCCTGCATCATTCCGATCATTATATGGGGCTTTCCATCCTCACCGCAAACTACAATCCCTTTGTCAAGGATGTACAGATATTGCCCGTTCTTGTGCAGGAAGCGGTATTTGGTCTCATAGGAAGATCCGCAATCGGTCACAAGCCGGAATTCGTTTTTTGTTTTATTGATATCTTCCGGGTGGATCAGGGCTTCCCTTTTTTCGACACGGCCGATCTCTTCATTGGTATAACCGAGAACCTGGAGCGTTTTCCCTCCCCAGTCGATGAACCCTGTCTGAAGGTCGTCAATGTATACAGCCTGCCCGGATGTAAGCGATACAACTTCATAATGGTTCTTCCATTTAAGGATCTCCTGCTCAGCATTTTTACGTTCATTGATATCCTCGACCATGGCAAGCAGATGAATGATCTTCCCTTTGGAATCATAGAGGATAGATGCAACCAGTGACCCCCACACTACCTGCCGGTCTTTTGTAATGTACCTTTTTTCAGAACGATAGATACTGGTCTCCCCGCTGATGAGTTTAGAAATTGCCTGGTCGTCTTCTTTAAGGTGATCGGGGTGCGTAAGATCCCTGAAGGTGAGGCTTTTCAGTTCCGGCTCAGAATATCCTGTAAATTTACAGAAAGCCGTATTGGTTCGGACAAAATGGAAGGAGGCATCAAATGTTGCCATACCGACAGGTACATCCTCAAATATTCTCCTGAACCGCTCTTCGCTTGTTTTCAATGCATCCTCAGTCCGCTGTCTTTCGGTAATATCCCGGGAGATCCCGATAAAAACATCTTTGTCGCCCCATTTTCCAAGAGTCACGTGTGTATCCACCGGAATGAACCGTCCGTCTTTGGTCTTCAGTGGCAATGGGCAGTCACTTCTTTTTCCTTCATTGATCTCTCCAAGGATCCGGATCGTCTCCTGCACCTTTTCGTTTGAATGAAGATCGATCGCTGTCATTGAAAGGATTTCCTCTTCAGTGTATCCAAGTTTCAGCCCTACATATGGATTGGCTCTGAGAATTTTTCCTTCCAGGTCGAAAATGAAGATGAAATCCTCCACCGTATCGAAAAGCTGCTGGAGATCACGCTGGCTTTCCCTTAGGGCGTGTTCTGCCTGCAGCCTGGATATGGTAACACCGATTTGCGAAGCAATGGATTCTATCGCCATCATGGTTACCTTGCTGATGGTGTCGCTTTTGTGAGACCCCAGGTTCATGCATCCGATTACAAGGTCTTCAGACTGGATAGGGATCATAACCATTGAATGCAATCCTTCTTCATCGATCCCTGGAAGAAGCTGATTTATTTCGCTTGAATGTGTGAAGACAGATTTTCCTGAAAGCAACCTTTCCTGTACGGGAGAATCCTGCCGGAAAAACCTGGCTTTTTCAACGATAGCCGGGCTGATATTATAGTCAGAATTCAATTCAAACAGGCCCGTTTTTTTATTTTCCAGGTATATACCACCACAGTCAACCCCGTCGAGATGGCAAACAGTTTCGGTAACAAGGTCGAGGGCCTCCTTTAATGAACGGGTTTTACTGAGTGCTAAACTGAGCTGATGCTGGGCAAGGATATTTTTATGGGTAAGTTTTTGCTCCCTGCGGATCTCCGCCTCACGCAATTCGCGTTCAACTGCTGAAGCAAGACGGGTAAGATTATTTTTAAGGAAATAATCATGCACGCCTGCCTTCATCATATCAACAGCTTTCTCTTCACCGATCACACCGGAGATCACGATGAACGGGATATCGATCCCCGTAGCCTTAAATACCTTGAAAGCATTTGGTGCATCAAACTGGGGCAGTTGATAATCGGCGAGGACAAGGTCCCAGGAATCATTGGTCAAAGCAGACTGCATTGTGCTGGCGGTTTCCACTCGCTCATAGTGAACCGAGTATCCTGCTTTCTGAAGCTGGCGGATATTCAGCAATGCGTCTGACTCGTTATCCTCGAGGAGGAGGATATTCAGTATTTTGTCCATATCATTTGGGTGGAGGTTCATTAAATACAAGCCAATAAAGCCCCATACTGGCGATCGCTTCAACGAAATTTGCAAAATCAACAGGCTTCCTGATGTAACTGTTTGCACCAAGATCATAGGAGGCGAGGAGGTCCTCTTCTTCATGGGAGGAGGTCATGATCACGACCGGGATCCTTCGTGTCCTTGGGTCGGAGCGTATCTGTTTCAATACTTCAAATCCGCTGACTTTGGGGAGGTTCAGGTCCAGAAGGATCACAGAGGGCAGGCGGGGAGAATTTGGTTTTGTATCACTCACAACACTGAACAGATAGGTCAGGGCGATTTCACCATCTTCTGCAACAACAATTTTATTGAGGATCTTTTTCTTATCGAACGCCCGTTTCATCAGGTCAACATCACTGGGATTGTCTTCGATCAGGAGAATTACCTTTTCTTCAGCCATTCTTATTGGTTTGGTGTTTTGTTTTAACAAATATAAGGCATTCGGGTAAAAAAACAGAAAAAAAAACGGAAACCGGGCATGCAACGTCTCCTGAATTGATTTTTAATAATAAAATTGTGGTTCTCAGATTATCATGGTTTGCAAGTGACCAATGTTTTTTTTCTTAATTTTGGTGGATGGTTAAAGTGAATTCGCTTTCCGGTTTACCCTGTCCAAACATCTGTTTTATCATTTCAATAACAACTGACCCTATGAAAAGAACGATCGCATTCCTGATGCTTATTCTGCTTTCCGGCATCACTTTACAATCCCGTGCCCAGGGCGAAAAGTCATTCGCCGACGGAGTAAAAAAATTCTATGAAAGGAATTATACCGCTGCCATTGAGCTTTTCAATACAGCCATCGACAGCAATCCAAAGTATATACGTGCATACAATGCACGTGCTCTGGCGTACAGGAACATGAAAGATTATGATAAAGCACTGGCTGATTACAGCAAGATCATTAGCTTGTCGCCGAATGATACACTGGCATATTCTGACCGTGGAATCACCTATGGATTTATGAAGCAGTATGATAAGGCGATTATTGATTTTACGAAACGGATCGAGCTGGATCCGCATAACCCCAAAGCCTACCTGGCAAGGGGAAATGCTTATTTTCAGCTGAAAAATTACGACATGTCGATCAAGGATTTCAAGGCAGCGGTAGAGGCAAACCCGAAAATGGGAGTATGCTACCGCTACCTGGGGCTGGCTGAATGTGTTTCCGGTGATACGGTTTCAGGTTGTGGTCATTTCAATAAAGCCAAGGAGCTGAATTTTCCCGCTGTTCAGAAGCTGATAGACCAGTATTGTACAAAAAAGCCTTAAATGGCTGCATTCCGGTATGGCATGAAAATCGGATAATTAGCGAGAATCCTGATTTCCATTTTTTTTTCCGGATAAATTATATTACTTTTGCAAAACATTGCGGGGTGGAGCAGAGGTAGCTCGTTGGGCTCATAACCCAAAGGCCAGAGGTTCGAATCCTCTCCCCGCTACAAAGATTTATAATTAATTATAAATCTATCAGTTACGAGCGAAGCGCACGCAAACTGAGACACAATGAGACACAGAATGTAGCATTTGATTGTTCTAGCCGGGGGGCTGGCGTAAAACATTCAACATGCAAAATTTCAAAGTCCCAAAACTAAATGACGCCGGCGGGAACCTAAAACAACGCTGGTTTGTATTTTATTTTTTCAGAAATCCCGATACCGGGAAATTCGAACGGTTCAAACATTATATCTCGAACCGTATCCTGACCAGCTCCGGCCGGCGGGAAACCGCTCATAAGATGATTTCGCGACTAAACAAGATGCTCAAGGAGGGGTACAATCCCTTTTCCCACGCAGAGAAACGATTTACCAACATCATTACTGCAATCGATGCCATGGTAGAAATTAAATCGAACACCTGTCGCAAACGATCATATCATACATACAGGAACATTTCAAAGAGCTTCAAGGAGTGGCTTAAAACTACGAGTAGGGATAAATTCTCCATAGAGGATTTTGCCTATCAGCACGCCCAGGAGTTCATGGACTGGTCCAAGAACGTGAGACACCTTAGCAATCGCACCTATAACTACCGACGAATGCACATGGTGGTTTTCTTCAACATGTTGATCAAACGAGAATGGATAAGTTTCAATCCCTTTCTTAAGGTTGAGCGCCTACCGGTAGAAGATCCCGAGATCGTTTGCTTTACTGAAGAAGAGCTCATCCGGATGGAACACTACCTTCCGGACCATGACTTCAATCTCTATGTTTGTGCATGCCTGGTATTCTATTGTTTTTTGAGGCCACAGGAGATCATGCGGTTAAGGGTATGCCACATAAATTTAAAATCTAAATTGATTGTGGTGCCCGGTTACGTATCCAAGAATAAGAAAAACGAGACCATTCAGATTCCCAATGCCATGGTACCAGTACTGGATAATCTTAACCTGAATTACCCAGGGGACTACCATGTTTTCACGCATGACCTAACCCGGGGAATAAAGGAAGCTGCACCAACCCGGATGGCTGGGCACTGGAGATCCTTCGCCAATAAATACGGAATCGATAAAAAAATCTATTCCTTAAAGCATACCGGCGTTGGTATGGCCATCGAGCGGGGAATCAACTTGAGAGATCTGCAGCTGCAGCTGCGGCATCATAGTTTGGAAATGACACAGGTTTACCTGGATAAGTTCCGTCGTAATCCATCTGAGAAACTGGCACGCGATTTTCCCAATCTTGCAACCCTTGGAAAGCCAACCAGTCAATTGGTAATCGCTTGAAAGCAAAAAAGGACTGCCTCAGTGCAGTCCTTTTTGTTAACCAATAGGAGGTGTTGGATCCGGAGGTGATCCCCCGGGATTGCCCGGCGGTCCTTTAACCATTTTCGCGACATCAAGCAAAGCGTTAATGCCAAAGAAAGCTGAAGCCGTTATCACCAGAAATTTGCAGAAATCTTCGATCTTGGCCCAAACCTCTAATGGCACTGTTTTCTTTGCAACCAGAAAAAGAATGATCAGCACGCACATGATGATGATGAATCCACAGATTCTCTTTATCGATACTTCATCCGTTCCGCCGAAGGCCTTGGCCCCCCATGCGAAGAATTTTCTTAGTATGTCCATACGAAAGGCATTACGGCTATTAATATCCAATTTGAGCCATCACAGGTTAAGAAAACGGTTTTACCGGTTATCTCTTCCAGACAACCATTTCTATCGGATACAGTATTGAGGATGGTTTCTCCTGACCCATCATAGGTGCAAAGATCAAGTCCGTAATCATTAGGAAGCAGCGGCACCGTAATGATCAGGTTTCGCCCTTTATTTTCCGCCGCGAATGGTAAATACATTCTTGGCCGGCCATTCATATCCGCACTCAATCTTACAATGTAATCAGTAGGTAGAATGGTGTCACCAATGCCATTCCATTCCCAGAAGCGATAACCGGTGAAAACTGCTGAAGTTTTCATCCGGTCTGTCTTTATCGAATCCTTAATGACACCACTTTGAAACGGATAATATGTAGAACCAAGATTCATTCCAGGACCAGGATAAATCCCGTCAGGATAAAAATCCAAAACGGTTTTTCCATTTAGAGTTAGATTAGCGGTCTGATCCCAAACCGCTAATGAGTTATAATCACCTTCTCCAGGAGATACGCCAATAGCTGCTACCATATCCCCGTAAACGGCCAAAAAAGATGAGCTATTTTGACCATCAGTAAAGAGACCGGTTCCCGATATCACGCTGCCGGTGGATTTGAAATCCCCATTGATCGTCTGGCGGATCATCTCCGATGACCGGGTATGCTCAACATGGATCTGCTTACCAACCGTATCAATAAACTTGGCCACAGAATGGCCGGAAGGACCGACCCGGACAGATCCTGATTCATTCGTAAGGTGAACCACTCCGGCCGTTTTCGTCCAGATCGTATCTTCATCATCTCCGTGAATGGAAAGTTGGTGAAGCATTGAATCAATGGTAATTTTCAGCGCATTGAACTTCTGCCGGATCGAGGCGTTTGATTCTCCGTCATGGATCCACACAGATTGAGAAAACGATAAACTGCCTATGAGCAGCATTGCGAAAATTAAAATGTACTTTTTCATGGGTTTCGATTTGATTGGTTATTGACTATCGCTCCAGCTTCCGGAATCCAGGAACGTCCCGGAATCTTTCCACTTACCAGCTTTAAAAGGATTTGAAAAATATTTATCGGTGTAGGCTCGTTCGCACTCACATTCAAAGAAGATCAACCCTTCCTTGTCTTTCAGAAGAGCCGTCTTCTTTGTGGTAACTACGGTAGGCAGTAAATCATCCCCTACGATCTCGTATACCTCCGGAGATAGGAGGAAATCCCGGAAGTAATTCTTCATCGCGGCATTTACCCAACCGGAGTTGATCTTGAAGGTCTGTCTTTCGTCAGCACTGGTCTTGATGACCGGGTAATTTCGTGCAGTAAAATCAGCATCGCCATTAATGCGATTCTGAATGACTGGATCATTCTCAATTGTAGATTCCCTAACGCCCAGAAAACGGACCACATCATAGGCTGAGAAGGAATTGCGGAAGATGAATGTGCGTTCCAGTTCCCGGTATTTGAGATCCACATCAAAATGCCGGATTTCCGAGATCCAGGATCCTGTATTGTCAAGCAAACAAACCTCCCATGCTGCAGGAGTTTTATGAACATTCATTCCGGCAATATTCAGATGGGCATACCCTACCATGAACTCATAGACGGTCCATGGTTGCAGATTGATGAAAGGCGTCACATTGGCATAGGTAGTCGTTGAATTGTCAGTGTAGGTCACCATTACACGCATCATCACCGTTGTATTAACCTTATCGTCCTGGAAAAGGAAAAATAGCTTCTCCGGAGTTGTCTTCCCGGTAAGTTTCGTAGTGGGGCAATGCGTCATAAACGCATTCTTAACCGCTGCCACATCAAAGAACTGAAGGTTCTGGGCATTATAAGATACGATAGTCTCCCGGTTCAGGCCGCCACCGATGGCATGGCGTACCTGATCCGCCTGCATCTTGGAGATCATCCCGTCGTACTTTTCTGCAAACATGGCCATAAAGGGTACCATGTAATTTCGATAGATATTGAAATTCGTGCCGGTATTCTCCGGGAAGGCAAAACGAATTGGTGAACCATCCTCCAGCAGGCTCAACGATGACCTGAGGTATTCAGCAATATCAAAATTTACCTGTCCCAATTTGTCAACAGTCTTGAAATCTTCCCCGATCAGGTTCTGGGCATCATCCATCAGGCGAAGGAGGATCCCGAAGTTTGACCGGTATACCGGAAGACGGCCAGCGGTCACCGGCCCTGTGGTGATCCCGGTGGTTGTCTGGGCCGTGAGGGTGATATCATACTTGGGATCTGCTACTTTAGCAATAAACCGGATATCCCTGTAAATATGCTGCGCATCCTGCAGCGATATTGTATAATTAGATGCCAGGTCGTAGTTATCAATGAAGGCCAGGTAGAGTGTCAGGGCCCAGGTTGAGAAACTATCCGGACCGGTAGCAGGATCCACCCTGAGGGGATCATCATCAGCACGGTTTGACAACGTGAAAACAAGATCCTTCCCTGCAAAGTTCAACTTGAAAGTATGGCCATTGTTCATATCCTTGCCATTCAGCCGAAAGTTGAATACGGAATTGATCCCGGTAACGCTGACAAAATTCGGAGAGGTTACCAGGTACTTTACCTGATTCCCTGCGAAGGTCAGACCGGCTGGAGTTTTGTTGATCGTTAACATGCTGTAAAATTATTTCGACTGGGATTGAATTTAAAGGACAGTTACGGGCACGTAAGGCAATTCAAAGTTGTAGGTGAAATGCTATTGAGTTTGAGTGTTACTTGAAAATCACTTATTATGAAGCTATTCCCATCAATCCTTTTCTTTTCATAAAACTTTAATGATGATATATCCATGAACGATAATTGATTTACAATTTTGATCTTAACACAATTCATTCTCCAGTCCATCCATTTTTTCCAATATTTTTGAAATATCCCATTTGGGGAGTTAGGAACATAATAGAGTGAATTGTTATTTGTAAAAGCTTTTCCAAACAGTTTCCAGTCTACACCTCTCTGTATGAGATCCGTATATAATAATCGAGGACTTATCTTGGTCCAATCATCTCTCTTGTTGTTACATTCTGCAACATTTCCTCCTTGGAATAGTGTTGAAAATGCTGTATCTAAATTAACGTCAGCACCTTTATACATATATTGCGTCCTAAGAACAGGAACACCCCCAGAAGACATAATTACCCATTGTTTATTGAGCATCCAATAGTATTGATCTTCATCCATTACGTATCTCATTTCATACTGAGCAGCGCCGGGGAAAAGAGGCAATTCATTTTTGGAATTAACAATTCCTTTATTTGTTTCAAAGAATTTCTTCTCCAGTTCGACTATACCATCATAAATTGGATCGTCTTCATCCAAATTCATTTTCTGGGTATATCCAAGAATTTTGTCATCCGGCTCCTTCGATAATAAAGTGACATTATCCCATTTATCAATAGCCATTTTATTAAATAGAACATCATTGGCACTATAGATAGATAGCGTTTTGAATTTATTATCTGGATAAAAATTGATGTTTAAATATTTTTCCAATCCAGTAAGAAATTCTCCTATTGTAAGTCTAGGCAGATGAAAGTTAAAAATGAGGTTGTTTAAATTATAATATGGATACACAAAGGTTGAAGCCCAATTATTGGCATTCACCGAGTTGTAAATAACGCATTTAGTCCAATCGGGATCTTTTGAAAAGAAATGATCGACTAACTGATAGCCTAAGGAGGAAGCTACCTTATCCAACACATAAAGCAGATAAAGCATTGGCACGATTGTCATGGATTGATTATTCCATCCAACCTCTGAAATTTTATAAGGCTGACCTGGTGATCCAGTATAGGGATGGTAATAGTTGTAATAATTTGCATCTTCAAAGACACTCGCTTCATCATTTATGAATACTGGATTATATACCATTGGAAATGCGCACGGACGCATTGGATAGGTATAGTTTTGGCATGCATTGATCCAATCCAGTGACTGAATCTGGTTATTAAACGAAATTCCACCATAATCAACTGACAACAAGGATCTATTTTTACATTGAAAATAAAAATCTCCAGCCCCTTCATAAAATTGACCTTCAATCGTACTTTGATTTCCGATTTTACATTTTAATGTCCCGGCAAAGACAACAACACCGTCCCATAGAATTGATGCATTATAAATTCTATAGGGATCATTGGTTGTTTCAATCCTCGGAAAAAAATTCAATATCCTTAAATTTCTTGGAGATGAAGGAACTTTAAATGGATAGGAAGATCCTCCAGCATCATTTAACATTGGATTTTTTGAATTTATTGTTATTGAGAAATCGGCACTTAAATCCAGACTCTCATTATTAACTTCTATTGAAAGCATAGCTTACTTTTTAGTGTCTTCGTAAATGGAATTGACTTTGGCAGATTCATTAACCAAGGTGTCATAATTAATCTGAGCCATTAATCCCTTATCCAGATGATCATTAAGTCTGTTTATGGCTGCTGTTTGAACAGGGTCTGTTGTAACAATGACATGAGAAACATTGGTGGATCCGGTTGCTGCCCCCGCATCAAAATATTTTCCTGAAGCATATTGAGGCATGCGCGCCATGTTAATCCCTCGGATGATATGGGGATAATTCATGATCAGGTTTTCGGTGGTTGGATTATCGATAACGATTTCCCTGCCCTTTTCAGCACCGATGAAAGGCTTTTCATATAGACCGGTCTTTGGAGCACCTATATATGGAAGGTCTTGATAAGCGTGACCATCATCACCCATTACCGAATATCTCCCCTTGGCAGCTGTAGGGACAGGAGTAGCGATTAGTGCAGCTAATTCAATACCCATTGCGGCAGCAATAATGATTGGCATGACGATATCAGCTGGCGGGGCAATATTTGCCGCTTGAATAACTGCCTGTATTAGAGCAATAGTGGCATTAAAAATAGCCATTTCCTTCTGACGAACTGCTTGTTTATGTTCAATCTCTTTCTTTTTGGCATCTGCCTCTACATCCATTTTATTAATTGCAACATCATATTGTTTCTGGGTTATTTTTTTTGAGTCAAGCTGCTTTTTTAGATTATCTTTCTTTTTATTGTTTGATTGCTCATCCTTTTTCAATCCTTGATTTTCATATTCGTTTTGTGCAGAAACAATGGAAGAATATGCCTGTGATGCCTCAGAGACAAAACCTTTTAATTTCTCAATTAATTTTTGATTCGTTTCCTCATTAAGTTTCAAAACCCTATTTTGATATTCAGCCTCCATTTGAGCCTTAATCTCTTTGGTTTTTTCCTCATCCTTTACATTTTCATCCAGTAATTTTTGATACTTAGCATTGATCTCGAGCTGGATCTTCTCTTTCCCTTTTGCCAGATTCTGATCGGATTTCAATTTTAAATTATTGAGTTCCTGTTCAAAACGCACTTCTCCATCAGCAATGGCCTTATCAGTTTCTGCCTTACGATCCTTACTCAACTGATCGGCTGAAGCCTGTATTTTAGCCAATTCATCTGCTTTATTTTTTTCTGCAGCGGCAAGTTTTACCACATCTCCATTTGCGGCCTTGACCTCCTGGTCATAGCGATATTGAATGGCATTAAGAATCTCCTTCTGAGAATCATCATACTTTTTATTAATGTCATAGATCTCCCGCTCGGTAATGCTTAACCTGGCAACCCTGAGGGCTTCATGAATATTCTTTACTTTTTCCGAAAAATCAAGTTCAGCCTGTTCCAGAACTTGTTTGGTCTGTGCATCCCGAGCAATATTTAGATTTTCCTTATTAAAATCCATTACGGCGTTGTCACCAGGAGCCATAATTTTTGCATTCTTTTCCTTAAACTCATCAATTTTCCGAATCTCTGCATCATACTTGTCATTGACAGCTTTGATCTCTGCCTGTGTCTGGGAAAGTTTTTCGGCAAAATTGGTATTCTCCATCAGGATGATTTCAGCCATGAAATCTTTGTACCTTTCAAGATACCTAAGCCGTTCATCTTCCTGTTTTTTTGCATCATTGGCACTTCCATCCTTCTTTTTCTTTCCATCGGAATTAATCTCATTCATTGCAGCACCAAATGCAACCATTGCACGTGTGTGACCATCTCTCATATTTGCAGCAGAGTGTTCCATATCACTATATGATTTAGAAACTTCATTCAATGTTTCCTTTGAGGCATGTCCCATTTTAGTTACCGTCTGAGCATATGCCCTTGTTACCATATCAGTTGACTCTATCTTCTTATTGATTGATTCCAGCGTTTCATTCGCTTCTGCTTTGGTTAGGTTGAGCGTTGTTAAATCGCCAGAAACATCAGAAGATGCTTTTTGCAATTGCTTTTTACGCTCAAGCAATCTATTATATTCCTCAGCAGCTGTTATTAATTTAGTATTTGCGTTATAATTGAGTTCATATTGAATAACCTGAGCAGCACTTAATCCAGTCTCAACAGATGCTTTTAATGCCGAAGCATCCAATGCCTTGCGTTTCAGTCTATCATTTTCTGATAATCCTTTATTTTCAAGTTTTAATATCGCTAATCCCGCATTTGCCCGAGTAAGAGCATCCTCCGATTTATCCTTTACAACTCTAGATAGAATGGAGATTTGATTGTCACGATCAGCTTGCTGCATATCAAATGATCGTTGCCTTTTTTCAAGTTCATCAATGATATCCTTATATTCTCCGGCCTTTGTGATTGCGTTGGACATATCCGTAAGAACCGATGACCAGGCACTACCCCCCTCTGCAAATGTTCTCATTAATGATTGGTAAGCCCAATCTGCCTGAGTAAAAGCCTTTTCAAGTTTATTACCTGTTTCCTCAGTTGACTTCGCGGCATCAATAAATACCTTCTTTATTGTCCCAAACGCTTTTTCAACCATACTTTCAAGACCAAAACCTCCGGCGATTCCAAGGATTGATCCGAGCATCCCTCCAGCACCGAAGGAATCCTTTGTGCTCTGAGCTGTTCCCCTTACTTCTTTGATCCTGGCATTGATCTCGTCCAGGGTTACCTTCATGGCTTTGTACTGCGGAACATTGGGATCCAGGTTATTCAACACCATGTTGAACTCCTTTTGCTTGGCCGTGAGTTCCTTCAAGGTAAGTCCTGTAATTCCGATCTTATGGTAAATGCCATCCATCTGATCCTTTACTGAACTCAGCCTCTTTGAAGCTGTGACATATTCATCAGATCCTTGGGCCATTCCCTTCATCGACTTTTGGAGCTTCAGCGCCTCATCATTCAACTCACGGAGTTGTTTTCTGCTCTGATCATTATTAATAATGATCTCAAGCTGTAATCTGTCAATTTTAAGACTCATTTGCTCTGCGTTGTAAGATTGTTTTTAGACGGTTTCTTTCATCCTCGGTATACTCATAGGAAAGAATGGCGATCAATCGGTTGATGGAACCATATGCGGTTTTGGCATACCAACGGGTGTCTTTTTTTGTGATCCGGGAACGGTTTTGGCGGATCCCCCACATGATACTCTTGGTATCCGGGGCACTCAATTTCTTTGCGTTCTGGCTTCTTTTGAAGTAGTTCAACTCTATGAACCGGCCATAGGTAAAGAAATCCACTACCAGTACTGGATCTATCCCGTAATGCGTGACCTTGTAATTGATAGAGTTCAGAAGATCCTCACTCTTGATCAAATGTTTTTTCTCAATGGATTCGGTAAGCAGATCACAAAGGAATTCCCCATGTTGATCCAAGGTTTCTTCGACAAAAAGAAGTTCGGAATCATTGAATTTACCATTCATGAAGCAATGATACAACGGAGGCAATACTGATTAAAGGACAAGGATACATGCTAAGAATAGAACTTAATTTCAATATCTTCGTACAATAAAAAACACAATTATGAAAAACCAACCGTCTGATATTGATTTTAAAATTGATGCTTTGATTAAATGTTTCCTGAAAGAGTACAGAGTAACCTGGGAATATTTCGTCAGTATAGTCGGAAATACAGATTTAAAAGAAACCCAGGGAAAGGCTATAAGAATCTTAGACGTGCTCCTTGAAGAGGGAATCGTCTCAAAAATATCCAATGAGGAAATTTATACCTTGACGCCTCTCGGATGGGAAATTGGGGAAAACCAGGGATGGCTAAAATATGTTGACGAAAAGAAAAGGAAAGAAAAGAGTGCTGAAAACAAAGAAATGTATGATGCAGCACTCAAAAAGTGGTCATTTTACACATACTGGCCGGGATCTACAATCGGTCTGATTGGTGGTATTCTTGGGATTCTATCACTTGTCATCACAATGTGCTCGGGTCACAGATAGCCCCCTTATAGAAACCAGACTATCCGCGAATTTTAAGCAGCATAATGGCTAGCGCAGCCATGCCACATATGCCACCTGCAATTCCAATTACAATACTGATGTTAAAAAGGATTGTCTCGATCACTGCCCAAATTGGAGTTTCTTCAAAAAAATTCATTAAACGTTTCATGATTTAAGATTTGAATAAACAAAAGTAATTCTCTTCCTTCCAAATTAAAGGACAAAAAAGCCCCTTATCGGGGCTTTGATCGTCTGGGGACTATTATCCTCAGGAAAATAGTCGGATCGAATTCTACCTGGATAAACTGATCATCATCAACGAGGACAACAAACTCCCCTGAGCGATACCATAGCGACTCAGGATCGCAACCGGATACCTCGACCCGGTTGCGATAATACTTCTTCCTGGCCATGGTTAACAGGGAATCCCATTTCTGAATTCATACCTGAGTTTTTCATGAACCTGGATAAGTCGTAACAGGCATTCCAGGATGGGGTAAATATCCGGATCATGATCAATTTGGAATTTCTTCAAGTTTTCATAATCTATATCCCTCAAAGAATTAATGGCTTTAGCGATTGCCGTAGAGCTATCAATCCCGTCGAAGGCGAATAGATCTTCAAAAACGTCGAAGAAATCTTTGTTGTAAACTTTGCCGTTGATTACGACACGAACATTCTCTGGTAACTCGAATGCTTGAATTTTACCACAGGGACCCGGTCCCTCTTTAATGATGGTGTCCATAATGACCTCCTAATGAAAAAACCCCCAAGCCTTGTTCCGGTTACGAGAACCGTCCGCTCCTTACGGAAGCGGAAGACTTGAGGGTTTCCCCTATTTAGAAGATGTGTAAACAATTTTACTCGTATTAGAACACGACAAATATACATCTTCCATTGAGAAAGTCAATACCCTTTTATTGGAGGGTTATTTTGATTGCTCAGTTCCGTGCCAAACTGGATAAGGAGTGGATTCTTCTGTTTTAGGCAGTGGTTTCTGCTTTTCGAAGAAAATACCTATATGGAGTCCTGCAGTGACAGTTAATGTACTTGTATTAAATCCAAGTTGCATTCCCACTCTACCCTGTCGAGAACCGGGATAATAAATCATTCCAATATCTGCACCCGGATGATTTTCGACTGAACCATCTAAAAGTCTTTTTACGCCCCAACTAAATCCGGCATAAATGAATGTTCCCGGTGCTGTTTCAAATGTTAATCCACCGCATTTTATATCCCACTGAATTTTACTTGTATCAGGATTAAATTGGTGAAAACCAGTTAAATTACCATAAAGTCCAACCACACTAATACATTTATGAAGATACAATCCCACACCAATAAATTCAACTCCAATTTGTGATTGATAGGACATACCAAGCGCAAATCCATCATAAATTTTAGATTTTGATGTATCAGCCGATTGAGAGAATAACCTCATCCCAGAGGTTACAATGAGAATTACGAGTAGAATCTTTTTCATGATGTATAGTTTAAAGTTTCCCCAAATATAAAAAATCCCCCGGAATCGCCATACCGAATAAAAGATGTTAGCTGTTCAAAAATAACAGTAAAATACTTGCTTTGTGTATTACAATGTATTACATTTACTTCATCAAACAATAACACTTAAACCCAAGGCCATGAAAAAAATAACAATCAACAATGTAACCTACACGATCAATCCTGCTGGATATGGTCAGTACACGATTAGCAACGGGAAACAATCACTTCACTCAACCGATAGCATGATGGTTGATGCCATAATGGATGAAGAGGATTCAGGGTATGATGCCGCATGTAAGAAGTTGGAGAACCTTTTTTTTGAAGAAAAATGAAGCCGGCACCATTCTCAATACGTATCCCTGAGGTATTAATGGATAAGCTGAAGGGGGAAGCCGCTGAAGAGGGGCGAACGGTAGGGAACCTTATAATCCATATTCTTGAGAAAGAGTTAAAGAAAAAGCCGGTCATTTAACCGGCTTTTTCTTTTTTTCAATTACGAGACTAAAATACCTTTAACCGCCACAGCAACACGGCAATCCCGATAACCGTTGCTAAAATCATTAGTAAAATACCCCAGGTAGGGATCCCTGGGTGAATTATTTCCTTGTTTTTAGACATGGTATTATCATCGGTAGTTGCCTTTGACTTCTTGTCCGCATCCGCCGTGGTATTTTGTTTCTGAGTACCCGTCTGATCAACGTTCTTATGTTCAGTCGTGGTCTGATTAATATTGACATGATTATCCGAAGGCTTTTCGATAGCGATACCATGTACCGTACCAGAGCTATCCAGGTAAATATCCAGGATCATATTTCCAGACTCTGACCGATGGTGCCGGCCGGTGATCAGGTCGGATCCCTGAAAGCTCGATCCGATATTTCCTCCCGGATCATGGATAATCGTATCACCCTTGCGGGTGGTCGTTATATCCGAAGTAGAATGAGTGTCCGTTTTTGTTTCCGTAGACCCAGTGGCATGTGAATGATCTTCTGTGTTCAGACTCATTTTTGTTTCCTGTGAAGCTGAGTTGACCGTTCTGGTCGTACTGCAGGAGACAAATAGAAAGAAAGAGATCAGAAAAAACAAGATCATGATAGGAAATCCGCATCCGATTGTTACAGTGGTGCTATCATAGATCTCCCGATCCTGAGGTGGATCCGGTGGATTCGGGATCCTGATATTAGATTTATCATTCATGGCGGTCAGTATTTATAAACCGATTTAGCATCCCCCACACGGAGTGCCTTGATCACCAGGCCGGTCACATTCTTATTCACTACCTCAATAGTCTGCTGGCTGAACTTATAATTCTGATGCATATCGATGATCCCCCTAAGTTGGTCTGCTGGCATATTCATAAGTTCCTGCACAAACGCCACATCATCCTTTGTTATAACTTTTCCTCTTCCGGATCGAGTCAGCGCTGCCAGTACCAGTGGATCTGTCGGCTGAGATAGTTTGCCGGAAACGATATCCTGCATTATCCGAACATCTATAGAGTCAGGTTTTGACCAGGTTAACGTCTGAGAGTTCTCGTAAGGAAGAAACAAGTAGGTTGAAGGCAAGAGTTTGTTCATCTGGTAGAACCCGACAGATGAAGCATCATCACCTGCAGCAGTTTTGAAATCTGCATTCTTATCCAGGGCCTGAACGTAAGTTTTCGGAACCGGTTTGTTCGTCCCGAAATAATAAACATAACCGCTCACAGAGTATTGAGCAGTAGCGGCGACCGATATGGCCGCCAGGCAGAGCATTAAGATCAACTTTTTCATGTTTTTTGATTTTAAGGATTTGACATTTATTTGAAAGGGACCTCGAGAAGAATACTCATCCCAGTCCAACGGAAATCAACGTGCAACCATCCGGGGGTATCCTCTTCGATGGTGGTGACGCCGAAGCGATCATGCAGCGCCTGAAAGTTCTCGCGGATGATACCTCGCAGAGTTTCTGCATCAAAGCCCTCAGCTTTGCAGTCTATAGCATTCATGAATTTATGCTGAGAGAGCTTGGCGCCCTCCAGACAATCCGGAAGCCGGAAACCTGAGTTCTTATAATGGCCTCCTTTATGCCAGTCGTTTACAACGACGTGAACATTCAGATAGTCAGAAAGCCATTCCAGGAATTCAACGACGTTCGTACGCCCGAAGCGTATTGATTTTTCGCCGAAGGCGGCCCAGATCTCTGGGGGTACAAGTTCCCGGACATCGTAATTTTTGCTGATCATCATGATTTTGTCTCCTTTTCATCATCAACACCATCCATTACTTCATTGATGGTTTCAGTGGATTTCTTTTTGAATATCTTCAGTATTCTCATGAATACCGGCTCATTGGTAATCTTCGTTATATTCTCAAAGATTGATTTGAGCTCAACAAAGCAGATGAAACCTCCAATTACACTGGATAAGTTCGTCCAGCAGAGATGGAATGTAACTTCCATACGGTAGCTGGCCAGCATGGCGACGGTGTACCAGATGAATTTGTAAACGGCCTTCCGGAGCTTCCGGCTCTCAATTGGGATCCCGCTCTTCCTTGCAGCCCAGACCCCGGAGACAGTATCTGCGAATAGAAACATGACCATTGTATGCGCAATTGGAGCAATAGGAGTGAAGTAGGCAACAAAGGCAATGCCTATTTTAGCAAGTATCCCAGATGTCTCCAGGTAAGTAATCCATCTTGTCATCATTTTTTGCCGACGAGTTTATAAGTGAGTTCAAAAGAGATTCCGAAGAATACTGACATGATCAGGTAGTCTGCCCACCAGGATACTATCGGATGGCAAAATGAATAAATGATCGGCACGGCAAAGAAGGTCCGCAGGAAGATGAATTGAGCGAAGTGCCATAGATCAGTTGTGAATACCAGAATCGTTGTTGAAAGAAAGAACTTTTCACCCTTTTTAGGATCGTTGCCCTTATACTTATTCATCCAGGAGACGGCAGGATCCACCCACCGGTTGCCTTCCAGCTTCCAAAATATCGTATTACAGATGCATGAATGGATTTGATCCATGACGGCCTTTGAAGCTGCTGAAATCAGCAGGCAAAGCCCGATTACGATGTACACTATGATGCTATTCATTGAAAATTCCTTTTGTGTCCAGTCCGAAGGCGAGGGACCAGCCGTTACAACCAAGATAATTGTACTCGGGATCTGTGTGCATCCCGTTAAGAATAAGCCGGCGCATAAGCCGGGTATTGGCGTCCTGGTGATCGAAGTCACCGGCCATGTCCCACATTTTCTGCTTGACAGCATTCATGACCCCCTGGGTGATCTCCCGGTCCTCAAATAATTGCTCCGGAGAAAGATCTCCGTCCGTTGTTTTGCGAAGAATAAAGATCACGCAGGGAGCCACCTCAGTAAGGTTGTCAATATTGGCGGCCTTAGTATCAGAAGAAGGGATGAGCGCCAGAAGCAGGATGTCATTGGTTGTGACCTCAGCGATGTACTTGGTCAACTCCTTCTCCGTCGCAAACAGATAAACGGTATTAACCTGGGGAACCAGCGTCTTCATGTGTTCCCAGAATGTTCGGTATGTTCTAACTGGCACCATTGTTCTTTGTTTTTTCGTTCATTTGTTTCATCTGCATCACCACCTGGTAAAGTCTGAGCAGGATATCGTACAGTCCCTGGTTATCGGTCTCCATTAATGAGCCGAAAACCTTAGATTCTGAAAGGGTGCAAAGGATGCCATACAAGCCGGTACCCGGATCCGATGAAGATCCTTCTGATTTCTCGTACAAAACAGACAGACGGATTGGGATCCCGTCGATAGTTGGTGTGCCGGTGGCAAGAAACTGCTCACATCCTGAAAAGAACAGATAAATGCCATATCTGATGGGAAGTGGCATTTTTGCGATCTTTTTCGTCCTTTTTTCGAGGAAAAGCGGGTTAGATTTGGAAGAAAACGTGATTTTTTCTCGTCCATCAAACCATGGAAGGCGCTTGATCAGCCATAGGAACTTCTTTTTCGGGCGGTAAAGTATCGCAATAAGGTGATTCAGGTCGTCATCCGATCCGGAATTCTGGTATGCATTGAAGTAATTATGGGCCTGCCGGTATTCGCAGAAGGTGATATCGGTCAGTGCATCCGCCGGGCCGTAGTATTTCCCGCATATTTTGGGGATGAAATTCCGTATAAAATCGAGTTTAAAGACAGATACAGGCTGATTATTCCTTATTTCAGTGGTAAAGAAGCCATCCATGAGATTAGAAAGGCGGGTTAGTTCGCTCATGGCATCAAGTTTATCCTGTTCAGGCATCCGATGCCATGCCCATCCCAGTTTGAGATCTAAAAAACGTGCAGTCATCCGGATCTTGAATTCCGGAAGGGTGATATCGCCGGCAGTACAACTGAGAAGCTGTTCGACAAAGAAGACGAACTGTTTTTCATTCAACTCATCGATTTGTGAAGGAAATTCGATGGTGATGTTTCTCTCCGGGATATCCAGCCTGTTCATAAGCGTATGAATTTTTCATCAGGTTTCATACGCTCTGTTGAATCCTCTCCGGCATAGATCAGGCCGGCCTTTTGCAGATCCAATTTGCGTAGATGCTCCTGCAGCACCCGGAATTGTGCAGCGCCATCTTTCTCCAGGTAAGATGAAACCTCATTGCGGTCTACCTTGGTGGTTGAAGACTTACTCTTGATCACGTTCGACACCAGAGGGGTAAAGATGCCATCGGGCAGTACTTCCACAGAAAGACGGCGTATGGCCATGCTCAGCGCAAGGAGCGCGAGGGACTGGCTGGCAATGGATACAATAAGCTCGTTTTCAATTGTCAGATCACCATCTTTAATCTGATCAAGGATCTCGTCAAACTTTGCCTTCAAAAATGCGCTGCGGATCATGTTGTCTTGGACGTAGCGGATAAACGGGACCAATCCAAGGAAGGTCCTGCGGGATTTGATCACGAAAACCTTATCGAACTCAGAAACCTTATTAATGAGCAGATCCTTCGTGGCCTCGTACTCCTTTGAGGTCCCCCAGGGAATCAGCGGTTCGTCCGAATTGTCCTCCCATGAAGAATTATCTTTCCATGATTCATTGTCAGCCCAGGAGTTAGGGGCCATCAGATCTATCTTCTCGTCAAGGAATTTTAAAAGGAGATCGATTCCACGGTTTTCAAGCTCAACCAGGTTCAGATTGTCTTTTTCGGTCTGCCATTCAAAGGCAGGTTTTTCCTCTTCTGTAACGATGATCTTCCGGCCTTTATCCGTATGCTGGACATCCAGTGAGGGAACATAATTACGATAGGCGTTCATGGCCACAGGGAACTGGATCAGGCGGACGAGCTCGTCGAGAATACGGTAAGCCGGGTGAGTATTCTGCGATTCTGCCTTATAATGTTCGCTGTTATAATGGTCGAGCGCGGTTTTAAAAACATCTTTCCCGATGATATCCTGGATTCCTTCTTCGGAAAACCCGATATAGGTTGTAAGGTTCTCGAACCTGATGGATTTATAAATGAATCCAATGAGATCCTTTAATTCGGTTGACCCGTTGCTGTTTTTATTGAATATCATCTTCTTGATTTTTTACATTATTGAACCGGTACAGATTTGGGAGGGATCCCGGTATCTGCTTGTTTTACCCGGTCATTGGGATTCGTGGCCTCTTCTGTAAGTACCGCGTTGTGATAAAATCCAAGGTAAAGATCTGTGCCGGGGAAATTGGCACGAATGGCAGCATTGATAGCCTTCATGATGATCAGTTCCGGGATATCAATGGAAGTCATCAGGTAAAGTTTGAATGCATAGAGCTGCTCAGAGCCGCTGGGCAGGTTCCCGTCTTTAGAAAGATTGGACAGGGCAGGATGTAACCCGATGCCGGCAGATACTTGGAAAGATGCTTCGCGGGCAATCCCGATCTGTGCATCGATGAAATCTTTCACTTTCTGGTCCAGTACGGTAATCTTCCATCCGGTGAGGTCCCCATTGCGGCTTATCTCCGAGAAAAACGATTCGGTGGTAATGATTTTGCCAACTTTTTCAATTCCACTGAGACCGGCCGTTATTCTTTCAAAGACCTTGTCTTTAAAATCTTCGAATACTTTTTCAGTATACGGTTTGCCTTCCTCAATACATTTTTGCTCAAGTTTAAGTTTCTCCGATGCCCAGTATTCCTGAGGCGATTCGATATGATACTTTATCGCCGCTGAATTTGCATTGAAGTTTGAAAGCAATTTGGGAATGGAGCTGGCCAGCTTGATCCAGTTCAATGCCCCATGGAATGGAGCCCGGGAATACTCATGATCGAGAGAGAAGTTATACAGGTTACTATAACTCATTGCTACCGGGTAGGCAAACGGATCCGAAGGATCATACACCGGGTAGGCCCGTAATCCATACTTCCATGGTTGCCGGTAATCTCCTACAATGATATTGTGGACTACATAATTGGGATCCGGCCATTCCAGGCGGGCAAACGTATTGGAAACGTGTTCCAGGTTCACGATCATCGGGGCGGCACCAACCCGCACACCGCGATTTCGATAAAACTTCGTAAAATGACCGTTGATTGTGGTATAATCCGTGGTTGCACGGAGTAAATATTCTTTGTAATCCCAGCTATCTAGCCATGCCTGAATCTTGGAGTCGGTAACGAATTCCTTAAATCTCTTTCCGTCCTGGAATCTTATTTTGTAAAGTTCAGGCCCTTGACCCCAGATCAGACCGAAATCCTTCTTCAGTCCCTGAGGCAGGAAGTTATCCTCATCAATAATCATCCGGATCTCTTCCGGATAATTATTTTCCATTCCCATGGGAACAATACGGAAGTCTCCAATGATCGTGGGCAGTAATGCCCTTGAATGGGTGTAGAAAGGAAGGACAGAAGGGCTTGCAAACTGCTGTGAACCGGCCACGCTGAAGGCATAAACACCAACAGGACTGAATCCGAAGGCGACATTCCCTTCTCTGATGACCTTTACATCTGACGGTTTTTGATCTTTATTTTTCATTTCATCCTAGTTGAGAATGACCTTTTTGTCATTAAAGAAAAGTATGAGCATTTGCCAGCACGTGCGGGGCTTGTCTAGTACGTCATCGATATAGAACAACTTGAAATCGCTGTTTAAAACGTCATCTCCTTTCGCCTGAGGTCTCAGATGCGCCTTATTCACGGCCCTTATGCCGTTGGTCGTCTGCGTATCCCGGTTGTAGGTTGAATGGACGAACGAAAAGAACTTTCCTTCGGAGGTAAGTTTCCTCATTTGACGGATTGCTTCATATAGGTCGATGGTTTCCTGATCGGGCATAAGCAAACATACTTTGACCAGGAAATTTTTTAAAGGACAAGGAATTGCCGGCTACGAACATAAAAAAAGGAGTTCCGTTTTTTTACGGAACTCCCGAACTAAGCAAAGACAGCTAGAAATTTATCTTTTTCTCAACCTCAGCGATACTTGCATCAAATGATCCTTTAAGGAACTCAATGACTTTCTTGATCCCGGGAGTGAAATTGGTAGAAAACACATTCCCGTCTGAGTCATTCAATCTCATGGTGCAATTGAAATCATTGGAGGAGATCTGGAAGCGGTCGAGTTCAGAGCGGGTGGCAACCAATTTTTCGCGTTTACCAACCACCAGCTGCAGGTTCTCAATTTTCATGATCTTCTCCTGGAGAGTCATTTCCTTCCTGGGCTCCGAAAGCAGTGCAACGGGAACAACAATCTTCTTTTCTTCGACAGATGGATTAGAGAGGATTGTGTTTGCCGTATCGGCAATCTTTTTTACATCCGAAGATGCAGCCTTCCCGTTTGTCGGCTGCTGTACAGGTGATGTAATCTTTGTCATAATGTTTTGCTCCTGCCCTGGAGACTTATGTCGGCATCTGGCCCGCCTGGTTAAAATTTATGCCATCATCCACAGCCGGAATGAAAATTCTGGCACAAACGTTCAGGTCACAATTCCCGGTCCCGGGAATTTGAATGAACCCAACGGGCAACGGATCCTGCAGGAGGTTGCATTTAGTGACATGATATTTTCATGAGGCTAACTTTGCCTTAAATTTTGAGTAGTGATAGGCCAAATAAAAAAAGACCGTCCCGAAGGGCGGTCTTTCTCAGACATTCTATTTGGGATCAGAATGGAAAATCCTCGGATGATACCTTCTTTGATACTTTCTTTGAAGCAGATCCTTTCTTTTTCGGATTTTCACTTTTCGATACCTGGTCATTCTCTTTAGATTCTTCAAGGCGGTTTACATAAGCAGTATAGTTATGTCCGAATTGGTCCGGGCTCTTGAGCTTCGCAATTTCAATTGAGATGTAGTCTTCCCCTTTGTATTTGTGAGAGAACTTCACGAGATCTTCAACTTTAAAATTGATCTTAATGATTTCAAGTCCTTCAACTTTCTTTCCTTTTCCGATGTAGTTTTTTACAAATTTTTTCATGGCTGTGATTTTTAAGTGAAATTTATATGCAAGTGTAATTAAGACCATGTAAGGGCACTCAAGAAGGAACTGGAATACCGAATACATGCAGGATATGCCGGGAAAATTCTTGAATGAGTATCACTTTTACCCAGGAATGGGATAATAGCTTAGCATAGGAATTGCACAAAAATTACTGCCATTAAATTTTAAAGCTGCATCAGGATCAAGTAACACGAAGGCAATAAGTTCAATTTGAAGGTGCTCAAATGTTTCACAAATGGAAGCCATTTACAAGTGTAATTAGCTGAAATAATGACTTTACAATTTTTTAAAAAGAAAAAGCTGCTGTGGGTTACACAGCAGCTTAAAGAATCAGAATTACCGGGTAGCAATGGGTTAAATCGCCCCTTCATCTGCAAATGAATAGTATCGGTCATCTCCGATGATCAGATGATCCAGTACTGATATGTCGAGAAGAATTCCCGAATCCTTGAGCTTTTTCGTGATCTTGATATCCGCTTCACTGGGCTGAAGGTTTCCGCTTGGATGATTGTGCCCGAGAATAATACTGGAGGCGTGAAAATCGAGTGATATCTTAAAGATCTTCTTTGGATCTACGACCGTTCCGGAGATACCGCCTTCAGATATCTTTATTTTGCGGATCACTTTGTTTGCCTTGTTAAGGATCAGCATCCAGAATTCTTCATATGGTAGATCCCCCAGTACTGCATGAAGAATATCGTAGGCATCCCTGGATGTTGAAATCTTTGCCTTGGCGAATACCTCACTTTCAGAGCGTCTGCGCCCCAGCTCCATCATGGCAAGGATCTGAACAGCCTTCCCTTTGCCAATGCCTTCTATCTGCCGCAGGTCTGTGAAGGAGCGACGCCAGAGATCAGATAGGTTATTTGCCGATGATGCCAGTACCTTTTTAGCGATATCAAGTGAGTTATTCCCCTGGATTCCGGACCCTATGATCAGGCTCAGGAGCTCAGCATCTGAAAGGCTTGCTTTGCCCTTGAGTAGTAATTTTTCAGATGGGAGATCATCTTCTGACCAGGATCTCATCGGGATGGTGTTCGAATAAGTAGTTTTCATAATCTGATAGTTTTAATCAGCTGTGTGGCCGATGGTGAGTAAATGAAATTTACCAGTACCAGCATGCCTCGGAGAAAATTTTAAGCAAGTGATCAGGTCATAATTCGCGGCAGTGAATTTGAATGATCCTGAAAGGTGACAATGCCTTTAGGCGGTCACGCTTAGCGAAAAATATTTTCCCATGGCATAACTTTGTAAATTCTCATCGCTCTCCATGGCCCTGGATTTGCCAACGCATTTAAACTTGCGAGCAGGACGAGCATAAAAAAAACGGCAGTCTATGACTGCCGCCGTACTTCTTACTTTTTAATTTCTTCGGCCAACTGGCCTTTGAACTCATCAAGTTCAAATTGGAACTTCAGAGGATCAGAGTTCATGATCTCTTCAGAATAGCCTGGATAATAGATTTCATCTAATTCAGCAGCGAGAATGTCAACTAAGTTCTGTTCTTTAGTGTTTGTAGTGGCTTTCATAAGGTTGAGTTTTGTGCAGCGTGGCCGCGATTGAACAAGAAATTTTAATTGCGAAGCAACACACCGGGGAAACTGAATAAAGTCAAGGGTGTAGGTCTATTCCGATAGCAATCGGACTGAATACACTGAAAGCGATATGATCCTTCAGGAGATCGCCCTTTACTATTTCAAAAGGAGCGAAGCGACGAGGGGTTTCCCTACGGTAGCTTTGTTATAAATTTCGAGTAATAGTGTGGGTGGGATGAGCTGTATTCTTTTTCGCTTCCTCTTTCTTTGCAGGCAATAATCAAAGAAAAAGGAAGTCAAATATTCAACTTTGTGTTGAGAACGGGCAACTTTGCCCCTTTTTTTTAAACGCAAAAACCGTAAATATCTGGAATTTCGATTTTTGCGAAAATTTCGATTCATTTTTAAAAACAAATCTCACGATTCTACACGACCCGCTCAGCCGCGCCGGCGCACGTGCACCCCTCGCCGCCGGTGGACATATGAGTGAATCCCACACGGGGCGGGCAATGCGCAAAAAAAATCCCACCAGATGGCAGGATCCTTCACTTAGGCGAACTATCTCAAACTTATCGAGGAAAAGGTTAGACTTTGCTTTTGCTTAGCAATAGACAACCACTTGGGTCTACACATGAGATACTTGAATGCATCCGTATAGTTGGTTGACTCATAAGCCAGACGAGAGGGTGGAAGTTTGTCTCCCTTCTTGACCTTTTGTATTTGACCCTTTGAACCCTTGGTTACAGGCGTTATCTCGAGTTGGCTCTTAAGTTCCTTGCATTCGAACTTATCAATTGCAACATGAGGCAGGCGCTTATCCTTCTCCCCCAGGATAACATTCATCAGGTTGAACTCTTCAGCGTGGGTGATATCACCCTGACCAACGTTCATAAGATTTACCATCCACCCTGTTCGTTTGCCTGCCTTATCATACTCAATGTCATGCTTCAGTTGCGATGCGAAGTCCTTACCAACCTTACGATACTGATTGGTGGATCGGTCATGATACAGGGTTAGGATCTTCTTCTTATGGGGTGCAAAGAATGTGATGAACTTATCACCTAACTCCCTTATCCACTCAGGACTGATCGTATGCATGCCTTTCAAGATGCGCATCGTATTGCCCTGTTCCTGACCAATGACCAGGCTCATCATGTTCCCCGCATCAAATCCACCCTCCAGTGGCTGGTCCTTCTGGATATACTTCAACCCTTCAGATGTCTGGCTTACACTATCTCTAATTCCAAAGTGGTCATAGTAGTCATAGTTGTACCCATCTTCATAGAAGTGTCGATCACCCAGCTCGGCATAGAAGCGCATACCCTTCTCCAGGGATTTACGGATTGATAGCACGGCAGTTTTGAATTCCTCGAAGGTGAGTGTTGCCAGCAGGTTCTCAAAATATTTAAGGGTAAGGATATCGGCATTTGCGAATGAGCTGACCACATAGAAGAAGGTACTGTTATAGCGAACCTTCTTGAGTTTTTCCATCCATCTGGATTGCTTATTCTTAACCAGGGCAATTTTTTTTTGATTCCCTTCCTGCTCTGCCTCATATAATTCCCAGTTAATTTCATTGACAACAATGGCTGCCTGAAGGATCATGTGAATCTGTTCCTTGTCCATATTCTTAGCCATACGCAACATCCAGTCATCTTCTCCCACGCTGGGATCTGCCATATCTGAGCAGAAAGTCTGCCCCATGAAATAGTGTGAATGGCCATAGAGCGCATAGTCACCCCTGAGGGTGGGGAATAACTTTCGAAGTTTCTGTTCCTGCAGATACTTCGCCTCGTCGCCAAAATGATGCACAACAGAGATCCCGGCATTGGAGCTTGGCCGGTCCAATGATGTCAGGAAGAATTTACAACCATTGAAGGTTGAAATGGTATGTTTGAAAGAAAATGTCTTAATGTATGGTTTTGCGTACCAATCAGGGGGCGGTTCATCCACAACAAAATGATACTTCTCAAAAAACTCCTGCCGGTTCTCCCATCCCAGCAGAATGGCCGGGATAATATTCGTCATAAGGTTGACGTAGGTGTCTGAAACGAACGCAAAGCTGGCCCTGGGCATGTCATAGATCACATCGATGGTCCTCTTTGCAAGAATATCGGTACTTTTTGCGGTTCCACGGCCACCAATCAGGTAAAGATTGGCCGGTTTGATCAGGTCAATCAGCGTAGCAATCCAATTTGAATATCTCAAGTCGGCATCTTCAGCCGTTAGTTTAATTTTCTTCATGGTCCAGCAGTTCAAAGGTTACATCTTCAATCATGGCATCCTGTTTTGCCTTCCTTTTTTCGATAGATGTTATAGGAAGATTCTCGATCCAGCCTGACAGAACATTCCGACTTATCGGCTCGATACCTAAATCTTGTAATTTGATTGTATAAAGTATCGGTTTACGCTCAAGTAATTCCGGCGGGATCTGGAACGGCTTATCTTTTCCAACACCGCGCATCTCAGCAGCATCCTTGAGACAGCGTCTGGCCTCTTCCATCAAACCCATTTCCAGGGCAATGAGCGACATGTTATCCAATTTATCCGCATAGAAGTTTGCCCAGGCAAGCGGCTTTACCTCATTATCCAGGTTAAAGAAATTGATACTCTCATAATAGAGGTTTGTGATCACGTATTTGGAGAGCTGTGGCCATTTTAAAGCCACCATGTTGATGACCTGGGTTTTTGATTTAAATTTTCCAATTACACAACGGATATAATCGATCTGTTCAAAGTACTGAACAAGCTTTTCTGGAAGGTTTCGGGTTTCTCCTTTCTCAACCAAGGCCTGAATTGATTCATACTCCTTGCGTTCTTTATCGAAGAGCAGCTGCCTTTTGAAATTCTCCAGTTTCTTAGCTTTGGCGTCCTTTTTCCACTGTTCAATGGATGTAAGGTTTCCATCCTTAGCCCGGTCCATATTGGCCATATCGATTTGTGCCTGGTTAACCAGCCGGCCCCGGTTATAATGATATCTGACCTCGGAATCTTCCAGGTTATATTCCCGTTCGAGTTCATCCGGATCCACATCCAGGTACATGGCAATCTCCTCTATCGAGTAATTGATACCCGCTAGTTTGGATATTTCGTCTAATTGTTCAGCTTTTAGTAACATTGAGTATTTCATTTTTGCGGAATTCAAAAACAGTCTTTGAATTCAGATAAATATATTGTTCATGTTGTGCGTTCTCACCCCAGTTGCCGGATCCTTCAGCACAGAAATAATTACTTCCGGTGCGGATCAATGTAATTTTGGAATGATTCCAGCAATATGTGACGCGAACCGGGTAGTTCTTAACCAGGGCAGAGAGGTGATCATTAACTTTTGGCAACCGGCTTCGGATCGAGTCACTGATAAAAATCTCTACTGAACCAATTTTTTTAAGATCAACCAGGCGGATCAGCGCATCGATGATCCGGATGTTGATGGAATAGGTCGAAAGAATCAGCTCATCAATATATCCGCATTCATGGATGATATAGGGAATGAATGTGAAAGCGTTAAAGCTTTTTACAGTCCACAGGAAGTAGATCTCTCCATCCCTGGGGAATCTGCCGCCCAAATTCTTGATGCTTTCGACCTTCTCAACATGGACCTGAAGAAACTTTTCTACATGGATGCCTGATTGTTGAACCGGTCCCTTTCCCTTGATCTCAGAACTAATATGGTTTATATCAAAGAACTTATGATGATCCACTAAATATTGAGTAAACGGTTTACTTCAAGTAATTCTGTCTCCATTTTTTCAATCCGCTCGATTCGGGCGGCAGCCTCCTTGGAATGAGGGTCCCTTTTAAGGGCAGACCGGTTGCGTACCAGGTTGTTTTCCAACCGGATCTTGAGCTGGACCAATTCTCCGGTTTTCAAGCCGCGAATGAACTCATTACGCTGTAAGGATTCGAAAATGGGATGTTTGCCAAGCAGGGATCCGTTGATTTTGTAGAAATTCAGTTCATCCCAGATCCTGCGGTTCTCCAGATAGTTTTCGACGATAGTTTTTGACGTCTGAAATAGTTCCGGTTGTGTGGAGCACGAAAATAACCACACATGAGCGCTCTGGTAAGCCTCATGTGCGGTCAACATATCTGCCACAAGGATCTTCAGCTCTGGAGGGCAGGTTTTCTCCCTTAGGAAAGGGAATTCATCCCTGATCCTGAAGGCAGGTACAGAACTGACGGCTATTTTTTTGGGGAATCCCCGATGCCACCTTTTGGTTTTGTTTCTTTCGCCGGTTTTGAATCCTTCTTGATGGAAGGTTTCGCTTCTTTCTTGGCGGCTGGCTTTGCATCCTTCTTAACTGCCGGTTTTCTGGCTTTCTTTAAGTCAACCGGTGCCTTGATTTCGTTGACAGCCATTGACTTTGTTTCGGGAACAACCTGGTTTGAAATCATGGTACTGAAAATTTGCGGATGGATGCCGGCCATTGCGCGTAACTCTTCAAAGAGGACTCCTTTGAGGAATTCATTTTCATTTTCCACATTCAATCTCTTTTTAAGGGAAATTTTATTCCCATGCTCATGATAGAGCTTTACGGCAGATTTGAATGTCCGGTCGTGTCGAAAAAAATTTATGATCGTGTTTTTCATTGCAATGAATTTAGTAGTGATTAATCAAGTTCAAACATATCAAGATGCTCAGACCTGGTAAAGGACAAAAAGCCCGGCAACATGGCCGGGCTTTTCATATCCTGCTGGAAACTGGACTTATTTCCTGCTTTGTTCGTAGTACGTCAACGTATTGTTTGCAATCGGGTAAGCCCTGAGTGTGATCTCAGATCCTTCCAACGCAACCCAGTTAATCCCATGTTCAAGGATGATTTCACCTTCATCCGTACTGATGTCAGGAGGATGGGCGCCACCGCTACCTACAAGGGTGTATACACCACCTTCGACACCGCCTGTAAGACCCATGATTCTGCATCCAGCAACTCCAGAGGTTAACTGATAACGTCCTTCACCAGCTGCTACATTAATCGTTTCCATAGCTGCCGGCACTGTAGCAATCGGAGCATCGAACGTGAATGTTCCCTGGTAATCGGCTACGTCTGGGCCTTTCTGAATTGACTTGAAGGTGAACGTGGTATTGTTCTTGTCCTTATCGTCTTCGGCTTTAAAGACCATTTGTAAGGGCGCGCAGGGTGTTCCATAGAGATTCTTCCGCTGCGTTCCACATTTTTCAATGATGATCCCGATGTTTTTGTTCATCCAATTTGCACGGAATTCCCTGATTTCAACCGAATCTCCAGGGTGCGAACCTTCAACAGTCTGGGTGATACCCTTGGCATCAGGATCGCCTTCACTGTCAGCTCCGGCCTTGATCGTGCTCTGGGTTACATAAAGTTTAGTCTGGTAGGTATTGGGCTTGAAAACAATGTTTCCGGTGATCACAATACCTTTGCTATCCCTTTGCGGCATAGTCAATACATCATCCCAATCAAAGATGATGAGTTTATCTTTCTTGTCCCCGCCAACGCCTTTATTGTCGCCCGGCTTGAGAACATCAACTTTCGTATACATTTCGCTGTTTTTTTATGGTTAAGACTTAAGAATTAAAGAAGGAGCGGCCATACTGGCCGCCCCATTCGATGGATCCTATCCGCGATCAATTTCCCAAAGTTTATCGTCCACCCTGCTCTTCTGGAGCTTGATGAATGTACCTGCGGCGAGAGTCATTGCTGCCGTGAGAGAGAAGTTCCCCGCATTTGCAATGGTGCTGGAGTGATTGCCACTGCCACCCATGATCACGTACTCAGTGTCATAGATTGCATTGTCAAGGGCTGTGATGGCACATGCTGCAGTGTTAGAGCTGGTGATGAACTTCGTTCCCTTAGAAACGTCCGGAGTGGTATCGCCATCGGCGATCACAATGGCATCTGTTTCTTCAGTGATACGCTCCAGTTCGATCCATTTACCATCGGAACGCTTCTTGATCACAAGAACATTCCCCGGTTCCGGAGTCCATGCAGCCGAGAGCAGCGAAAACTTGTTTGCCTTGGCAATGGTGATCGGGTTGGCGCCCGGTCCACATTTAACACGGATTGTCTGGCCCGTCACAGCATCATCGAAATCGGTGATAGCTGTAGCCTGACTGTTCTCAACAGAGATCAGGGATGTATGGTTCGCAATGGAAGGAGATGTGTCGTTAGTATCCATCGGGAGATAGAAACCTGCCGGCAGATCGACGTCGTTGGTCCAGATCATCTGGGTACTGTAATCATCCGGCATGTCAGCAGCGCTGGCATATTTCTTACCGACCAGGTAAGCCCATACTGATTCTTTCCAGTTTGACCAGACTTTCAATCCCCAGTCTTCCTGCTGGAATGAGAAATTCAGCATTTCATTCGGCTGATCCTCGAAGGTGTGAATGTTTCCTTTGATCGACCAAACCAATCTTTTCGAAACGCCCATGTTCGGGACAACCTCGATGGAGACAGAATCGTAATTCTTGACGGTCATCTGTCCAGGCTTGTAAGTCGGCATAATACCGGTGAGGATTTCGAGGTTCTTATGGTACGCTGTCAATGCAGCCGGTGCCATGTAAAGAACAACTCTCCCACTATCACGGATAGCAGCAGGAATCATGGATGTACCAAGTTCAATATTGCTCACAATATTGGATTCGGTCCATTCTCCCAGGGTAAATGGCTTGATTTTGAAAGCTGCAATCTGGTTTGCAATGAACTTGCGGAAACCATTTGAAGCGCCCATTGCCGTTCCAGAAACATTCTGAATCGGATTTTTGCGGATACCGTTGATCCAGCGCATTTCCTGTTCGTTTTTCAGCTGCCGGCCGACTTCAACCATGATGAATTCGATAAACGACCATTTCATGGTGGATGAACCTTCCTTGTTCAGGTACCCGATCCACTGTTTCTCAAGTTTCTTGAGATCTGTGAACTTGTGCGCGAACATCACATCGAACATGGTAATGATCTCGGCTTCGAACTTGAAACTGCCCTTTACCACATTACCGAAGGTAGATGAGGTGTTATCTGCCTGGGAGAATTCCGTGAGGAACATGTTGACCAGTGCGGTTTGATCCTGAACACCGCTTTCAGTCGGGAAGACGCTGGTGATTGACGGGAGATCAGTCAGGAAACTCTGTATCCTGTCCTGTTTTCTTGTGCGATAGAAATCGCCAAGATCAGCGCTCAGAGAAGAATAATCAATTGCGGCATTGATGTGCATCGGTGCGGCAATCGACACACCATGACGCGCAGAAATGGCAGCCATGGCGCGCTGGTTATAAGGGTGTGCATCGTCCACAGCAAAGAAAGGCTCAGCTACGGCGAAAAGATGGGTTGCCCCGGATTTTGGAATCCACGGTTTGTCTTTCATGGTTGGGTCATTTAAATTGGAAGGCGGATCGTCTTCCGGTTTTTTCTGTAGCCGTGCAATGATGAGCTTCTGTTCAGTCACCGCGGCCTCTGCTTTTTCTTTGGCTGACTTCTCAGCCGTCAGCAATACATTCAGGCGACCCTGCTCAGCAATGGATGCTGTCAGTTTTTCCTGCATGCTTGCCGTAATGGTATCCACCAGAACCTGTGACTCCGGTGTCTCTTTTTCAGCATCCTTTGCGAAGGCGGCAATGAACTTGGCCTGGATATCATCTCCAAGCCCTGCAGCCTCCAGCTTTGCCTTTTGCTCGTCAGTGAAGCAGATGTTTCCATCCGGGCCCTTTGTGAAGGCCTCAATACTGAGAAGCGCATAGAACATTGCAATTACTCTTTTCATGATTTTTTAAAATTTAGTTGTTAAATATTGGGTTTGACTTGATTTTATTAGCTAGTCCGAGCTCATAAGTGAAATTGACCGCATAATCAATGGTGTTGATCTCATTGATCAGCCCAAGGCTCTTGGCCTGTTCAGCAAAATAGATCGCACCGGTAAAGACTTCAGATCCTTCAGGAATTCCCAGGTTATCCTGAATGGTTTTGTGAAAAATTGCATTGATGAAGTCGAGTTTCGCAACAATGGGTTTGTCGTTGCCCTTAAGAAGCTCACGGATCTCCTCTTCCTTCTTGGTCGATAATGTTGCATAGATCTCATACACGGAGATATTCAGCTTCTCTTTCAAGAAGCCATTGATATCCATGAAGGAGGTCTTTGTACCGATGGATCCTATCGCATCAATAGGGGAGGTGGCGATCCGATAATTTGCTGCGGAAGAAAGCCACATTGCGGCTGATGCAGCCATCTGTGAAATAACAACCACTGTTGGTTTGCTACAATTCTTAATGGCAGAAGCCGCAATATCAAGCTGAGAAACCATGCCCCCGGGAGATGATACCAAAAACAGAATGGCGCAGATCTGCGGGTTAGCATCGGCCTGCTTGATCTGGCCTACCATTCTTTGAGTTTTCCATGATAGGATAGTATCCTGGATCGGGATGACGGCAATTGAGTTTTCAGGAATTGATATGTCGGAAAGGTTATCCTGATCAACCCATTCAGGATCTGCATCACTGCGGAACCCGGAAATTCGCTGAGGTGGTTTTAGGGAGCCGGCCACAACATCCAACTTCTGTCCATTGAGAAAGGATATCAATACCGGTAAATAAGATATCGCTGTATCCTGATGGATTAACCAGTCTGAAGAGAGGAGTTTAAAAATTCGATCCAACATACAATTAATATTGATGGGGCAATATTAATTGTGCGTTGGACCTTTATAAAGGACTTAAAAAGTAGGTATTTAGTAAAAATCAGTCTGAAATTGGAGGTCCTTGCTGTGAAATTTCAAACCACCAGCATGGTTCTGATGACGAGCAGGTGATGATGATGTCGGATCCGGTGACCTTGGATGCGTTCTTAAGCGACTTTTCTATTCTTGCGCCATTATCCGGTGATCCCATGATTTTAAACTGCCCACCAACGGAATGCTGAAGCAGATAAACCGATGGTTTTTTCATTTCCTCCAGGTTCAGGGTATTGGAAGTGTCTTCGCCCGGAAAGAATATCTTTAATGATTGTTCAATACGATCCCCGGCCGGGTCATCCTTGTCCTTTTCCTCAAGTTCGGCAGTTCCCCTGGTGAAATAGATCTCTTTCCAGGGAGTGTTATTCAACGGCACTACTTTTTTGTGAAAAGGATCGGATCCTGGAAGCATCTGAACCATGGATGTCGGAAGGAAGAGAATCCGGCAAACCGGATTAAGGAGATTGGCATTTTTTTGAATACTCATTTCATTTTTAATTTAGTGGTACCATGCGTTACCCGTTGTGACCTACTGTTACCTTGCGTTACCCCGTGTTACAGCATGTTCCTGTACGATAAAATTGGGCGCTGAACCCGATAATTTGTAATAATTACAGATAAGCCTCAATTTTCAACTACAGATTTTTTGCGAAGCTTATGTTTTCTGCGCCTTCTGATGGCTTTGAAGCGTCCAAAGTCTTTCTCCAGAGCGTCCCAGCAATCAAAAGAAAGATTGTGTTTTTCGATATAGATCTCAATGGCCTCTTTCCGATCGAGGCCTTTTAAGATCATGTCGGAAATTTCAGAGCGAAAATCCATGTAAAAGAATTTCCTGATGTGATTTTCGAAAACACGTTGTTTTACTGGTGATAGATAATTGTAAGATCGGGGATCCTTCAGCTCGAAAGATGGAATCTCGATACTCAGGGTATTCTCCTGGTGATCGACGGGGCGGTAATCAAGAGGGGGGAAGTCAAGCAATATCTCCAGGATATTGTTGAAGTGATGACCACGAGGGAACCTGACTGGTGATGACTTGAAATACGATTCCAGAAATCTCACAAGGCGCTGCTCACATTGGATGTTAATAATTTCTCCAGGCATAGGTTAAAGTTAGTTTGGATTAGTACTTATTTAAAGGTCATTCTTCATTCAACTCTTTCATTATATCATTTAATTCTTTTAGGCCCATTTCCCATGCTGGCACCATCCACCACATCAACTTTTGATTAATGGGTTTACCTTTTCTATTGTATTCAATGAGGTTGCCAGTATTAACTGCAATAAGTTTCACATAATGTTTTTTTAATCTGGATCTTGTATCCGGAGTTAATCCAAGAAGGTACCCACGAACTTCAGCTTCTCTCATACAGTTTTATTATTTGGCATCCATTACGTTATTTTATGTATGAATTTTTGAAAAGTCTGTCAGACTTTGATTCATTCTTCTGAATTGGTTTCTCTGAACATCCATTACACATAGGAAACAGTCCACAACTATCCACGGGTACTACCTTGCATTTGCACAGAGTTTTACCAATTTGATTACCAAATACAAATCGATTTTCCTGTTCAAATTTTATTCTCCACTTACACAATGATAAAGTAGCATCAACGGATTTATCATTCATGACGATTAATCGTAAATCGCGAATGAGTTCAAGATTTTGAAGTTTTAATTTTTTATATGAAGATATTTTTCCCATGATCAAGTGAATTTGAATCCTTTATTTTCTTCAACGATAATGGTGGCAAACGGAAAACTTGCTGACGGGACCTGCTCGATCATCTCGATGAGATAACTTGACGAGGTGAAAACGATATGTTTTTCACTTTCAATTGAGATTTGAAGGCAAAGACACATTCCGGATCCCTTCTGTTTGAAACACTTTGATTCTTCTATTTTGAAGTCAAGAATAATAATCTCCTTACCCAGTATCTTCGCCATATTGATCTTTCCTCCAACAAAAACCTTCCGTTTGACTTTAATATTGAATTCGCCGAATCTATTCATCGAGTAGTTTTTTAAGTAGATTTTTACAGTTCGCGTGTTTTGCCCAGCCGTTATATGATGCGATGGAAGCCGGATTCCGGCGACGTGCTATCATGCGGGCAAAGTTTTGTTTGATGCTTTTACGAAGGAGTGTATGAGAATGAAAGAAAACATAACCAACGAAGTCAATCCCACGGGCATCCACCGGGAATACCTGGTAGTTATCCTTTACACACAATTTTAAATTTGTCTCGAGATAATTCCTTATTTCACTCATAAGCTGATGAAGCTCCGGTTTGCCGGCAGCGAGGATTACCATGTCATCGGCATACCTGAAGTAATACTTCACGTTCATTTGCTCCTTGAGCCAGTGATCAAAATAAGTGAGGTAGAAATTTGCGAAATACTGGCTGAGATAGTTGCCGATCGGCAGGCCGTCGGTGGAATCGATAATCTCATCAAGAAGCCAGAGCAGATCCTGATCCTTTATTTTTCTGCGCAGGAGTTCTTTTAACACATTATGATCCACGTTCGGGTAGAACTTACGCACATCAAGTTTAAGGCAGTATGCAGTGCCCTGTTTATCCCGGAGTGCCATTTTAACCGCCCGGACTGCTCCATGGATCCCGCGTCCCTTTATGCAACTGTATGTATCTGCGGTGAAGGTGGAAACGAACAATGGCTCCAGGACGTTCATCACGGCATGATGAGTGATTCTGTCAGGATAATACGGCAGACGAAATATCAGTCGTTCCTTTGGCTCATGGATCGTAAAGGTGGTATACTCAGAGGTCCGGTACGTTTTATTCATGAGTGATTTATGAAGTCGTTCAATGTTATCCTCTCTTTCTTTGTCATGTGCGATGATTCCGGGCTGCTTTGCCTTGCCTTTTCGGGCAATTGAATCGGCCAGTCGTAAGTTTTCAATACTGCAGATCTGTGTGTATAAATTACCTATCCTTTTCATGCTTTGCTTATCAAAGATCATTTTCTCTTTCGGTACCAATGATCCATTTTAAAATGTCATTTTTTGCAACTGTTGGCAGGGTTTATGCCGCGGTTTATCGCATCGGTGAGAACCGCAATTCGCATTCGTGTTCGAATAGTTGTAATTCGAGTTCGAAAAAACGAACCTGGACGAAAGAACTGACGGCCATGCAGCATACAACCTTCGGTTTAATTTATCTGATCAGCGTTTCCCACAAATCGATAAATTGATTTGCGCCATAGTCCGACATTTCCTCTTCAAAAAGGCAAAGGCGAGAACCGCAATACGCACACGTGAACGAATAGAGGTAATCCGAGCTCGAAAAAACGAACCCGGACGAAAGATTAAATACCGGGAGCCATTTCCTCTGGTTGGGGTTAGCATGATCCATGATCACTCCATTTCTCATCACGTCATAGAGGAACTCAATTTTCTTTTGAGCGACAATGTGCGGAGCGTCTGAAGGATGATAGACATCCTCTGCTTTCTTGCCTTGTTTTGCAAGTTCTTTTTCAAATGATTCAACTGATCTGAAGTCGAATGCATCTTTTGTTTTTTCTTTTTTTTCAGTTTTCATAATGATCATTATTTGGTAATTAAATCCATCCAGTAAGACTGGAATTTTATTCCGATATGATTACTCTTTTCTTCGTTTTCTGAGCAAAGGCGAGAACCGCACCCCGCACCCGCGTCCGAATAGCTGTAAAGCGAGTACGAAAAAACGAACCCGGACGAAAGATTAAACAATGGAACCCATTTCTTCTGATCAGGGTTTGTATAATCAGCGACGAATCCTTCTCCGATTAATTCAATGACAAATTCAAGGATATCGAGAGCTTGACGACGCACCGGGTCCGAAACATTGTAAACATCTTCCGGCCTCTTTCCTGTATAAGCCAGTGCATCCTCCAGGGTGTTGATTGACTTCCAGTCAAACTTAGGTTTTTGTTTATTTTCTTCGTTGAGAGCCATAATGACTCCCTGGTAAAAACCATTCTTGAATGATTTACCTGTTAATGGCGGAAGCTGATCCACCATCATCTTTGCTTTTAAGTGATTGTTCATGATCTTTTTATTTGGTGAGACACTATTGTAATGATTCAATTCCTCGTTCAACGAGCCACTGCATAGCCGGTGGCGTTACGGCGTTACCAAGTTGTTTGACCTGGTCTTTTTGTGATCCTAAAACAACATATTCCTGATTGAAAGCCATGGCCAGTTTTATTTCATGCGGTTTTAACATCCGGAAATAGCAATCTTCAATCCGTGGTTCCTGATAATTCACAACTGCAAACCGATCTTTTGTGGATACGGTTCCCAATGGATCATTAATCCCTGATGACTGTGATTGGCCATAGAAATAACTGATGAATGATTTCCATGATTCATCAGTTACTAAGCCATGATAAGCGACGGAAGTCATCGTAGATAATGGATCAGATATAGCACGGGAATTGGAGGTCTTTTTCATTTCAACCATAAATGGAGTTACTAAGGCCATGCTCTGACGTGTGGTTTGGGTTTGGAGTGATCCTGAAACCGGTCTGATAATCTCAATATTTTGTGAGTGTTCTTCTTTTATTACGAATGGCATCACCAATTTAAATCCAGGATTAGTGCTGACTGTTGGTATTACTTCGTCAATTCCGTTAACCCGAAATCCAACACCGGTACTTTGCTGATCATTAATTATGAATGGAGTCACTATTGAATGATGATCATCGGTTGTGATAGTTCCAAATTGGTGGGATAATGGCCTGGAATAACCGGGTGAATAATTGACTACCATTAATGGCCGGTTACCATGTTTTTTAAATCCATATTCGATCCGTCTGGTTGTATTTTCATTCAAAGGTTTTTTACGATCTCCAATCCGGGTTCCGATATCAGTCCAATCGATACAATTGAAGGCAGCATAATAATAAGGTTTCACATCGCATGCGCATTTGGGACAAACATAGATATACTGTTTGCTGAATTTTCCAGATTGCTTATCCGGATGCTTCCAGCGCTGAATAGCCTTTATGTCAATTTCACATTTCGGACACCGGGCAGCTGGCCGGAAATCAAGATCAGGTTCCCGATTACCTTTTTTCCAGAAAACAACATACATCCTATCCCTGCTTTGGGGTGTAGGATGACAAAACATGGAATTGAGGTATACGCACTTATGGTTATATCCCAGAAGATGCATGGCCTGTAACCATGCAGGAAAAAGAGACCATTCCCTGGCATCCACAACATTTTCAACAATGATTATATTATAATTATGATACTCAGCGAATCGGGGAACATCCCACATTGTTGCACGAGATCTATCCGCAGCCGGGTCAAGTTTGCCTGATGAGAAAAGATCAATCTGTGACTTGACTCTCTTTAAACCCTTAGCAAGGGTATGATTTGTGCATTCAGGTGAGGTTATAAGGATATCCGTTGAAGGATACCGACGTGGATCAGCTGCACTTATATCCGTACAATCATGTATTGTTTCAGGGAAGTTCGTATTATGAGTTTCAATAGCAAGTTTCCAATGATTAAGCGCCAGCTTAACTTCAGCACCGCCACCATTCATTTTAGAAATATTACGAACTCCCTGGGAAGATCCTCCAGCTCCGCAGAACTGATCCGTGACCGTGATATAGCTGTTTTTCATTAAATGCATTTATAATTGATCATAAATTTTAATTTTCGTTTTGGTGACTGTCATTTTAGGTTCCTACGTTCCAACGTTCCAACAGACCCCCCCATTTAGGGGTTATTAATCATAATATCAACAAACTAATGATTCCTTGGAAC
>Ga0118677_10001057_pt1 | contig 59323 bp, 73 predicted proteins | sample AliMusrvi5mmetaG_FD_86154 | JGI IMG/M metagenome (GOLD analysis project Ga0118677, IMG submission 86154)
AGGTAGACGAGCACGCCGACTACGCCGGCTAGCACGACCACTAAGGCCCAGGCGACTTTTGCATGGCCGGCGCCGGGCGCCGCTTCTTTCTGCGGCAAGCGCAGCGACAGAACTCTCTGGCGCAGGGCTGCGGTGTCGCCGGCAAAGCTCTCGGAATCCTCCGCGGTTACAGGACGTGATTCGGGGATGCTCACTCAGAACTCCTATCCGTTGTTACCATACCAATGACCCGGCTGAGGCCGTGCAACGGACATCTTTACTTAAGTACTTGTCTATACTGAATTCTATCCTATGCGCTGGCGCACCACAAGAGATGTGCCACTGAATCCGCGAACGCGACGAAGGCCGAGAATTTGCTTGAACGAAGGACGTAGCGCCGGAGGCAGGTCATTTGCCGGAACCCTTTCGGCGCCCATCGTGACAGCAAAGATTTTAGATACCATTATTACACGTATTATTGAACCTTCTATCAGAGGGATGTATCAAGAAGGGATGCCTTTTAAAGGGGTTTTGTACGTAGGGTTAATGTTGACTCAAGAGGGGCCTTTTGTGTTAGAATTTAATACCCGTTTTGGGGATCCTGAAACACAAAGCATTCTTCCAAGGCTTAAAAGTGATTTGGTAGACATTATGATGGCGGCGTGTGATGCCAGGCTTAATGATTTAAAAGTGGAATGGGACCCTCGTCCGTGTGTGTGTGTTGTTATAACCTCAGGGGGGTATCCGGGCAAATATCAAAGTGGTTTTGAAATTAAGGGTTTGGCTGACGTGGTGGATGAAGACACAATTGTTTTTCATGCGGGAACCAAAAACGATGGTGGCAGCCTGGTGACCGCTGGCGGAAGGGTCCTTGGAGTGACCAGTTTAGGGAACAGTTTAGAGAAGGCGATTGCGAAAGCCTACGAAGCCGTCGATAAAATCAATTTTGAACATATGTTTTTTCGCCGGGATATCGCTTTGAAAGCTTTAAAACCAAGCAGGGGTTTGATGAGTCAAACCCCTAGATAACAAATCAAGCCTGCTGAGGCCATGATAAAAACTAAAGTCCTAAAGATTAATCCTGCGGTGCCGGAACCTGAGAAAATCTCTGAAGCTGCGCGTATTATTCGTCAGGGAGGGCTGGTCATTTTTCCGACGGAAACTGTATATGGAATTGCGGCTGACTCCAATAATCCCAAGGCCATGGAACGTTTGCGTAAGGTCAAACGCCGCTCGGACGACAAACAATTTTCTATTCTTGTTGCCCAACGTGGAATTGTCGAGAATTATTCGGACTATACGCATCCTCATTTGTATAAGCTCATTGATAAATATTGGCCGGGGCCTTTAACCGTTATATTGCCTTCCAAGGAAGTTGGGCAGACGGTAGGCATTCGTATGCCAGACCATACGATAGCGTTGCGTTTAGTGGAAGAATCGGCCTGTAGTATTGCTGCGCCATCGGCCAATTTAGAAGGCAAGAAAGCCCCAAAAAATTTATCGGAATCTTTGGAAGATTTGGATGGTCAGATTGATTTGGCCATCGATGGGGGGCCTGTCGAGTTTGGCATCTCCTCGACGATTGTTGATTTTACCAAGGCGCATCCCACCGTGATCCGAGAAGGGGTCATCAGTCAGTCGGATGTTGATCGCACCATCAATAAAAAGACTGTTTTGTTTGTCTGCACAGGCAACAGCTGCCGCTCGGTCATGGCGGAATATCTTTTAAAGGCCAAATTAATTGGCCGTGAAGATGTGGAGGTGATCTCAGCCGGCACCAGCGTTTTTTTTAAGTCGGCGGCAAGCCAGGAAACATTGTCGGTATTGCGTGAGCGAGGCATTAATGCCGTAGGGCATATTTCCAAACCTTTGGGAAGGATTATGCTGCGTAAAGCGGATTTGATTTTTGCTATGACCAGGGCCCATCGCATGCAAATTTTGGATCATGTGCCCTATGTTGAAAAAAGGGTCTATCTTTTAAAAGAATTTTGTCATCAGCCTTCTGGCGGGGAAATGGACTTGGACATTCTTGATCCTATAGGTCAGTCTCACGCGGCGTATCAAGAATGTTTGTTAATGATTAATGAAGCGGTTGAGAAAATTGTGGAGCTTTTATAATTACCCATTCGACTGTGTTCAGGGAAATCTTGAGTGAATGGCGAATGAAATGAGGAGTGAATCAAAGGATGAAAATTTTTATTGGCGCGGATCACCATGGTTTTGATTTAAAGAAAAAGGTCCTGGATGTTTTAAAAGGTCAGGGGCACGAAATAATCGACGTGGGCACCTACGAGCGAGGGGTCAGTTGTGATTATCCGCAGATTGCTTTTGAAGTAGCAACCCAGGTGGCCCAAGATCCTCAAGCTAGGGGAATTTTATTATGCATGACAGGTATTGGTCACTCCATTGCCGCTAATAAAATACCGGGGGCTTACGCGGCCTTATGTTATAACAAGGAAGCTGCGGCCTTGTCCCGTCAGCATAATAATTCAAATATTTTAGTTGTGGGTTCTAAATTTGTGCCGGAACAAGAACTTTTAGAAATTATTGCAGTTTGGCTTAACAGTACATTTGAAGGCGGCCGGCATTTACGCCGGACAGAGCAAATCAAGAAAATCGAAGGGATTCTTTAAAGTAGAAGGGGAATGTATGAATCATTTAAAAGTTGTGGATGCGGATATTTATCAGGCCATAGAACATGAATTGAAACGTCAACAAAATAACCTTGAACTGATCGCTTCAGAAAACATTGTTTCTAAAGCTGTTTTGCAAGCTGCTGGTTCAGTTTTGACGAATAAATATGCTGAAGGATACCCTTTAGCGCGTTGGTATAACGGCTGCGAATATGTGGACGTGGTTGAATCTAAAGCCATAGAGAGGGCCAAGGAATTGTTTGGTGGCGACCATGTGAATGTCCAGCCGCATTCAGGTTCGCAAGCCAACACAGCGGTGTATCTTTCCGTGCTTAAGCCCGGGGACACCATCATGGGGTTAGATTTAGCATGCGGAGGCCACCTAACACATGGACTTAAATTTAATATCTCGGGTAAGCTTTATAATATTGTCTCTTATAAGGTCGACCCAAAGACCGAGCTTATTGATATGAATGAAGTGGAGCGTTTAGCCGTTGAACACAAACCAAAAATAATCATTGCGGGCTATTCGGCGTATTCCCGGGTCTTGGATTTTAAGCGTTTTAGGGAAATTTGTGACAAGATCGGTGCTTTTCTTTTTGTCGATATGGCGCATTTCGCCGGCCTTGTCGCGGCGGGTATTCATCCCAATCCAGTGCCTTATGCAGAATTTGTGACGACAACTACCCATAAAACCTTGCGTGGACCGCGTGGCGGTATGATCCTTTGCCGAGCGGAATTTGCCAAAAAAATCGACAGTGCTGTTTTCCCCGGCATTCAAGGCGGGCCATTGATGCATATTATTGCAGCCAAAGCCGTGGCATTTAAAGAAGCGTTAGAACCTTCCTTCAAAGTGTATCAACAACAAATTGTGGATAATTCTAAAGCCTTGGCCAAGGCTTTATCGTCTAAAGGGTATCGCATTGTTACAGGCGGAACAGACAATCATTTATTCATGGTAGATTTGGGCTCCAAAAATATAACAGGAAAAGATATGGCCTCTCTGCTTGACCAGGTGCAGATTACCGTTAATAAGAACCTGATCCCTTTTGATAGCCAATCACCTAGCGTAACAAGCGGTGTGCGTATTGGTACGCCGGCGGTCACCACTCGAGGCATGAAAGAGCAAGAAATGATGCGCATCGCTGATTTGATTGATCGCGCGGTTGAATTAAAAGATAATCCACAGGCCTTAGAAATTCTGCGTCAAGATGTAGAGAAATTAGCGCAAGAATTTCCTATTTACCAAGAATAAATCGTGCCCTTTAATGGGAGAAAAGGTTAGCTATGCGTTGTCCTTCGTGCCAGTGCAAAGACACCAACGTTGTTGATTCACGCATGAACAACGATGGGACCTCAATTCGCCGTCGCAGAAAGTGTCCTAAGTGTGAGGAAAGGTTTACGACCTACGAATATATCGAACATGTGCCTTTGATGGTGGTCAAGAGGGACGGGCGGCTTCAACCGTTTGATCGTTCACGAATTTTAAATGGCATCATCAAGGCCTGTGAGAAGCGCCCAGTGAGCGTGGACCAAATTGAATCCTTGGTGGATGATATTGAAAGAGTCATTCGCAAGAAATACGATCAAGAGATCAGTTCTAAGGACATTGGTGAGCTGGTAATGGATAGGCTTTCTGTAACGGATGAAGTGGCGTATGTTCGTTTTGCGTCTGTGTACCGTCAATTTCGAGATGTTAATCAATTTATGTTGGAATTGCAGAATATTTTAGGCAAGAACAAAAAGAAGAAGGGTAAAAAATCATCCATATGATCAAAGTCGAGTTGTCTCGCATTATTATTGATGAAAAGCGTCAGGACCAGGTGATTGTGCTTAAAGAGAAGAATGGAGATCGCCAGATACCCATTGTTATTGGTTTTATGGAAGCCTCCAGCATAAAGATAAAAATAGCTGGAATGGAAGTGCCTCGTCCGATGACCCACGACCTTTTAGCGGATGTTCTAGATAGCCTAGGCGCTAAAATTGAGCGGATCTTTATTGATAAACTTGAGCATAATACCTATTTTGCTAAACTTGAAATTAAAACTAAAGAAGGCGAAATAAAACTCATCGACGCCCGTCCTTCCGATAGTGTCGCGATGGCGGTGCGTTTTAAAGCGCCCATTTTTGTGGCCCAAGATGTTTTTGACAAAGCCACCAAAAACCCGCAATGAAGTATTTTAAAGTAATCCACACCTTAAGCGTCAGGAAGAAACTCTCGGTTTATTTAGTCGGAGGATTTTTACGAGATCAAATTTTAAATCGCAGCGGCTGTGATTTTGATTTTGCCGTCTCTAAAAATGCTATTGCCTTGGCTAAGTCTTTTAGCCGCGCGATTCAAGGAGCTTTTGTACTTTTAGATGAAGATCATCCCTGCGGTCGAGTGGTCAAAAAGGAGCAAGGTCAGATTTGGACTTTTGATTTTTCTGATTTTCGTGCACCCACATTGGAAAAAGATTTAGGATTGAGGGATTTTACCGTGAATACCTTGTCTTTAAGCTTGGAGTACCTAGATGGGCCCAAGATCGATTTTCATAAGGTTTTAAGCCATCCTAAGGCCCTTAAAGATTTAAAATCCAAGACCGTGCGTCTGGTCTCTTCACGGGTTTTTATCGACGACCCATTAAGATTGATGCGGGCCTTTAGCCTTTTTGCCCAGTTAGGTTTCAAAATTGAGGCTAAAACATTTCGACAGATTCAAAATGACGCCCATTTGATTAATAAGGTATCGATGGAGCGTATCAGGGAAGAATGGTTTAAAGTACTCTCATCGAGCAGGACGTATGAGGCCTTGCTTTTAATGCACAAGGCAAAGCTATTAGAAAGAATCATTCCACAGTTAAGTGTCATGGAGAAAATTGATCAAGGGGGGTATCACCATTTAGATGTTTGGCATCATTCCCTTGAGGTAGTTAAACAATTTGAAGAATTAATTAGTGAAATCAAGGTTGAATGTATTCAAGATTACCTTAATACAGGTATCGCAGCGGGCCATAAGCGTTGTGCGCTTTTAAAATTTGCCTGCCTTGTGCACGATATCGGCAAGCCCGATACAAAGAAAATAGAGGGCCAGCGCATGACGTTTTACTCCCATGAGCATGTGGGGGCGGCTATAACTAGAATCATTGCCAAGCAAATGAAGCTCTCCGTCAAGGAAAGGCATTTTTTAGAAGACATGGTGACGTGGCATTTGCGTCCAGGGTATGTATCGAATTTTAAAAAACCTTCCGAGCGTATGATCTTTCGTTTTTTAAGAGACACCAAGGAGGAAGCTTTAAGCGTATTGCTTTTGGCCCTTGCCGATCAAAGGGCCACTCGAGGGGTCTTAACGACGAAAGCTAAATTCGAGCACCATCAAAAAACCTGCTGGCAAGTCATCGACCGATTTATAGAAAATAAAAAACAAAAGCCACGTGTTCGTTTAATCACCGGGGATGATTTGATCAAGAAATTGAAATTAAAACCATCTCCGCTGTTTGCTAAGATCCTAAACAGTGTTCAAGAAGCTCACGCTTTGGGCAAGATTTCATCTAAGTCAGAAGCTCTAGCGCTGGCTATGAAAATGTCCTCGTGAGATGTGTTTCTATGCGATTGTATCCTCTCAATGACGTTGTTTTAAGTATTAAAGGCAATGCGCAGAATTTTCTAAAAGGCTTAAGTTCAAATACTACGCAGGCGCCTTACAATGCCTTTTTAAATCTCTATGGCCGTATTGTGTCTACTTTTTATCAGCAAATGGTCAGCGACGATGAATTCTTAATCGCCGTGGCCTCTGTGAATGTTGAGAAATTATTAAAACATTTGGAGCTTTACGCGAAATTAAACAATACCCAGATCCGCCCGACAGAATTCAAAGCCTATATGGATCTGGAATCGGCAGGGTATGTATTTAAAACCGAGGATTTTCAAGCGCAAGTTTCAGAGGAAGAATTTACCTTATTTCGACTCAAAAACAATCTGCCTTTATTAGGTGTGGATTATCATGTAGATGAGTTTATTTTAAATATTGATGAACACACCTTTGTTTCTTACTCTAAAGGATGTTTTTTAGGTCAGGAGCCGGTGTCGAAAGTTCATAATCGTTCTAAACCAAGTCGAAAATTGGTAGTTAAGTTTGAAGATGAATGTACACAGATAGAGAAGGCTATGATGACATCTAAAACCAAGGATCCTCAATCAGGTCGAATACAGGGTTTTGTCTTTATCCATAATCAGGGGGAAAAAACATGAGCCGTTTGGATAACTTCTGGAGCTCTCCAACACAAGAACTTCTAGCCCAACTTCAAACCACAACAGAAGGGTTAAGCAGCAACGAGTCTCAAGAAAGGCTCGTACGCTATGGAGATAATCGGTTAAGTTCGAAAAAGCGCAATAATGCCTTTTCTCTGTTTTTATCTCAATTTAAAAGTCCTATCATTCTTATTCTTTTATTCGCGACAGGGCTGTCATTCTTTGTCGGGGACACCACTAATGCTTTGATTATTTTGACGATTGTGTTAATTAGTGGAGTTTTAGGATTTTGGCAGGAACATGGCGCGGCCAACGCCGTTGAAAAACTTCTAAATATTGTAAAGATCAAAACAAAGGTCATCCGCGATGGGATAGCCGCGGATATTTTTATCGAGAAGGTGGTGCTTGGGGATGTTATTTTAATTAGCGCTGGGGATGTCATTCCCGCAGATTGTCGTCTATTGGAATCTAAAGATCTTTTTCTAGATGAAGCCACCTTGACGGGAGAAACCTATCCGGTTGAGAAATCAGCATCGGTATTATCAGCCGAAACAGTGTTGTCAAAACGGACTAACGTCCTGTGGATGGGAACTCATGTTATTAGCGGAAGCGCTAAAGCCGTTGTCGTCAACGCTGGTAAGGACACAAAATTTGGTGAAGTCTCTTCAAAGTTAAAATTAAGGCCTCAAGAAACGGAATTTGAACAAGGGATACGACATTTCGGTTACTTTTTGATGGAGGTAACCTTGACCCTTGTGGTTGTTATTTTTGCCATCAATGTTTTTTTACACAAACCCATCATGGACGCCTTTCTCTTTTCTTTGGCTCTTGCCGTCGGATTGACACCTCAATTATTACCCGCCATTATTAGTATTAATTTAAGTCATGGGGCCAAGCGAATGGCTAACGAAAAGGTGATTGTTAAAAGACTCGCCTCCATAGAAAACTTAGGCAGTATGAACGTTCTGTGTTCCGATAAAACCGGAACCTTAACCTTGGGGGTTGTGACGCTGCAATCAACTCCTGATTTAAGGGGAAATTCTAATGAGAAGGTCCTTTTGTATGCGTATTTGAATGCCTATTACGAAACAGGCTTTAATAATCCTATTGATGAATCAATTAGAGCGCATCGAAGTTTTGATTTAACCGGTTACCAGAAATTAGATGAGATACCCTATGATTTTACCCGAAAAAGATTAAGTGTTCTCATTTCCCATGCGGATGAATCCATCATGATCACCAAGGGGGCTTTAAGTAATGTGGTAGAAGCTTGTTCGACGGTGGAAACGGCGGATGGAGGGGTTGTTAGTATTGACACAGTTAAAGACCAGATTAGTAAGCGTTTGGATGAGTTTAGCCAGCAAGGATTTCGCACCTTAGGGATTGGGTATAAAAGAATAGGTCAACAAAAGACCATCAAGCGCGACGATGAAAAAGAGATGACCTATTTAGGATTTTTAGTTTTTGAAGATCCTCTGAAACCTAATATTGTTGAAACTATCGGGTCTCTTAAACAATTGGGGATTTCGCTTAAGATTATTACAGGTGATAACCACGCGGTGGCAGAGACGGTGGGAAATAAAATTGGATTGGCCAATCCGCAAATCTTAAGTGGTGGGGAATTAGCCCAATTATCGGATGAGGCTTTAATTAAGAGAGTCGGTGGCATTGACATATTTTCAGAAGTTGAGCCTAATCAAAAAGAAAGACTTATCCTTTCCTTAAAGAAGGCGGGTTATGTGGTCGGCTACATAGGAGATGGGGTCAATGACGCTTCGGCCCTTCATGTGGCTGATGTAGGGATTTCCGTCGACAGCGCCGTGGATGTGGCCAAGGAAGCGGCTGATATTGTCTTACTTGAAAAGGATCTTGGGGTATTGGTCAATGGAGTTAAGGAAGGGCGGGTTACGTTTGCCAATACCATTAAGTATGTCTTTATGGCCACCAGTGCTAATTTTGGCAATATGTTTAGTATGGCGGGAGCTTCTTTGTTTTTATCCTTCCTTCCTTTATTGCCTAAGCAGGTATTGCTGACGAATTTGATGACCGATTTTCCGGAAATGGCCATTGCAACCGACAGTGTGGATGCGTCATCAATTAGTCAACCTCGTCGTTGGAACATTAAATTTATCCGTAAATTTATGATGGTCTTTGGGCTCATAAGCTCTTTGTTTGATTATGCCACCTTCGGAGTTCTTCTATGGATCTTACATGCGACTCCAGATCAATTTAGAACGGGTTGGTTTTTAGAGTCGGTTGTTTCGGCAACGCTTATTGTGTTGGTCATCCGGACTCAAGGCCCATTCTTTAATAGCAGACCAGGTAAAAGTTTGTTGATAGCAACCATGGGGGTTGTGCTTATGACGATTGCTTTACCGTTTTTACCTTGGGGGTCCCTTTTTGGTTTTGTGCGCATGCCAAAAGTATTTTATGGAGCGCTTGTCTTAATTATTCTTGGGTATATCGTATTAGCGGAAGTGGCTAAGAGCATTTTTTATAAAAACGTCAAATTTTGAAAGAAGAATTCAATATGAAAAGAATAGGGATTTTAACAAGTGGTGGAGATTGTCCTGGTTTAAACGCTGTCATTCGAGCGGTGGTTAGAAAAGCAACTCGAGAATATGGCTATGAGGTTATTGGTATCGAAGATGGTTTCGACGGCGTAATTCGTAATAAGCACCGGCTGCTTGATAATAGGGCTGTCTCCGGCATTTTAACCTTAGGGGGAACAATTTTAGGGACGTCTAATCGTGCCGATGTTTACCGATATCCCGTCGAAGAAAAAGGGGAGACTCACTATAAGGATTTATCTAAGCAGGCCATTCGCAATTTGCGCAATTTAAAATTAGAGTGTTTGGTCTGTATCGGAGGCGATGGGACCTTGATGATAGCCAACCGCTTGGCCAAACAAGGAGTTTCTATCGTCGGCATTCCAAAGACTATTGATAATGACGTTCTAGGGACAGACATCACATTTGGTTTTGATACGGCGGTCTCTATTGCCACCGAAGGACTTGATCGTCTGCATACCACGGCTCAATCTCATCACAGAGTCATGATTTTGGAGGTTATGGGAAGACGTTCGGGTTGGATCGCGCTTCACACGGGGATAGCTGGCGGCGGGGATATTATCCTTATACCGGAAATCCCTTACGAAATGAATGCGATTGTTGAAAGCATTAAAGACCGGAAGAAACAGGGTAAGAGATTTACCATGCTGGTTGTATCCGAAGGAGCAAAACCAAAGGGCGGAGATGTTGTCATTAAGGAAATGGTCAAGGACGGCGCAGAACCAATTCGGTTAGGGGGCATTAGCTTTGTTTTGGGCAAGGAAATAGAGAAGGTAACTGGAATTGAAACCCGCAATGTGGTTATGGGACATCTTCAGCGAGGAGGATCTCCTTCACCATTTGATAGAATCTTAGGGACACAGTTAGGAGCTAAGGCGGTTGACTTTATCGTTAATAAGAACTTTGGTTATATGGTCGGAGTTGATTGTGGCTTATTTGTCAAAGTGCCTTTATCTAAAGCAGGTCAAGGGCAAAGGCTTGTTCCAATTAATCATCCCTTGATTCAAGTAGGTCGCTCCTTAGGGATTGGTTTTGGTGGTCGATGAAAAAATATTTCTCCAATTTCCTTCTTGTGATATACAATATTTGTGTTATAAAAATTCTCAAAAATTGATAATTAACAAACTGGAGTCGTCATGAAGATTCGTACCAAATCTGTCCATACGGGAGTGAACATAGATAAAACATTTAATTCGGTCATCACCCCGATTTACCCATCATCAACCTTCTACTTTGACGAGATAGGCAAGAATAAAGGTTATGATTACACGCGAAGCGGCAATCCAACACGTGCCGCTTTAGAGGCTAATATCGCAGCATTAGAGGGAGGGGTTGATTGTTCAGCTACCGCAACAGGTATGGCGGCGATTTCTGCCGTTATGTTTTTTTTAAACCCAGGAGACCATATCATTACCGGGGATGATATCTACGGCGGTACGTATCGTCTTTTTAATGCTGTCCTTAAACCGTTGGGTTATAAATTTTCTTTTGTCAACATGAGAGACTTAAAAAAAGTCAAAGCCGAGGTTACCAAGAAAACCAAGATGATTTGGATTGAAACCCCGTCTAATCCTTTATTGAATATTATTGATTTAGAGGCGGTGATTGATATTGCCCAAAAAGCCAAGGCCCTCTCGGTTGTGGATAATACGTTCTTGTCGCCTTATTTCCAAAAGCCTTTAGAGTTTGGGGCAGATATGGTTGTTCATTCGACAACGAAATATATCAACGGCCATAGCGATGTGGTAGGTGGGGCCATTGTTTATGCCAATAGCCAAGTGCAAGAACGCGGCCGTTATTTGGTCAATGCCTTTGGGGTTTCGCAGTCACCTTATGATTCTTGGCTGGTTTTGCGGGGAGTTAAGACCTTAGGACCACGCATGGAAGCCCACCAGGCCAATGCCATTGAGATTGCTCATTTTCTCGAGGGGCATAAGAACGTAAAGAAGGTTTATTATCCCGGGCTCAAGAGTCATCCGCAGGGAGAGCTTATCAAGAAGCAGATGAAAGGATTTGGGGCCATGTTGGCCTTTGAGCTCAATACCAAAAAGGTGCCTCTAAATACGTTTTTTAAAAAGCTTAAATATTATGCCTTGGCTGAATCATTAGGTGGAGTGGAATCTTTAGTCGAAACGCCATGGTTTATGAGTCACTCATCTATGGGGCCTCAAGGACTTCAAGCATCAGGCATCACCAAAGAAACGGTGCGGGTGTCTATCGGTATAGAAGACCCAGAAGACTTAATCGCGGATTTAGATCAGGCGTTAAAAGGGAATTAGAATATGACATATGTCATCCATCATCCGTTACAGGTTAAAAGAAATTATGCGCTAAGGTGTTGCTTTAGTCTTCTTTGTGCATTGTTTATTTCGAGTTCTGTTTTGAGTTATGCGGCAATAACCACTGCAGATATTGAAACGGCCATTATGAATAAGAATTATGAACAGGCCAGTTCTCTGGCGGCCAATTTTTTAAAAAGTTCAAACAATTCTAAAGAACGTCTTGAGGTGGAATACTATTTGGGCCTAAGCCAGCTACGCCTGGGGCAGTACCCTGGGGCCCGAAGCGCCTTTCAAATTGTTATGGCGTCGGAGAATTCCTCTGATCTTTACGATCGCGCCGCCTTAGGGATGATTGAGGCTTTATATGTCCCGGGATTTTATAAAGACGCGCTTAAAGAGGAAGAACGTCTTTTCCGCAAAAGTCCTCATTCTCCTTTTTTAAGTTTAATGTATTTAAAAATGGCGAGGACGTATTTGAAATTGACCCAGTGGGGGATTGCTAAAGAATATTTGCAGAAAATTATTAAAGAATTCCCTCAAAGCATGGAAGCTCCAATTGCCCAAGGTTTGATGGAAGAGAAGGAATATTTTACCGTCCAAGTAGGGTCTTTTATGGATAAAGATAGGGCGATCAAACTTACTGATGAACTCAAAATTGGCGGGCAATATGCCTATATTGTTGAAACGATGAGTCTTGAAGGAAAGAAGTTTTATCGGGTACGGGTTGGTCAAATAACATCCCTTTCTGATGCCCAGACACTTGAGGCGAAACTTGCACAATTAGGTTATCCTACCTTAATTTATCCGTGAGTCATTTGAGCGAAAAAACTAATTCTCTTATCTTTCTTGTAGGTCCCACAGCTGTCGGTAAAACTGAAGTGGGTATTCTGCTGGCAAAACAACTTAATGGAGAAATTGTTTCTTGCGATGCCATGCAGGTTTACCGGGAGATTAATATTGCCAGCGTTAAACCAACAGATAAGGAATTACAAGAGGTCAAACATCATTGTTTGAATTTAGTTTCTGTGACGGATGATTTTAATGTGGCCCAATACCGTCAAGAAGCCACCAGCTGTATTAAAGATATTTTAGAGAGAGGTAAGCAGCCGATCATTGTTGGCGGAAGCGGAATGTATATGACGGTGTTGCTTGATGGAATATTTGAGCAATTCAGTCGGGACAGACTGTTGCGTGAGAAATTGCAGAAGCAGGCCATTGCCCAAGGGATTGGGGCCTTGCATCGTCAGCTCTCAGACCTCGATCCTGTGGCGGCAGGTAAAATCCATCCTCATGATGCCAAACGGATTGTGAGGGCCTTAGAAGTGTGCTTGACCGCGGGCGCGGCCATATCCCAGCTGCAGACGCAGCGTCAAGGTTTATGGGGCCAGATGCCGATTAAGATTTTCGCTTTAAATCGAGAGCGCGATGTTCTTTATAAGCGAGTAGAGATAAGAGTGCAGGAGATGTTTGATCATGGTCTGGTTGAAGAAATTAAGCAAATATCACAGTTACCTTTAAGTACCACGGCCCAAACCTTGATTGGCATTCGTGAAGTCTGTGGGCATCTTGCCGGCGACTATGATTTAAATCAGGCACAATATTTAATGAAGCTCAATACGCGACATTATGTGAAACGTCAACTGACGTGGTTTAGACGGGACAAAAGGATTGAATGGATAGACATGGACAAGATCACCATCGGAGAAATAGTGAGGGACATTGCAAAACATTTCCAATAATAAATCAGAACGTGTCCTTTTGGCCATAGTGACCTTAACGCAAAGAAATGCTTGGACGCCAGAGGATGAGGCCCAAGAAATGACGGAACTGATCCATTCTTGTGAGGGGCAAGTAGTGCATACTATTTTTTGTAAAGCCATGCCTCCCACGGCCAGCCATTTGCTTACCAAGGGTAAGGTCGAGGAAATTGCGGCATTGTGCGCCATGGGAGATGTAGACTGCGTGATTGTCAGCCATGATCTTAAAGGAGTGCAACAGCGCAACCTTGAGGAAGAATTTAGTGTTAAGACCATTGATCGCACTCAGTTGATTTTAGAGATTTTTGCCCGTAATGCCAAAAGCCTCGAGGGGAAGATGCAGGTTGAATTGGCGCAGTTAGAATACCGGCTCCCAAGGCTTTCCGGCCATGGCCTTGAAATGTCCCGTCTCGGCGGAGGTATTGGCACTTCCGGCCCTGGGGAAACAAAGCTGGAAGTTGACCGTCGTCGGATTGGAGAGAGGATTACCCGGCTTAAAAAAGAACTCGAGCAGGTTTCTTTAAGCCGTCAGACCAAACGCAAAAGGCGCCAAGACCAGCAGATCCCAACGGTGGCCCTGGTGGGTTATACCAACGCGGGTAAGAGCACCTTGCTTAATACTTTGACTGATGCCGCAACCCGTACGCACGATGGGCTTTTTACCACACTTGATTCTCTTTCTCGCCAGAGTTTGTTGCCGGACCACCGTAAAATCGTTTTGACGGACACGGTTGGGTTTATGCATGATTTACCCCATGGGCTTATTGAAGCTTTTAAGGCAACGCTTGAGGAGGTTCAGCAGGCAGATCTTCTTGTACATGTCATTGATATTAGCAATGAAAACTATAAGAATTTTTATGTCGCGGTCAACGGGGTTTTGGAAGAATTAGAAGTGCGTCAGAAGCCAACCATTTTGGTGCTCAATAAAATAGATAAATTGGAAGATCAAAAACGGTTGAAAGAGTTTAAAGATGATCATCCTTGGATCGTTGCTGTTTCGGCATTGAATGGTCAAAACATCCAGTCTCTTTTATTGACCATTGAAGAGGCTTTAAGTGAGCAAACCCAAGAACTCGACGTGCTTCTTAAAAGTAACCGGATGGATTTAATCAACCTTGCTTACGCGCACGGCCAGGTCTTACAGGTGGACTATGGCGCACAAGGAATTCAACTTAAGGCCATATTACCAGCCAAAATTGCAGGCCAGATATTAAAAGAAGCGGGGTAATGTATAGGCTGGACAGAATGTGTAAAATTTGATATAAACTAACAATTCAAATCTCTCTGTCGGCGGTTGAATGGAGAGATTTTTGTTCTAGGTCAAATGGATTGTTCATGTCCCTGTAGCTCAGTTGGATTAGAGCAACAGCCTTCTAAGCTGTGGGCCGGAGGTTCGATTCCTCCCAGGGACGCTTAATATCTTGTTTTTGGTTCAGATTTTTGGTAAGGTAGTGCCTTCATTTTTGTGGTACATGGTGGGTGTAGCTCAGTTGGCAGAGCGGAAGAATGTGGCTCTTCAGGTCGCGGGTTCAAGTCCCGTCACTCACCCCAGATTGTACGCCCCTGCGAAACGGGGGCTGTAGAGGCCACAACCCCATCTTGACTAATGGTCAGGGTGGGGTTTTTGTCGTTTTTAGGGGGTTCCTTGTTGATTACAGTGGGCAAAATATCGGCCAAGGCTTCTTCAAGGTATAAGGTCATGGCAATTTTTTCGTCATGTACGATGATTTCTTTGATCAAAACCTGTAGTAGGCTTCTTTGGGCTTCTCGGGGCGCCAGATCGAGATATTTCATGGCAAGCTGGATGTTCTTAAACAAGAACTCTCCGGATGACGCGTCCATGTGTGCGATTTTCTTCTGAACCTGCAGTTTTTCGATTTCTTCTTCAAGCCTTCCAATTTCTGATTCAATCCCAGCAAGTTTTGTTTTGTAAGTTGATCCCTGTGTGATTGCATTATTCATGGCCATTTCGAGCAATTGATTTGCCTCATGGCGCAGGGTGTTAAGAGCAGATTCTTTTTCATTTACTATGGATTCGATCTTTTCGAATTTTAATTTTGCGTCCAGCACCGCGCTTCCGATTGCATGAGTAATTATTTTTTGGTCTTTTGAGGCATCTTTGAAGAATTTGATTATTTCGGTATCGAAACCTATGGCAGGTATTCGTTCATAGGAACAGCCAAGGGCTTGCCTTGACCGCGCACATTCATAGTAAAAGAATTTGTTTTTTCCTCTCCCTGCAGAATGAGCTGCCACAAGATGACTTCCGCAGTGTCCACATTTAATCAATCCACTTAGTAGATATGTATATTCGTGATTAATTTTTACGAAGCTATGCCCGGGAAGGCGTGCGCTTAATACGGTGTTTGCCTTTTCCCATATTTTTTCGCTTACCAAGGGTTCGTGTTTGCCCTTATGCAATTCACCGTTGTATTTCAGGTAGCCCTTATAGAAAGGATTCTTGATTATGGAAGATAATCCGGTTCGGAGCCATGGTTTGCCACTGGATGTATAAATCTTTCTTTCATGTAAAGCATGCCCGATTTCTGTCAGGGATTTGTTTTCAGCGGCCATTTGCCAGATGATTTTAATATGCGGAGCGATCTTTTCATCGATGACAGCTTTCTTGGGTTGTTTACCATTTGGGAGCTGTTCACCGTTATTTACCAGTTTGTAGCCTATGGGCGTTGTGCCTCCAATGCGTAGGCCTTGTCTGACACGCGCAATAGCGGAAGCCTTGACACGTTCACCGGTTAGTTCGCGTTCAAAGGCAGAAAGAATGCCAAGGATGCCTATAACAACGCGACCGATTGCTGTAGAGCTGTCGAGGTTTTCTCGGACCGAGATGAAATCAACATTGCGCTCTTTAAAGACGTCAATCATTGCATACAGGTCTCGCGTATTACGAGTGAGGCGATCAAGGCGGAAGAATATTACGCCATCAAATGATCGCTTGGTTTGAACATCATTGAGGATCAGTTGGATTCCAGGGCGGTTTAGATCTTTACCGGAGAAACCGTCATCATTCACAATGCCTTTATTCCCGATGTCGGCCATTTCATATCCAAAAGCATCCAGCATATTTTTGCAGTGATGAGCTTGGGCGTCCAGCGTAGTGAAATCGCCTTGTGCCTGTTCGTCAGTTGAGCATCGGGTGTAAATAACGAATTTTTTCTTCTGATTTTCTGTTTTAAGTGTCATTTCAGTCCTTTTTTTGACTCAACCCTATAACAACCCCGTTACAAGTCAAGTTTTATCCCCCTAAGGCTTTAATACGACGTTTTCAGGAAAAGTGTCGGTAATTGCCGACGTTTCTCAGGTGGACGTCGTATGTATGCCTTAGAGGTGAAAAATTATGAGCGAAAAAATATTGAAGAATTTCCAAAAGAGATTTGTCAACGGGATCAGCGTGGCTTATTTGAAGAAGCCCTTGGAACCGGCAGAGCAGAAGTTTCGTGATTCAAGGCTCGCCAAGGCATACGAACAGGTTCTGGCAGGGATTCTTAAAAGAGAGCCAAGGCAGGAGGAGTTGCTCGGATTGGTTGATATTGAACCAATCATTTCACGTCGGAAACATTAAATCACGGAGCCCTCCGTGATTTTTAAGAGCGTTTAAAAGAGCTATCTTTATTTGGGCTCAATCAGAGATATCAAAAAAAACCTTAAGGGGAGGTATCTCATGATGAGTCCAAGTTACAAAGGCCTGTTTGAAGGTTGGGAAATCGCAGTAGCAAAGAAGTTGATTAACGATTTTAAGAAACAATGGGGTTGTTTAGAGCTTGATGGTTTTGATGATCTTTTGCAGGAATGCCTTACGCAGTGGTTTCTGGCAAAGGACAAATATGATCCCAGTACAGAAGCGTCAAAAAAGACATTCATGGCAAAGGTTGTTAAAAACAGACTTTTTGACATTGTTAAAGGCCACGAACGGTTCCGCAGAAAAGATGCACATAAGATCGCCTCATTGGATCAGCCGATATCTGATGAAGAAGACGCTCCTACCTTATTAGATTTACTTTCAGATGATGAAAAGCATTCCACAAGTTTTCGGGTACATACCGAACTCAAGGTAGATATTTCCCGTACTTTCCAAAAATTAACCCCTAAACAGCAAGAGCTTTGCCGGTTACTTGGTGAAGAAGGCTTAAGTATTAAAGAAGCAAGCGAAATTCTTCAGACGCCGCGAGGCACTGTCTATGAAGAAATTAAACGCATTAAGGCCATATTTCAGGACGAAAACCTTCAGGAGTATCTGGGCTAAAGAAATTCCCGACACTTTCTGGGTGAACGTCGTATGCATGCATAGGAGGAGAAATTCGATGACGTCGGTTTGTAAGTTCACATTTAAGAAGGAAGTCACCCGGCAGTTTGTAGAGGAACAGATCGCTTTTGCGATTCTTTCAGCCGAGTGCACTTTTGGCCAAGCGAAGGTAAGGCTTAATGCTGCTTATTTGGCAGCGGACAACAAGGTCGTTATCGATGTTTCCAGCAAGATTGGTGAGCATGTCGCGGAGGTTTTTACAGGTTTGATGATCAAGTTTGTTGGTGAACAGGGCTTCGCAGTTGAGCGAATCAAGGGGGGCAAGTCATGAGAGTCATCAAAGGATTAAAGAAGCTCTACAAGAATTTAAGTCGGTATAACCGTCAGCAGTTACTTAGGGCAAATTTCAAAGGGACTAAGAATGCAAGATTTATTTAAACATCAGAGCGATGCAGTTGAGTTTGCCGTACGTAATCGCGGGAGTTGCGCGTTGTTTCATGATCCCGGACTGGGCAAGACTCGCACATGCCTTGAGATTTTTAAGAGGTATCGGCAGACGGATCCCAAGCTGCGTCTTTTTGTAGTGTGCCCTCTATCACTGGTTAATGCAGCATGGGGCGAGGACATTAAACGCTTCACCGAGTTTTCGCATGCGCCTTTAAAGCAAATCAAAGGTGATTTGCCGGATATTGTCATCGTCAATTATGAGGCGCTCATTTCACGTAAATATTTACCCACAATTCACCGCCTTGTCATGGATTACCAATTCATGTGCGTATTAGATGAAAGCTCACGTTTAAAGAATCACAAGAGCGTCACTACTAAAACGCTTCTTGCCATGACGGAATGTTTTCGCTATCGCGTGATCGCATCCGGTACGCCCATGCCAAATAGCGAGGCCGAATTGTGGGGACAGATTAGCTTCGTCCGGCCATATCTTTTGCCGCATTCGTTTTATGCCTTCCGTAATACCTATTTTCATTTAGAGCGTGATGGGGAAATCATGACGACCGGCAGGTACGTTTCCAGAGATGAGATGCGGGAAATATTAACTCAAGGTTGGAAGTACGAAATAACGGCTGAAAGCCAACGCCAGCTTATGCACGAAATCAGTCCGGTCACTCATTGGGTTAAGAAAGAGGAAGCCTTAGATTTACCAGAAAAGATTGATGAGGTTCGGGAAGTCCAATTAAGCGCCAAAGAGTCAAAAGCATATGAGGAGATGCGGGATCTCTTGGTCACGGAAATCGAAGGCCAAGAAATCACCGCCCAAATTGTTTTAACCAAACTCATGAAACTTCGCCAGGCCACTTCAGGATTTTTCTATGCGGAAGATGGCAAGGCGGTTGAGGTAGATAAAGCCTCAAAACTCAAAGAACTTGAAGAAGTCATAGAGGAGTTAGGGGTACAGCCTCTCATTATCTGGGTTCAATTTCACCATGAGGTTCATGTTATTCAAAGAATGCTGGCAGCCAAGTATGGCAGCGATCAGGTGACAACGCTCTATTCAGAAACAGAGAACAGGGACAAAGAGATTAACCGGTTTAAGAACAATCAAGTCCGGTTTTTAATCGCTCATCCCAGATCCGCAGCGCATGGTCTTACCTTCATTAATTGCAACACGATGATTTTTTACAGCATGGATTATTCATACGAGGCTCATGCCCAAGCGCGGGACCGCATTCACCGTATTGGGCAGAGCAACAAGTGTCTTTATATCTACATGATTGCCACCGGCACTATTGATGAACAGCTTTTAATGGTCTTACAACGCAAGAAAGGTCTACAGGATGCAGTTTACGCGATTGTCCGAAACAAATTTCAAAAGACGCGTCATTGATTTTATCAAGCGGGAGTATCCGAAGGTTTGGCTTTATAAGTCAGCCGACCGCTTCACGTCAGGGATACCGGATTTGATTATCTGTTTAGAGGGATTGTTTTACGCCATTGAGCTTAAGGTTGGCAGCAACAAGGCAACACCGATTCAGGCAGTTGTTATTAGGAAGATTCAGGAAGCGGGAGGCCGAGCGGCGGTCTGTCGCAGTTTAGATGAAGTTAAACAGTTTCTAAAAACAGGAGGTGTTTCATGACGTACAACATCGGGGATAAGGTTTTCATAACAGCGAAAATTATCCAAAAAGTCGAGAACGAAGACGGCATCAGCTATGACATCGCACAGGATGATCCGAAACGTTCTTGTTACAGCACGTTGCGCGTAAAAGAAAAAGACATCTTACCACGGGGGTAATCACATGGAAAAGGCAATCGAGAGAGATTTGGTTGTAAATTTCAAAAGCGCCAAGGGAAAGCGGGACTCCTTAAAAGAGGAGTTAAAACAGGCGCAGGATGAATACGAAAAGACCGAGTTTGCTCTTATTGAGTTCTTGGAAGCAAATTCTGCGGTATCAACCGCTTGTTATGAGGGGATTGGATACGCGCAGATTCAAAAGCCGAGGCTTTATGCCAGCTGTAAAGAGGAAAACATGCGGACGTTGTTTGCATTTCTTAAAGAACAACGTCGTGAGGATTTAATTAAGACCACTGTCTTGCCTCAAAGCCTGTCGAGTTTTACCAGCGAATGCATAGAGAACGGCTTGGATGTACCGGAGTGTATCAGCTATTACCTTAAACCGTCAGTCAGGCTCTATTCATAAAAGGAGGCAGGTCATGTCTAATGATGTCATTGAAAAAACACAAACAGGTTTAGTCCCATCAACGCAACCTCAAAGAGGTTTTGAGGGCGGGGTGGATCAGGAAGATTTAATTATACCACGAGCGAAACTTATTCAGGCGTTATCGCCGGAATTAGCCGAGGGATTAGAAGGCATTAAGATCGGTTCAATCATCAATTCGCTAAGCAAAGAAATTCTTCCGCAGGATTTTATCCCGATATTCACGTTTAAGAATTTTATTCGGTTTAATCCGCGCAGCAAGGATGATCCGAATTTTGACAGCGATTATGACCCGGGTGCGGTCATTTGGAAATCAACCGATCCGCTGGATCCAAAGGTCAAAGAGCAAACGAAATTTGGGCCCAATGGAGAGAAGCCCGTAGCCGTTACGTTTATTAATTTCTTTTCGTACTTCCCGGGTGTCAGTATGCCTATTATCGTCAGCTTTTCAAAGACCAGCTATAAGGCCGGTAAGAATCTTTTATCGCTGGCTAAGTTTTGCGGTGGAGATATGTTTTCCCGCAAGTACAGGCTGGGATCTCAAATGGAAACCAACGACGTGGCAACATACGCCATATTGAAAGCAAAGCCAGTTGGCGCAGTTTCGCCAGAAGAATTCCAGCTTTGCGAAGGATTGTGGAAGGAATTCTCAACGAAGGTTGACGTGATTCAGGTCCATGAGGGGGATGTTCAGGAAGACGTTGAAGGCAAAAGACCGTATTAACAGCTTGGGCGGGGTCGGGATGGCCCCGCCCATTTCTTCGAAAGGTGACACCATGAAATGCGAAATATTTGAGGATCGAGATCCGGGGGTATTGCAGTCTTTTGTTAATGGATTTATTGCTGATAAGAAGGTAATTGAGATTAAACAAAGTATTTGCCCGGGGGTTTTCCTTTATCCACTTTTGATCATAACCATTTTCTATGAGGAAGTCGCCAAATGATTGAGCAGGCATTAATTTATGCCAAGCGCGGCTGGGCGGTTTTTCCATGTAAAAACAAAATCCCTTTAACAGCGCATGGCTACAAAGACGCATCGGTTGATGAAGCTGTTATCAGGCAGATGTTCACTAATCACAGCCAAGCCAATATCGCTATTGCAACAGGCAAAGTGTCAGGAATTTTTGTTGTGGATATTGATGTTAAGAATGGCGTGTGTGGTGATGAATCTTTACACGATCTTGAAGGTGAGTTTGGTAAATTGCCGCTCACAGTTGAATCGTTGACGTGGACTAAGGGCAGGCATATTTATTTTAGGTATCCGCAAGTTGGTGTTGGGTGTAAGGCTGGCATCCGTTCGGGGATTGATATTCGTGGTGACGGCGGATATGTGATTGCGCCACCCAGCGTCATTGAAGGCAAGTCATATGAATGGGAAGCGTCGCAACATCCTGATGAAACAATGATCGCGGACGCGCCAGAGTGGCTTGTGGATTTGCTTAGTGAAAAACAGCCGGTTGTTGATCTGTCCGAACAGGGAGCAAAGATTACAGGGAACCGCAATGACACGCTCATGCACATGGGTGTCAAACTTCGCAAGATGGGTCTGGAACACGAACAGATTGAGTTGACACTGCAGTCCATCAATGAGAATCGTTGTTCCCCCGCATTGCCTAAAAAGGAAGTTTCAGCGATTGCCAAGAGCGTTTCACGTTACGGTATTGAGAGCAGGTCCAAATATGACGACCCTCTGACTGACGTTTGGAACTCCAAAATGTTCTTTGAGAAGTATGGCGATGACATCAAGTATTGCGATGCCCTAGGTGGATGGTTTATTTGGGATGGCACCCGCTGGAAAAAGGACGATAGATTTGAGATTTTGCGGTTGGCCAAGCACACAGTCAAACAGATGTATCAAATGGCCAAGTCAAATAGCGACAAATTTCTATTTAAGCACGCCGTTAAATGTGAGGGCGAATCGCGGCTTAAAGCAATGATCAGTCTTGTTAGAAGCGAAGGCATGATAGCGACCGTAAATGATCAGTTCGACAGTGATGTGTTTTTGCTTAATTGTCTAAATGGAACATTAAACCTTCAGACTGGTGAGTTAAGGCCGCAAAACAAAGAAGATTATATTACCCGCCGTGTAGAGCTTAATTACAACAAAGACGCGCAGTGCCCGGAGTGGCGACGATTTTTGATGACCATATTCCAGGGCGATTTGCAGCTTATTGAATTCATGCAAAAGGCGGTTGGATATTCACTGTCTGGGTCAATCAAAGAGCAGTGCATTTTTATTTTGTATGGCATTGGAATGAACGGCAAATCGACGTTTTTAAAACACATCTTCCGAATGTTAGGCGATTACGCGCTTAATACGCCCGCATCAACCTTGATGGAGAAGTATAACGATTCAATTCCCAATGATGTGGCAAGGCTTAAAGGAATGAGATTTGTGACGGCCCTGGAATCTGGCAAGTCAAAAGCCATGGCCGAGGCGCAAATCAAACAACTGACAGGTGACGATCCGATATCGGCTAGGTTTTTGCATCGAGAGTATTTTGACTTTTTTGCCACGTTCAAGATTTTCTTTGCGACAAATCACAAGCCAAACATATCAGGAACGGATAAAGGAATTTGGCGACGCATTATCACTATTCCATTTGAGAAAGTTATTTCAGCGAAAGAGCGCGATGCAAAGCTGGATGAAAAGCTAGTCAGTGAATATGAGGGCATTTTAAATTGGGCAGTTGAAGGCTTTAAGCTTTGGCAGACGCATGATTTGGGAAGACCAGATAAGGTTACCGATGCCACCAATGAGTATCAAGAGGAGTCCGATCTGATTGGCAATTATTTGGAAGAACGCTGCATTATAGGTGCCGATTTCAAGGTTCAAGCAAGTTCAATTCTCAAAGATTTACAGCAATGGGCTAAGGACAACGGGCTTCGGTATATCAATCGCAATGAGTTTATTGACTACATGAAGAAGCGGGGATTTAAGAAAGACAAGCTAACTTCTGGTGGAGATCGTGGAAATATTTTTTGGTTCGGAGTCGGCTTGAAGGCAGGTGACAGTCAAGACAGGGGAGAAAGTGGAGAAGTTTTTAGTGATGTTTCAGAAAAAAGGCCGTTTTGAGTGGAGAAAGTGGACATTTGGGGAGATTGTTTTTGACATTTTCCACGCTTAAAACAACTTGATTGCAGTTAGTTACGGCAAAAGTGGAGATAGTGGAGAAATATTTTCTTCTATATACATAAGTATCAAAAAATAAATGAATATATATGGAAATCTCCCAGAACAATTTCTCCTCCACTTTCTCCACGCAGGGGGCATATGGATAAATTCGATAGGTTTAAGGTTTTGTATAAAAGGTTTATAGACGGCACGCGTTGGCTTAATGAGCGTATGTCTAAAGGTATTAATGTTGATAAAGACAAAGTGGACTTTAACGCATTGGTTGTTGAACCGATGGAAGCCTTGTGGGCAGAGTTTAGTGATGAGGAGAAGGACGATTGGCTGCGGGTTGCTGATGCTGTCCGTATCTTTAATGGAAGGATTGTTTAAATGGAGAAGGTATTCCCATGTGTGTTGATTGTATTGGATTGTTTAGCAGCATGTGTCTATGGATGGCAGGGCGACGTGCGTCATTGTATTTATTGGTTGTGTGCAGGGGCATTGACCATATGTGTGACGTTTTAAATCGGCGGGTCCTTCTGATGGGGGTGGGGTTAAGCGGGTCGGCAAGCGCGCTCGCTGTCAGTGATTGAAAAATAATTTTTTCGTTTCATGTTCATGTTTTAAGTAACAAGACAATACCGTCAGGGGCTTATCCCCGACGGTAATAAGGAGAAATGGCAATGGCAAAGATTAACATTCAACCTGAAATTATGAAATTTCAAATTGCATCTTTAGTGCCGTGGGAAGAAAATCCGCGTGACATATCCCCAGAGGCTTTAAAAGGCTTGCGGGATAGTTTAGAAAAGTTTGGCTATGTGGATTTGATCGTGATTAACAAACGCAACATGCAGGTTGTTTCTGGTCATCAGCGTTTACGGGTTCTTAAAGAAGATGGCGTCCAAGAAGTCACCTGTCTGGCCGTTGACATGGACGAAATCGCCCAGAACGCTTTGGCAGTAACGCTTAACAATCAGCAGATTACGGGTTTCTTCACCAAGACGTTGATACCGATTTTGGAAGATTTGAGGCTGAAAATGCCAGCGGATTATCTAAATCTTCGCCTTGCTGAATTAAGGCAGGGTCTGGAAGAATTCGAGCTAGAAAAGATGGGAAAAACTTTGCCGGATGATGTTCCGGCCCCGCCCAAGGTGGCCGTGACAAAGCCTGGCGATTTATGGATTTTGGGAGAGCATCGGCTTTTGTGCGGTGACTCAACCAAAGATGAAGACGTGGTACGTCTTATGGACGGGCAGAAGGCAAGGTTGTTTGCGACTGACCCGCCTTATTGCGTGGATTACACCGGTGCTGATCGCCCCAATGGTGGCAAGGATTGGTCGAATGTTTATCATGAGATTGACATTCCCGATGCGGTGGATTTTATACGCAAATTTTATACAGCTGGCCTTAAACATATTCTTGAGGGGACGGCATTGTATCTTTGGCATGCTTCCAAGCGGCGTTCGGATATTGAAGGCATAGCCAAGGAGTTGGGAATACTTATTCATCAGGAGATTGTTTGGGTTAAGCCGTGCGTTATTTTGACTTACTCATTTTATTCATGGCGACATGAGCCATGTTTGCTCATGTGGATTAAAGGTCAAAAGCCGGAATATAAACCTAAAAAGAAATCTATTGGGAGTGTGTGGACAGTTGATTTTTTAAGGACAGGGGATCCATCTACACCGGAATATCACAGTGATGTCTGGGAGTTAGATTGGGAAGGTAAGAAGCGCAATCCCGGACTTGATCATCCCACAGTTAAACCTACGGAAGTTTTCGCTATACCAATGCGGGTTCATACGATGCCAGGGGAGATTTGTTACGAACCGTTTAGCGGTTCAGGTTCGCAGATTATCGCGGGCGAACGGTTAAACCGCAGGGTGTTTGCCATGGAACTTGAACCAGTCTTTTGTGATGTGGCGGTTAAGCGTTGGGAGAATTTTACTGGGAAGAAAGCAGTTTTGGCGAGGTAATGACGTTATGGCTGGCAATGAACCGAATAAACCAAATCTTCTCGAGATAGCCAAAAAACAAAGAGAGGTCAAGCTAATCGAGAAAATGCAAAAGGGCATGGCTCTGACGCCATCAGAGATGAAGGAACTCGCCAAGTATCAAGATGGCGGATCATTACCGGGTGTTCTTTCGACACAGGATCAAGTAGCACAGGTATTTCGTGTTTCGACCCGCACAGTGGCCAACTGGGCTAAAGACGGAATGCCGGTAACCAAAGAAGGGCATTATGACATTCTTGAGATTCAAACTTGGAAATTCAATAAGGGCAGAAAATCCACAGGCAAGAATGACGACTGGGACGCAACCTATCGTGAGTATAAGGCAAAAGTTGAGCAGATTAAATTTAAGACCATGATAGCAGAGTTGATTTCAATGCGTGAGGTTGAGGATGGTTTGGTGCAGGTTAGCATTGCAATTAAAAGGGCGCTGCTATCGCTTCCTCGCATGGTGGCGCCAAGGTTGGTTGGTCTTGAAGTTCGTGAGATTGAGAATATTCTTCGAGAGAGGGTAGAGGAAATTATCAATATTTTTGCTAAGGATCAAATATTTAAAAAGGGCAAGTCTGATGATAGCGATGGTGAAAAAACCAAGGATTTGGACTGATAGTGTTCGTCAGGCGTGGGAATTGCCAAAGCGGCTTACGGTTTCGCAATGGGCTAATCAATCACGCGTCTTGGATCCGATAACTTCAGCTTCTGGCGGCAAATGGCATACCGAAACAACACCGTATTTGCGAGGGATCATGGATGCTTTTTATGACCCCTTGGTTGAAGATATTACCATCATGGCATCAACGCAGATAGGTAAGACTGAAGGCATGCTCAATATGCTTGGATATGCCATAGATCAAGACCCCGGGCCTACTTTATGGGTTAACCCAACAGAGGAACTAGCTAAGAGTTTTTGCAAGAACCGTATTCAGCCAATGACGCGTCTTTCACCAGATTTAAAAAGGCATTTACCGTCTAATGAAGATAACATCGCTAAATTTGAGATTTTCTTTGATCGAATGCCACTGTACGTAGGATGGTCGAACAGCCCATCGTCGCTGTCATCGCGACCGATTAGATATCTTTTTTTAGATGAAATTGATAAATATCCGCCATTTTCAGGCAAGGAAGCCGACCCAATAAAACTCGCTAAAGAACGCACCCGCACTTTTTGGAACCGCAAGATTGTTAAATGTTCAACGCCGACAACGAGGGACGGTTATATTTATCAAGAATATAAAAAAAGCGATAGATGTCAATATTACGTGCCGTGTCCCTTTTGCCGTCATTATCAGGTTTTAAGTTTTAGCCAGATACGCTGGCCGGAAGATGAACGTGATCCAGAAGTTGTTAGAGATAAGAAATTGGCGTGGTATGAATGCATAAGGTGTAAAGAAAAGATCATTGATGTACAAAAACGCCAAGTGATTAACAGCGGGCAATGGGTTCCCGATGGTTGTGAAATTAATTCACAGGGAATGATCACCGGAGAAATCCCAGTAACGGTAAGAAAGGGTTTTTGGATTAACGCTATTTATTCCCCGTGGTTGACGTTTTCTGAAATAGCAGCGGAATTTCTTTCATCCAAAGACCAGATTAATGATTTGATGAATTTTGTTAATTCGTGGCTTGCGGAGATATGGGAAGAAAAAAGCAAAAGGACTGAAGTTGATCACGTTAAAAGTCTTTCACTCGAATATCCGGAAGGGTTCGTTCCAGATAAGGTTGTTGTCATGACCGCGGGAGTAGATGTGCAAATGGATCATTTTTATTTTGTTATTCGTGGTTGGGGATATGGAGAGGAGTCGTGGCTTATTCGAGCGGCGAGGGTGGAGAGTTGGCCTAATATTACGGACGCTTTGTTTCAGACCGTTTATAAGAAAAGAAACGGCGAAGTTTTAAAGGTCAGGATGACCTGTGTTGACAGTGGTTATAACACCGATGAGGTTTACGAAATCTGCCGGCGCAATAGTGATGTTGCCAGAGCCATTAAAGGGGATATTCGAGTTACCGGTGTGCCGATTACAATTACTCGTATTGATAGATATGTCGGATCAGGGGTTTTTATTCCGGGTGGTTTAAGTTTATACCGTCTTGACGTGAACTATTTTAAAGACAAGGTTTATCGTTTGGTTAATTCTGACCCCGGGGACTTATCTAAGTGGCACAATTTTAAGAATGTGTCAGAGCAGTATTTGAGGCAGTTTTGCAGCGAGGACAAGGTTATTGTCCGAGATAGAAAGACTGGGCGTGCGCAGGAAGTATGGAAGCCAAAAGCTAATAAGACGCCCAATCACTATTGGGACGCGGAAATTTACGCTACCGCAGCAGCCGAGATGATTCATGTTTCATCATTAAGGCAGACTGGTACAGCGAATACTTTTAATTCCACTCGAGATAATAACGAGTCATATTTAGGAAAATTAGGTGGTATGCGTAAAAACTGGTTACAAAGATGACGGCATGGATTGATAAAAAAGAGGATTCATGGCTTGATAAGCCTTTAAAACGGGAACGTCGGATGACCCCAGTGGAAGATCATGATGTTCTCATTCATAGGCCTTTAAAATGTAGAAGATGCAAATCAAGGAGTGTCAGATGCTATGGAGCAGATAAGCCAATTCTTTATTACAAGTGTGTCGATTGTCAGCATAAATTTAAGGTTATCGAGAAGGATGATTGAGATTTTTCAGTATTTCTGAACCAGAACATTGACTATGCATTGTAGTCAGATAAACTAAAGTCAGGATAAAGATTTACGCCGGGAATGGAGCGGCCGCTTCGCTCTCGACGATAAAGCGGCAATTTGGGTGCCCAAATCACTCATTTTGCCGCTTTTTTTATTTGTTAGGGGAGTTATGACACAAGACTTACAGGCAAGCCTCGACGCTGTTAGTGCGGCTATTGATGCAATGGTCGCTGGTGGATCCGTTTCAGAGTATTCGATTAATGGTCGTAGCATAAGAAAAATGAGCTTAAAAGATTTGATGGATTATCGTACCAAATTGCAATCTGAAATCGCAAGTACACGTAATGTTAGAACCTATGTTGAGTTTAACGAGCCGGAAGGTAATACAGGCCCCGGATATCCGCAGCCAAGCGGACTATAAGATATGACTGAACAAAAAATACCACAACCTTCATTTACCGATAAGGCATCGCAAGCAGTCGACAAGATTGTTGCGATATTCTCACCTAAAGCTGCAGCATATCGTCAGGCGTATCGCTCGGCCAAGAAAATGCTCACATCATATAGGGGAGCGGATAACAGCCGTTTGACTGGTGGATGGTTATCATCACCGGGATCAGCGGATCAAGATATCATTAATAATTTACCTACCTTACGTCAGCGTAGCCGTGATTTAAACCGCAATACTCCATTTGCCGCGGGCATTACCAATACGATGACAACCAATACCGTTGGGTCTGGCATTCGTCCTCAAAGCCGGTTAAGACCTGAAAAATTAGGCATTACCCAGCAAGAGGCTATTGATTTTCAAAATCAAATGGATGCGGTCTGGGATAAGTGGGTTCCATATGCGGATGCCAGTGAGAGATTGAGTTTTTATGAAGTTCAACAGTTGGTACATCGTCAAATTATTGAGAATGGCGAAATATTTTTAATTCCAGTCATGCTTGATAAACCAGACAGGCCGTATGCTTTGGCGTATCAGTTAATTGAGGCAGATCGTGTAGGAACGCCGTTTAATTTTCAAACGAATCCAGCGGTACGTGCTGGCATCGAAATCGGCAAAGAGTTTGGTGAGCCGATTAATTATTACGTTCGTGAAGTCCACCCGGGCGATATTACCTTGCGTTTTCTTGGCAGCAATCCGCTTAAATGGCGGACATATCCAGCCAAGAATCCTAAAACTGGCCGGAAGAATATTTTTCATCTTTATTTCATGTTACGACCGCAGCAGACTCGGGGCGTTCCTTTCTTTGCGCCGGTCATCGATTATTTTCAACATTTAGACAAGTATTTAGAAGCTGAATTGGTAGCCGCAAGGATTTCCGCGTGTTTTGCGCTTTTTATAACTAAGAATGATCCTAACGCAGCTTATATGGGAACACCCGGAGATCAAGATTCGCAGGGCAAGAAACTTAATACTCTTGAACCCGGGATGGTTGAATATTTGGCGCAAGGAGAATCGGTCAATTCATTTAATCCGCAGCGTCCGGGTGGCACTTTCGAAATGTTCATGATGCAACTGTTACGAATGATCGCAGCGGCTTTAAATTTGCCTTATGAATTGGTGACTAAAGATTTTACAAAAAGTAATTATTCCAACATGAGAGCATCGCTCTTACAGGCATATCGGTATTTTCGAACTCATCAGCAGTGGATGAATGAAAAAATTAATCAACCGACTTTTGAAATGGTCATTGAGGAAGCAGTCTTAAGCGGTGAATTAAAATTACCAAACTTTTTTAAGAATAAGAAAGAGTGGACTCGCTGCCGGTGGATCGCAGAGGGGTGGGAATGGGTGGATCCACTTAAAGAAGCGCAGGCGTCTGTTTTGGCTCATGACAATAATTTCACTACTTTACAGGATGTCGCAGCCAGCCGCGGTCAAGATTGGGAAGAAGTTTTGCAACAACGCGCCAAGGAATTGCAACGCGTCAAAGATTTGGAAGATCAGTATGACGTTCAGTTTACGGTTATGCCAGCACTGCCTCAAGCGGAGCCGGGGACGCCCAAGCCGGATAAAGTTATTTCTCAACAGGCAGCGGGAGATAACCAAGAAGAGCCAGCAGGAAAAGCTAATGAATGAAATTTTGGAACCGATAGAGGGACATTTTAGAACCAATCTGGCCGTTGGATTGGAACCAAATCCAAATGCCGTTGATCGTGAGAACAAGATTATTCACGGTTTTGCGGTTATGACGAAAGGTTTTGTTAAAGATTCCCGCGGATGGGAAATCGATGACGCCACCTTACAGCAGGTTGTTGATGCTGGAAACGTAGCTAAGGGCGGGATAAAGTCACGTTTTGGTCACCCGAACATGAGTGGAGAGGCCTTTGGCACCATGGTCGGTCGAGCAAAGAATTTTCGTATGGACGGCAACGTTGCTCGGGCTGATTTGCATATTTCGGATGCGGCTTTTACTTCACCCAATGGTGATTTGGGAACCTATGTACTTGATATGGCCGATAAGGAACCAGACATGTTTGGAGCTTCGATTGTTTTAGATGAGGCTGGTTTTGAATACAGGAAAAATCAGGATGGATCCAGAAAGCAAGATGATAAGGGGCAGGATTTACCACCGTTATTGCGGGTAAAGTCAATATCTGCGGCAGATGTTGTTGATTCACCAGCGGCAAATGATGGAATGTTTGGCCGCAAATTTTTTAATTCTTCGCTCACCTTGTCGGTTGAGGCGACAGAGTTTTTGAATAAATTTTTAAAGAATCCATCAGCAGTCGAGAGGGTACAGGATTTCTTGGCTCGGTATGGGCGTACAAGAGATTTATTTAACGAACATCATGAGGAGGAAATGGCTATGACCAATGAAACTAAACCAGAAGTATTAACACTCGAAGGGTTAAAAACGGAAAGGCCTGATTTGATTGAAAAAATCAGTGTCGAGTTATCCAAGGGGCACGAGGATGTGCTTAAAAAATCGGTCAGTGAGGCGCTATCTGATCAGAAAACACGTTTGCTTGAGCTTTTCAAGTTGAGCGAGAATCCAGAATTTTCATCTCCCGCCAACCGCGCCATCATCATGGCAGGCATTGAAAAGGACGAGGCTTTCGCGATCGTTCAGCAGAAGCTTTATGACTCAAGACTCGCTGAATTAAAAAGGGAAGCCCCCAAGGGTGCAGGTGCTGGTGAAATCCAAGATCAAGGGGATCTTTCTACTTTGCCGGATGGTGAGGAGAAATGGAAAGCCCAGTTTGAACAAAGCCCTCAATTACAAAAAGAGTTTAGAAGCAAATTAAGCACGTATCTGGCCTACATGAAAGCGCAGGCTCGTGGACAGGTGACGCTTTTGACGAAGTCAAAATAAATATATTTCATTTAAGGAGGAATTAACTATGTCTCAACTTATTCAAAATCTTGTACGGAATTACGATTCAGTCGATTTGGATGTTTTTAAGGATCAACCCATGGCCGCGGCCAGCGTTATTTATGAAGGCGCTGCTTTGGGGCTTGTCGGTACAACTGGTGTTGTTCGTCAATTGGTGGCAGCTGACGTGTTCGCAGGGTTTGCTAACCGCAAGGCTGATAATTCAGCCGGTGCGGCCGCGGCTCGGAACATTTCATGCAAGCTCAAAGGGCAAATCCAGCTTAACGTGGTTGGAGTAACCGGCAATTTAGATGTCGACAGCGTTGTATACGCATCTGACAGCAACACGTTTACCAAGACGTCGACGGGTAACACTGCGATCGGCAAGATTGTCCGCTGGATTTCCGGGACGCTTTGCGTGGTTGCTTTTGAGGCAGATGTACTTCGTTCATTATAATTTTAACCTTTTAAATTTTATGTGGAGGGTCAAATGGATCAACAAATACTAACAAGCCGGGATATCATCGGTACCTTTTATGAAACAGTTCAGACGGCGGCCGGCGCCGGGTGGGTGCCGTACGTCAGCATGCTTTTTCCTTCAAACCAGCAGTTTGAAAATTACAAGTGGCTCGGGTTCTCACCAGCGCTTTCTCGTTGGATGGGTTCACGTAGACCTACAAGCTTAAAAGGAAACGGAATCATCATTGAGAATTTACTTTTTGACGCGACGCTTGAAATCTCTGTTGATGATTTACGCAGGGATAAGAGCCAGCAAATTCTTCTTCGTGTGCAGGAGTTGGCAGCAGAATGCGCTAATCACTGGGCAACTCTTTTGACCGCGCTTATTGAGGCCGGTGAAACAACCGTCTGCTATGACGGCAATAACTTCTTTGATACGGTGCATCAGGAAGGCAGCAGTCCAGTTCAAAAGAATACGATCACCAAGACGGACTATTCGGAATTAGGAGTTGCTATTGGGGCAAATCCAACCGCCTATGAGATGGCCAACGTCATCATGAAGATGATTCAGCATCTTTATTCTATCAAAAAGGACAACGGTCAGCCCATGAATGAATTCGCCAAGGAATTCTTGGTCTTGGTGCCGGTCAATATGTACGGCAATGCTGTCAAGGCCGTCAGCGGTCTGATCTTAGCAGCCGGAACTGGCGCCATCGATAACCCGCTTAGGTCTTTACCCGGATTTAATATCCGCGTTGAGGTAAACCCCAGAAGCGGTTGGAGCAACAAGTTGGCGGTGTTTCGTACAGATGGCCGTGCCCGCCCGTTCATTCGTCAGGCAGAGGATCTGAATAATGGCAATATCGGATCCGTGGCGACGACTAACGGATCAACCGGATTCGATGAAACCATGGGTATAAAGATCAATGCCATTGCCGAGGGCAGCGAAGAGGCTATAACTCATCGTCGTCATTTATATACGGTAGAGGCAAGTCGTAATGTGGGATATGGCTATTGGCAACAGGCTGTTTTAGCCACCTTAGGTTAACGTTAGTTTTTTTAAACTTGGAGGAAACATGAGTAAAGATACAAAAATGGTGCCAAAGGTGACTAGTGAAAGCATGGAAGTCAAAAAAACGGCCAAGGTCAATGTTTCTTTAGTTTTTGACCGAGCATTTGGCGGAGTAGAGTTTCCAGCCGGTAGTATTGTTTTAAGAGGCGAATGTGTAGATGGGCTGACGGATAAGGACATCAATAAAGCCCTGCAACTCAATCAACTGAAAGCATATCCGGTTGATGAGGAAGCATAACGAAAGGCCGCCACTATGTTGCAAGGAGATAACGCGTACTTTCAATTCAACTTTGAGGGGTATCACTTAAGCGACGGCCCTATCGTTGACGGGAGTTTTCCGAATATCAATTATTACCTGTTCATTGATCGCTTGAGTAATTGGTACATCATGAAGGAAGACACGACAGCCAAAAGTTATCGGTTTAAGAAAGGATCACCGGTTACAGGCGATGCAACGACAACGTATGCCTACAACTGGACAAATCGAGAGAGTGGTGTCTATGGGTATTTCGACGCTGTTTTTAGCGCTTAATATTCTATTAGCTGTATTTACAACGACAGCATTTGCTGGTCAGGCATTTAATGCCTTTACCGGAAAGATTGATAAATGCGTCACGATAAAAGACGCATCCGGTTCTCCAGCGGATACTACGTGTGGGGATGTTCAGGTTACTGCCGGTGCGTTGTCTAGCAATGGTAATGGAACCTATTCATTAAATATTCCTACCACATCCACTGGTGGCGGGTGGACAAGAACAACGGGAGTTGTGACCACAACAATCAGCACGGACAATGTCGGGGTAGCGACAGCAACTCCAACTTCCAGATTCTCAATTAACGGGTCGTTTTCAAAAGCAACCACGACAAGTTCAGCGGCAACGTACACCTTAACGGATTCAGATAATGTTATTTTGGTTGATTCAACATCCGGGGCAAGAACAAGAACGCTTCCGTCAGCTGTTGGTATCACTGGGAGGCAATATGTTATCAAGGATTGGAAGGGTACTTCAGCTGCGAGCAATATTACTATTCTGACAACGTCATCCCAGATGATTGATGGGGTGACATCATACGTTATTAATTACAGTTATGGCGCTGTAATTGTTGAATCTGATGGCGCCAATTGGAGCATTGTTGGAAAGGTTTAGGGGGGAATTATGAGTCTTGGTTTTGGGGCAGTTCCAATAGGAGCAATTTTAGATTGGGACAAGAATCTGACAAATACGCCAGCTTTACCAGCGGAGTTTGTCGAGCGTAATGGCCAAGCAATTATTGATTCAAAGAGTCCATACAACGGAGTTGCACCAGCTGATTTAAATGGGGCGCAAGGTGGATCTAAAATGTTTATTCGTGGCTCAACCTATTCAACAGGTCAAGGCGGTTCTGATTATCATAACCATTATATTTGCAGCGTATATTGTTCAGAGCCTTCTTATGTATGCAGTGCGACCACATACCCCATGTGTAGCTCAATACCCCTCGCTGGACAAAGTCACACACATTCAATCTGGGGATCTACCGAATCAATGGAAACTGCACCATCGTATTACGAGTGCGTGAAGATTATGAGGGTTAAATGATGAAGGTATTGGTCATTATTCCAACAAACGGAAGTGTTGATAATCGCTGTATTGAATCTGTGATGAATCAGGATTATTCGAATTTTAGTATCTTGATAAATGTGATCAAGGCCGAGGTTAAGTGTCGCAAAGACATAACAGTTAATTCAACAAAGAACAGAAATATTGCTCGTGATATGGCGCTCAAAACTGATGCCGATTGTTTTTTGTGGGTCGACAGCGACGAAGTGCTTCCTAAAGGAGCAATAACTGAATTTGTGACTCAACAGAAACAGGCGGGTTTTCATATTATTGGAGGCTGGTACAAGATTCGTAAGAGTCCATTTTGGGTCGCAGGTAGATGGGTCGCGGACAATACTTTTTTACATTGTCTAAAACCTGTTCCAAGCGTCACGAAGACTGACATGGTTGGATTGGGATGTATGTTTATATCCCGTCAGGCTCTAAATGATATTGAGTTTAGAGATGGAACTAACAAGGAAGCAAATGTGGTTAATGCGGGCAAATGTTATTTGGGCCCTTGCTGCCAATTTGGCAATGACGCTTTTGAAAAAGGGTATCAGATGTACATGGATGGAAACGTAATCTGTAAACATTTAAACAGAAGAAAGGAAGGGGAGTCATGGATATCGATGTTAAAAGAAATGTCAATGAGAGTCAGCAGGTTTCGTATACCTTTCGGACTTTCAAGACTGCAGAAGTCAGAACCGGCAATCCCGTAGAAGTTGTTGATAAGAAAGAAACGATGACGATGGGGCAGTTGCTAGATCAAAAGAGTAATCTTGAGAATTTGTTGTCACAGCTTCAAGACAGAATTGATGGAGCAAATGCAGCTGAAGCTGCTGCGAATCCGCAGCCAGCGATTTCACAACCAGCGCAGCCACAACAAACACAGTCCAGCAATTAATGGTGAGGCATGGATCAAGAGTTGATAAAAGCAGCGGCTACGTATGGATTGGGCATAGTTCTATCGCTTTTAATGGCTGGCTTCATGGGCTGGGTGATTCGTTTCATTCTTAAAGAAAATGCCAAGCGTGAAGAGCGGTTGGCTGGAATCATTGAGCGCGACCTTGTCGCCCAGAAAAACGCCCTTGAACAGCATGACCGGCGCATGTCAGAGGCGGCACAAAGAACTGAAGAAGCAAATAAACGCCAGCGTGAGGAACATGAACAATTATCCGGTAAACAAAAACAGCTTCTAGATAATCAAGATAGTTTTTCCCACCGGCAGGACGCCACAGTTCAAGTGTTAGAAAGAATAGCGGGCGTTTTGGCCGCTTTAAATCCGAACGCTAACACAAGTCAACTCAAACTATCTATTCAAAAAGAAAAGGAGCAATAGAATGTGGGACAAAATTAAAAGTTTCTTCAGTAATATTTTTAAGAATCCACAGGTCATTAAGTTTGAGCAGTTTATTCAGCAGGTTTTTACCGCTGAAAAGCCAATTGTTATGGGGGCATTAAAGGACATTGCCATGCAGGCGGTTACCAGCATTAATAATGTCAGCACTTTGACCAATGATCAGAAAAGAACTCAAGCATTTGGGCAGATTACTGATTATGCAAAAGCCCAAGGGATTCAAGCTGGTGAGTCAATGATCAATTTGGCCATTGAAATGGCGGTGCAGGCCGTCAAAGGAAATAGCTGATGCCTGTTTGGCTAACTGCCTTAGTTACTTTAGGCGGAATATTGAAAGAGGCCATGCATGTGGCAGGTCTCGTTATCCAAGCGCGTCTTGAAAAGGACGAGGAGTTAAGAAAAACCAAAGGGGACATGCTTGATGCTGCTAAAAAAGCTATTGATTCTGGCGACGTTGATCACATCATTGACCTTGCTGACAAGCTGCGCCAGCCAGGCTGTTAAGCCGGCGCCGGCAGTTGAAATTAATATGATTCAAGACAGAGGCGTGTGGCGGGATAAAGACGGCAATTATGTTTTTACTCCGGATGCACTTTGGAGGATATTTCAGATCAAAATTAACGCCAAGTATCAAACAAAACAAATATGACTTTTAAATCGATTATAGCTTCTGATGCCAACAGTATCATTTTAAATCCCAGCGAATTTGCTGAAACTGTCACATATACAAAGGATGGTCAAGCTGGCAAACAAATCCAAGCGATTGTCATACGAAAACCCCAGCAACCGTCAAGTGAGGATAATGCGCGGATTGGAATTAATGATTTTGAGATGTATATCTCGGCGGATCCGGTAGCTGGTATTGATGTTATTCGCAGAGGTAAGGATAAGGTAACACTGGCTCAATATGAGGGGATATCACAGATGTGTGATTGCTTGGTTGTTGAGGTCTTGCAATCAGATCTGGGTATATGGCATTTGGTGATTAGAAAATGAGCGAATTGAAAATCACAGCTAATACTGAAAATGTACGGGCAGAAATCAAAAAGATTCCATATTCGGTGAAATTAGCCTTAGCCGACGGATTGGATCATGGAACGCGAAGTTTTTTTAGCATGTTTTATAAAACAAGATTACAAGGGCCCCCGGGCGTGCGTTCGACGCCGGGTGGAATATTTCATCGTTTTAGACGAGTGACCATGGTTGCTGGCAAGCCGGTTTTCTTAAGACAAAGCGCATCTCAAAGTGAAACAGTACGGACAATCGCAAAATCGGCCAAGGATCCCATGGACATGCAAATCGATATTTATACGACGTCAAAAGCAGCTGGTCTTCTTGAAACCGGCGGAGTGATTAGATCAGCCCATGGCATGCCGATACCGCTTAATGATGAAGCCAAGGCGATGAAGAAGAACAGTCCAGCATCTATTGATGATTTGGATTTTATTATTCAAAACGGCAAGGTTTTTTTAGGCAGGAAAATTAAAGGCAGTCCACCGCAGAGGCTATTTATTCTTTCGCATTCTGTGAGGATCAATCCCCATTTAGGATTTTATTCAACATGGGACGCCCATTTGGGGCGATTTAATCAAATTATGGATGATGCCCTTGATGATGGGCTAGCTAAGGTCAATTAATGACAACCGTTCGTGAGAACATTGTTGCTCAACTTAAAAGTATGCTCTCCGGCATCAGCGTGGCAAATGGTTATAACAATGACATTGCCACGGTGGAACGATGGCAGCAGCGGGGGAACTCTCTAAATAATACACCGCTTATTGTTATTGTGCCGGGTGAAGAAATAAAAACGCCTGATCCAAACCCCTTTTACACGTGCCATCTGCCTATTGCCTTGGATGTATGGATATGTCATGACGAAGCAGATTTAAGCCAGTCCACGGATCAGATCATTAATAGCATTTTAGGAGATATTGAGAGATGCATTATGACGGATCCAAGCCTTGCAGGTTATGCGTTAGATGCAATTTTTAAGAGTAATACCCAATTTCAAGGTGCGCCGGGACAGCCGTATGCCGGTATTGTCATTATTTTAGAAGTTTTATATCAGCATCGCCTAATGGATTCAACTTTGGCGGTCTAAAAGAGGGAGAGAACCATGTTAACAAGGAAAAGACAGTTAGCCAGCAAGATAGAAGCAGTGGAAGGATCAGCGGAAACTTTAACTATTGCAGAAGCCAAAACATTAGCAATTAACCCAAAGATTACACATGACGTCAAAATGTTTCAAAGAAATCCTGCACGTTCTACCTTAGGCAATCTTGGAGAAATTCCAGGCCAACGATATGGAAAGATCACTTTTGGCATTGAATTGCGAGGAAGCGGGACAGCGACAACTGCCCCTGATTGGGGGAAACATATTAAATCCAGCGGTGCTAAAGAAAACGTGCTTAAGGCGATGACAATTGGTGCTATCACCAACGGGCCCTTTGTTCATGGTGAAACGATTACTGGCGGCACATCAACCGCAACCGGCCGTGTGATTCTGACAACCGTTAATGGAACAACAAATCTATATTTGGTTTCATTAACAGGTTCGTTTCAAAGTGGTGAAACGATCACTGGATCAATTTCAGGGGCGACAGCTACAACAGCATCGACCGCCACAGCTGTCGGTATGGTTTATGAACCAGAAACGAATCCGCCAAGCCAGACAATGGCAAGCTATGAAGATGGCATTTCCAAGGTATTAAAGGGATGCCGAGGCACTTTCAAAATTAATTTCAAGATTGGTGAGGTGCCGGTAGTTGACTTTGATTTTAGCGGGGCAGAGGGTGGAGTGGCTGCAGCGTCACTATTTACTAATCCATCTTATGAAGCGACCAAGCCACCGGCATTCTTGAGTGCCAACCTTACCATTGATGGTGTTTCTTTGAAATTAGCGGATTTAACGATTGATGCAGGTACCACATTGGCACCGGTTGATTCACCCGGGGATCCAAGCGGCATATCGCATTTTGTTATTGGTCAGCGCATGGTAAATGGTTCTTTTACCGCTCGAATGGAATTGCCTACTACTCATGACTTCTTTAATAAATGGTTTAGCGGAACTTTCATGATTTTGGATACGAGCTGGGGAACGGTATCAGGCAATAAATTCCGTTTTTATGCGCCCAAAATTCAATACACAAAGAATGATGATGCTGATCAGGGTGGGTTGGCAGCGGTTAAATCAACCTTTTCTGTTAATGAAAGCGCTACACCCGGAGATGACGGTTGGGCTTTATTGTGTCTTTAAAATTTTAAGAAAGGAAAACGACTATGTTTAAAGCAGTAGATATCACAGCCACTAAGAGGTATGTTTCACCAAATGATCCAGATTCTAAGAATCCAACGGTATTTATTATTGGATCCATCGACCCCGCGCTTAGGGCGCATATTGACGGTAAATGTTCAACCATTGAAGTGGATGAGAAGAAGTCAGAGAAAAGGGTCGTGAGGGTTAATGCAACACAGTATTCGATATTGACGTTTAAATTTGGGTTGCGAGGGTTAGAGAATTTTTTTAGTACAGACGGAAGTACAGCGCTTCAGCTGAATTTGGGGAATCATAATATCAGCGGTGTTTCCTATCCTTGTGTTACCGAGGAGTTCATGAAGAATTTCCATCCGGATTTAATTAGCGAAATTGCTGAGGAGATTGTTAAGTTCCAAAGCTTAAGTGTGGCTGAAATAAAAAACTGATTTTGGCAGTTCGAGTGTTTGATGCTCAAGAACATTTTAACTGCCCGCGATTAAAGATTCAAACGGGTGCCATTGAACAAGAATGCGACCCTGTAGAGTGCGATCACAGTACGTGGAGTTTTAACGGGGAAGATTATATCGGGTGTCCGGTAAAGAGTATCACGCAGCAAAGCGGGGATTTTATAAGAGCGTATCGATTTTTTAAATACGGAATATTGCCCCGTTCTGGCGGATTGTTGGATCAAGGTAGCCGATATGTGCAGGCGATGGAAGCTATTGACCGTGAAATAAACCTGATTGCTCAAGAAAAAGAAAAAAGGGATCGTAAATAATGGCCGGATCACGTGTTTTGGAAATCATCGCAACTTTACAGGATCAAGTGACTACTAAAATTGATCAGATGGAACAAGGGTTTGGCCGTCTGACCAAGCAACTGGCTTCAAGTGGTCATCAGGCGGTCATGATGGGGCGAACCATGGAGCAGGTTGGCCGGTCGATGATTTTTACGGGTGCGGCTCTGACGGGGCCTTTGGCTTTAGCATTTAACGCATCCGCGCAGTATTCGCAAAAGGTTAATGATCAAATAGAACGATTAAAAGGAACTACCGCGGCATTTCAGTTGAGTCTGGCAAATGCCATGTTGCCGGTCATAGAAAGGTTTAATAATGTTTTGGCTTCACTGGTTAATGCTTGGAACAGACTAACGCCCGCACAGCAAAGTTCTATTGTGCAGGGCATATTAATGACGGGTACGTTTTTGACCCTTGGCGGTACGCTTATCACAGTCGTTGGGGCTGTGGTCAAGTTTGTCGGTGAGCTGGAGAGGTTAACCGCCATGCAGTTGGCATTTATTCAAAAGGTTGGAATGGGAGTTTTGGTGACTGGGGCGTGGATTGCGGCCATTGTTTTATTGATCGCTTATTGGGACAAATTAAAAGCTGTGGCTATACCGATATTAAATGGCATTCAAATCGCGGTTGATATGGTGGCCATAGGATTTCAGAAGATGTTAGCGTTTGCGGTTGATGGGGCAATACGGCTGACAAACGCGCTTCACGATATTTTTATGGCATTAGGCAGTGTAGCTGGGCCCCAGCAGCAAATGTTTTTAGGAATGGCCGATGGCATGCAGAAAGCATCTGGCGCCTTGCATACCTTTTACGCAGCCCAACAGAAAACTATTCTTGATCTGCAGAATAACATCACTGACATTTTAGTTACCGGCAAAGGGGCATTGTCGTCAAGTGTCGATTCAATGATTACAAAAATAAAGCAGTTGTTTCAAAGTTTCAATAATGCCTTCAGTCAAAGTTCAAATATAAACGCACCGGTTAAATATTTTAATGCTTTGCAGACCATCGTACAGCAGACCGCTCAAGCCATGACTACTAGTCTGGGTTCAGGTTTTTTTGACGTCATTACCGGAAAGTTAAGCGATTTAAAGAATGTGTTTGCTAATTGGGGGCAGCAGGTTTTAAAGATCATAGCAGATGTTATCGCCAAGTTAATCATCGTAAATACGATAGGTAGGATTGGTATCGGTGGGGGAAAAACAATCGCGTCATTGATCATGCATTCTGGCGGCATGATCCGTAAGGCTCACGATGGCATGCTGGCTTACGATGAGGTTCCAATTATTGCGCAAACAGGCGAGGCGGTATTATCACGCCGTGCTGTTGCCAACTTGGGCGCGGAGAACGTGAATCGATTAAACAGTGGGCAAGGTATCGGGGGTCAGAATACAAGTATAACCATTCAAATTAATCCCGTTATTCAGGCATGGGATACAAACGATATTATGCGTAACCGCAGGGCGATTTCAGCAGCTATAGCTGAGGATTTAAGAAGTAATTCACAGATTCGTCAAACCATTAGACAGTATTCATAAAATGCCATGGCCGACTTTGCATATGCTCCGGACTTTAACTACAAAACAAAACCTCGCTACAACACGCTTGTATCTACTTTTGAGAATAAAGTCGAACAGCGCCGACTAAAGTCCCCAAAGAAATTACGCTCATACGAATTGACCTTTACCAATCGTTCCCAAGTGGAGATTAGCGCGGTTAATGCCTTCTTTGATTCAAAAAAAGGATCGTTAACGACCTTTACCGTCAATATAGAAGGAGAGGACGTTTTAGGTCGTTTTGTGGAAGATTCGTTTTATTCGCAGCGTCTGGCGCCATCTGTTTATAACTACGGCTTTAATTTTCAAGAGGTCGTCAATGCCAGTTGATACTAATAGCACATTTATTGCCGAGAAAAATAAAGCGACTAACCAGCCAATTTTTTTATATACGCTCTTTAATTATGACGGCCTAAACAATAATTTAAATTACGCTGAGTACGATACGGATGTTGTTTATCAGTCAGTCAATGATTCGCAGCAGATCACCTATGTGGCATTTCCCATCACGCACGATCAAATTGGAGAGAATACCAGTAGTCAGATTGATTCAATCAAGATCACCCTCGCCAACGTATCCCGTCTAATTCAGGCGTATTTGGAATTGTACGATAACCCTTCAGCCGGTATTACCTTGCGTGGCAAGAAGGTCTTAATAAGAACCGTCTGGGCAAATCAATTAGGGGACAATGAGGCTTTTGTTGATCATGTTTATTACATTGACAGCTGGGTAGCGGATCAGAATAACGTAACTTTTACTGTAAGCAGCAAGTTTGATGTCTTGGAGAGGCAATTGCCGGGTAGAAATTTCTCGCGTACCGCGTGTGCTTGGGCTACGAGGTTTAAGGGTATTGAATGTCAGTATACCGGAGTAGAGGCTACCTGTGATGGCACGCTTCAACAATGTAGAGGATATAACAATGTTTTGCGCTATGGCGCTCAACCGGCGGTGCCCAGCCAGAAGATTTATAACATATGAACATTTTAAAACAAGAACAGACCATTGTTCGCAGGTATTTAGGTATCCAGTATAAATTGCGCGGACGTGATTATCGAACTGGCCTTGATTGTTATGGGCTAATCATTGCGGTTTATAAGGATTTGGGATTTGACCTATTAGATATCGAGGAAGAATACGACATTAATTGGCAATGGCAAAAGCGGGTCAATTTTATTGAGAAATATCACGATAAATGGCTAAAGGTCAAATCGGCGGCATTTTTGGATGTGGTGTTATTTAAAGATCCCCGTGGCCATGCGAATCATGGCGGGATCATGCTTAGAGATGACAGATTCTTGCATTGCAGTAAGACGGGGGTGACCATCGGCCGGATTATGTATCCTCAATGGGAAAGCAGGGTTGATGGATTTTATCATTTAAAGGTACGTGATGATTAAGATTACGGAAATACCAAATCTTTTAAACAATGAAAATCGACGAGATGTATCGATTGTCTTTGATCGTGATAAGACGGTTTTATCTTATTTAAAGGAATCTGGGTTTGCCTATGAGGGAATGCGAATCATAGTTTCAGGAAAGAAAATTACCGATTTAGATACTCGTCTTAATAAAGGCGATCAAATTTTAATCTTGCCGGATTTAAAGGCACCTTTAGCTGCCCTTGCGGTCGCGGCATTTCATTTGCTTTGGGCAGCAGCTTTGGCGCATCCGTTTATCGCAGCTTTTACGGTACTTTCGATAGGTTATGGTATTTATTCTTATGCAACGGCACCGCGTTCGCCAGCGATTAATTTAAGTGGGGGCAGCGGGATTGATAGCGCCTCACCTACATATTCATGGGATGGAATTCAAACGACACAATCAGTTGGTACACCGATTCCCATTGTCTTTGGTACTCACCGTGTGGGTGGCAATATCATTAACCAGTTTATAAATACCGACGGGTATAATAATTATTTAAACATACTTATTGCGCTTTGCGAGGGCGAGATTGAAGCGGTTTCTAATATTGAAATCAACTCAAATCCGGCCGTGAATTATCAAGGGATAACGACGGACATTCGATATGGCACCAATAATGACGCTATCGTTAGTCAATTTCATGATCTGCACAATATTTATTCTATCAATGCCCAGTTAAAGCAAAACAACTCGTTCATTTACACCACTATAAATAATGATGCGGAAGCTTTTGAGGTTTATTTGAACCTGTCTAATGGACTCTATTATCAAAATGCTAGCGATGGTTCGATTAATCCATGGGAAGTGGATTATCGGGTTGAGTATAGATTAGTTGGCAGCGGTACTTGGATTAATCTTGGGGTAACAGCGATTAATGAGCAGAACCGCAGTCAAGTGCAGAGGATATTTCGTAAGGATGGATTAACTGCGGGTAAATACGACATTCGGGTGACTCGCACTTCAGCGGACAGCGATTTTTATCATACCGGTGATTTATATTTGCAAAGTGTTGATGAGATAAAGACCGAGGATATTGCCTATAACAATACAGCCAAGGTGGGTATTAAGGCTTTGGCTACCAATCAATTGTCAGGTAGCACACCTAATTTCACATTCTTAGTTAAAGGCATGAAGATTCTTGTACCGCGGGTAATGAATGGATCCAGCGAAGTCGCTTGGGATGATTATTATTGGGATCCTAATGCCTTTCAATTTAGGTTGTTGTCGGATGGTACAGCCCTCACATGGGACGGTACAACCTATGTACGTCGTTACAGCGCGAATCCGGCGTGGTGTTTGTATGAGCTTTTGACCAATGTTCGGTTTGGTTTAGGAGCATTTATTGCGACATCGCAAATGAAGATCGCGGATTTCTTAGAAATGTCTAAATACTGCGATGAGAAGGTGCCAGATGGTGACGGCGGGTGGGAAAAACGCTTTAGGTTAGATGTGGTTATTGATAGTGCTAGCGCTTCACTGGATATTATATCGCAGCTGGCCGCTGTTTTTAATGCGCTACCGTTTTATTCGCAAGGGTTGATTAAATTAAAGATCGACAAGCCCGACAGTCCTGTGCAGATGTTTGGTATGGGTAATATCATTGAGAACACTTTTCAGCAGTCATGCAAGTCACTCAAGGATATTTATAACGTCATTGAAGTGCAATATCTCAATCAGGATATGGACTATGTTCAGGATACTATTTCAGTCATTGATGAGGCAGCTTTAGCGGCAGGGGATCCGGTACGCAAAAAGACCATACGCCTTTTTACTACAAAAACTTCTTATGCGGTTCGTGCTGGCCGGTATGCGCTTCTGGTAGCCAAGAATATCAATCGTTCAATACTTTTTAATGCAGGCATAGATGCGATTGCTTTGACGGCTGGGGATCTGTTTGATTTTGCACATGATGTGCCAGCTTGGGGGTTATCTGGACGCATAATTAATGGAACGACATCTTCGGTGACTCTTGATCAATCAGTTACATTGATTCCGAGTAAGAGTTACGTGGTTAGAATAAAGTTTGAAGATGACACGATTCAGGAGAAGCCTGTCATCAATGCTGCTGGCACATACACTGTTTTGAATGTATCCCCAAGTTTTAGCAAAGCTCCCATGGCGTATGACATTTACGCTTTTGGAGAGGTCAATAAAGCTGTTAAAACCTTCCGTGCAGTCACGTTGCAGCGGATGAATAACTTTGAGGTTACTTTGCATGGGATTGAGTACAACGAAAATGTTTACGATGATTCGGCGGTTACGGTACCGGTCAACACTGTTTCTAGCTTAGATCCGTCCATTCCGAAAGTGACAAATTTAATCTTGAAGGAAGACGCGGTTAGATTAAATGATGGCACGATTCAGGATATCATTAATGTTTATTGGCAGGCACCGGTTGTTATAAATTCACTGCGAAAATATGCCAAGGCTAGAATATTTTTATCTGCTGATAACGGTGCTAGCTGGCAATTGGCTGGAGAAAGCAGCAGCACAAATTTCTCAATCCAAAACGGGATTGCGGTTGGTAATCAATACAAAGTAGCAGTTACATCTGTTACAGATCACAATGAGCAGAATGATGTTTCTTTAAGTCCTCAGGCATCTATTGCAACAGTCGGCAAGAACTCCCCACCCAGTGATGTTACGAATTTTGCTGTAGATCAGAATAACAGTTTCTTGGATTTTTCATGGGATCCAATTCAGGACAGTGACTTAGCTCGTTACATAGTTAAAAAGGGAAGTACATGGGCAACTGGTCAGGTGGTTGCGGAAAAAATAGACGCTACCAAGTTTAACACCATGGTCGATCAAATAGGTCAAGTGACCTACTTGATTAAGGCCGTGGATACTTCAGGTAATGAAAGTGCCAATCCGGGTATATATGTGATCACAGTGGAACCCCCGCCAGATTTAAATTTTGTGGTTACATTGGATCCTTGGGCAGCAAATCGTGAGTACAAGCTAACTAATATCGCCCGAGAAGAAAAGAATCTTTTTAACCCATCTTACGCTCGAGATGTCTTTTCATTAACGACATCGCAAACATGGGAAGGCGAACAAGCGACAGGCAAAGGCTGGGATCAGGCGGTCGCGGCTGGTGATTTGAATTTTAACAATACTTTTCAAACATCAGGATCTATCGAACAACCGGATCCGTGGGATTTAGGTTTCTTGTTTGAGTTTAATGTAGTTGTGGACATGCTCTTTAATAATGTGGCTGGGGGAACTTTGATAGTGCAGATCGCAACTAGCGAGGACAATGTCACTTGGACAAGTTTTGCCAATATTGATGGATCCGTTAATTATCGTGCCCGGTATGTAAAGTTCAAATATTTACTCACTTCGGATGGCAATAACAATCTTTTTTTCTATGCGGGGACGATTTTCATCAACGCGCCCAATGTGTTGGTTGCTTGGGGTAGAGATGTAGTCGTACCAGTGGCTGGCGTGACGATTAATTTTGGAACGAATTTTAGCACAACACCACGCATTACCAGTCTTGTGGTCAAGAATGCCGCGGGCATTGTGGAAGTTCAATCGATAAGTGCCTTAGGTATGACAATTAAGGTTAAGGATTTAACGAATACTTATATCGGGACGGCAAAGGTTGATTGGGAAGTGAGGGGTAACTGATGGGATTAAAAGGGTATTGCTCTAATTGTACGGTTTTGGTTGATATGGTCGGGGTTCAAACGATACGGCTTAGCAATAAACAATATGTTCAAAGTGGCAGTTGTCCTAATTGTCAAAGCCCAATCATAAAAGCGATACCAGATTCCGAGATGTTGGTGGTTCCACCCGGGCAGTATTGTCCTCAAACGGTTTATGTGGGTAAAGACACGCCAAGCAAAATTATCAATGACCAAAACGGGCAACAGATCATAAATGGAGACAGCGTTGTGACAACTACGCCTAAGAATAAAGATATAAAAACGTTAGCTCAAATAGAGGAGGAGTTAGATGAAAAACAAAATACTAGCACTAATGATCAGCGCACTGCTGATAGCACAAATCAAGGTTAATGCCGATGAGGTAATGTATCGGTATGATGAGAATTTCCCGACAGGCGCATTCTCGTTGGCTAATTTTAGAGCGACTTTGCGGGGTCTTCATGAAATGGACATGATGCCGCTTCGGCCTCGGGCTAAACGGTACGTTGATGATATGGAATATAGTACCGATGCTGCTGCACAGGCGACCTACAGTGGTACAGGGATTACGATAACTCATGAGGCTTCAACGGTGCAGGAAGGAAGTTATTCATTAAAAGCGGTTACTGATGGTACAGCTAACCGTATTCTTTCACGCACATTTGCTGTTAATTTAAGTGCGTTTACAAAAATTACCTTATGGGAGAGGTCATCGGGAACATCGCAAAGTATTCGTTTTTATGTGCAGGATGGATCCGGACATCAAAGTTATTGGACGATCAACACCAGTTCATCGGCCAACACTTGGAAGCAAGATACTATTACCTTGGCCAGCCCATCGGGCAATAATGGAACGCCGGCAGATTTAACTAACATTACGTCCTATGGTTATTCCAATTTGACGGCATCGAGTACGTATTATTTTGACAGCATTAAGTCAGTTGTCGGCATGACGGTTGTAGTACAGGGAACAAATTTTGGCGCATATTATAGATCGGCTTATATTGGCGTTAGTCCATTATTAGTCAACGCTCAAGCAGCGCCAACCGTAACCGCGCCGGTATCTAATCCGCGTATTGATATTTTGAAGATTAATAGCGGTGGGACTTTGTCATGGGTGGTTGGAACCGAAAATAGCAGTCCAACGATTCCGTGGGCAAGTATGCCTCAAAATGAAATACCCATTTGTCTGGTTTATAACAAAACAACGGAAACGAAAATACTTGATTATGAGGATCAGGCCACCGACACAAATCAAGGGTATATCTTGGCGGATGTCAGACCATTCTTAAATTTAAGCGCCGGAGCTTGGACGCAGGGTCTGGACATTGCATCAGCATCAACGATCACTCTTGGTAATGACGGTATATTTTTTAATATTACTGGAACTTCAACGATTACGTCAATAACAGCTAAACCGGCAGGGACGGTGGCATGGTTAAAGTTTTCCGGTATCTTGACGGTTCAGAATGGTAGCAACTTGTCCTTGAATGGAAATTTTCAAACCTTAACGGGAGCAACCCTGCAGTTGGTGTCAGACGGAAGTACATGGTATGAAGTCAGCCGGCAGCCAACGGCTTCGACATTTATTAAATTAACTGATGTGCCAAATAGTTATAGCGGGCAAGCATTGAAACAGGTGCGTGTTAATTCAGCGGCTACGGCACTGGAATTCTTTAATCCATCATTTACCGGATTAAGTGATGTGCCAACAAGTTATTCAGGTAATGCGGGCAAGGCCGTTACGGTTAATTCAGGGGAAACGGGTTTGCAGTTTTCTTCTCCAATGTGGGTTCCAAATAATATTCAAGTTTTTACATCTTCCGGTACTTGGACAAAACCAGCGAATGTTTCAAAAATATATGTCAAAGCTATTGGGGCAGGTGGGCTTGGTGGTGGACTTGGCTGTAGTTCCGGTGGTCACGGTTGTACAGGATGTAATCAAGGGGGCGGTGGTGGGGCTGGCGGTTATTCAGAAGGGTATGTTTCTGTTGCTGGAAACGTCACTGTTACTGTGGGGGCGACTGATGATGGTAATGGGGGGATTTCTTCTTTTGGGAGTTCGATTATTGCTAATGGAGGGGCTGATGGCACAGCAGGTTCTTATTGTGGTTATATGAGCGGATGTTATGGTTCTACTTCCGGGGCTTCTGGCGGATCTGCGTCTGGTGGACAAATAAATCTTCCCGGGGGTTCAGGCGCAAATGGAATGGCAGAAGCGTGCGGATGGAGTGGAGCGACTAGCGGACAGGGATCCGCTTCTATGATGGGAGCATATGGACAAGGCGGGACTTCAGGATCCACTGGTGGCGGTGGTCTCGTTATTGTTTATTACTAAGAATCGCCTTGCCAACTATTGAACCGTATGGCCTTATACAACGCAAGCTACAGTAAAAACTATAACAGGGAGGTCAAAATGGCTACAAAGAATAAGAAACAGAAATTAGTGGTCAAGGAAACTATCGTTCTTCCAGAAACTCGGCAGGCTCTCATGATGTTGGCCAAGAACAGGGGAATTAAGAATTTCCGTATTCTTAACAAGGTAGAGCTTCGGCAGGTTTTGGCCGAAGATGTAACACTTGAGCAGATTGAGCAGGTTGTATCTGGGGCAGTGGCCAGATGGAAATCCGGATGGGGATCGAAGAAGGTGCAGGCATGAAAGTCAACGCAACTTTAGACCTCAACGTTACGATGGGTGACGTGTCACATGACGGCACTGGCTGTCAGGGGTATTTGCCTGAAGGAACCCGGTACGAGGATATCGTCCGGGTCTTCGGCAAGCCCCAGTTGGGCGATTCATTGGATGGCAAGATCAAGGCGGAGTGGGTTGGTAGGATAAATGGCCTTGTGTTTACGATTTATGATTATAAATCGAAACTGGAACCAGAACAGAATACAGATTGGCATATTGGTGGGAAAGTAAAATTTGTTGTCATTTTGATTAATCTTTTTCTAGAAAGCATTTAATGGATTAATCACCATAGATTTCTTTATTATGGTAAACTACTGTAAATTAGACAAGATATTTTTAAGAGGATTAGTATGAATAATACTTTAACACTGCAGTCTCCTCCGACTAGCACGGTGGGTCGCGGAAAAACATTTGTTCTTGATACGAAACCAGGCGCAATGCTTTTCTTAGTTGAGATTTTTCAGGATTCTCCAGAATTTTCATCGCCTACAATGCCTCTGCTTTCAACGATCTTAAACTAAGACAGTCTGGGAGACGCCGGAAATTTCACTCGCAGGTTCTTTTGCTTCTTCCAATTCCTTTGCTTTAATCATCTGCTGTATTTTTAACCGCAGAACTTTTAAATAATTGTGGCCCTTAATTTTGTATAACCGTGGCTCAATGTCCATAGCCCCAGCGGCAGTCCAGCGTAAAATCTGATTACTATTCTGCCATCTATCCACCTTATCCGTGTATGGCCCCAACAGGGACATAAACGATTCAATGCAATTGGTGGTTTTTAAACTTCTGGATATCTCCGACGATAATCCAAGCTTATGCAACGTCAAGGTTTCTTCAAGGCCTTCCAATAAACTATTGGCCGCTGGTTCACTGATAGGGACAAGCTCCCGATACAATTTTTCTAATTTGGCTTTAGCGTCTTTGTACGTGATCTCTTCGTAAGCAGTTTTCATCCGGCCCCGGCATAAAGCCTTTTGGTCGTCATTCAAATATGAAATCACATTCTCACGTTTATGCCATTGGCAGCGTTGAACGATGGCGTGTTTTCCAAAACAGATTTTTACTGCTTTAGCTATGCCTTTAGACCCGTCGATGATTACCAAAATACCTTGATCGAATTTTAACCCGCGTTCAATTAGTTTCTGGATCCATTGCTCAATGGCCAAAGCATTTTCACTGTGAATATGTTCAATGCCCAGGACAATTTTATCACCGGTCATTGTGACACCCATGCCCACGATCAGCCCGTCCTCCGCGTAACGCTTGGCATCTATAAACATGGCAATGATGTCAAATTCGGCCAACGAGCGCTCCTGCAATTGTTTGAGCGTATCCGCCGATTTATGTTTGAATCTTTTAGAAAGATTTGAGGCGCTAATGCCGATAGCCTCAGCTGCCAAGCTTGAACTCTCATGGTATTTATGCATGCTTATCCCGTGTAGGAGTTTTAGGGCTGTCTTGCCGTCGTAGGCCATTGGACTTTGCACTTTTTGATAACTCTGCAACTGAACTTCGCGCTTAGCCGCCTTATTGCGTACACGGGGGACAATGATCGGAAACTTCTGATCCATCAAATACACGGAGCCAGGCTGCCGTCCCCAACGGGTATTCTCATAACCGCGGGCGTGGCCCTTGCCCGCTAATTGTATGACCTCTTGTTGAAGCTCCTTACAAATCTCTCTTAATCCAAGAGGAATCAACTCTTGAATTACCCGCATTTTTATATCCATATCCTCGCTAAAACTATCTATTATTTTGTTCATTGCCGCCTTACGTTTATCTGCAATTTTTATCTTGGCTTTACCGCGTCTTTTTGTTACATTGAAGTTGGGCATGGGTCTCTCCTTGGTTGTTGTTTAGAAGTAGGGGTACTTCTATTTTAGGAGAATCCTGCCCCTTTTTCTTATCAAATCTCAACTAAGATTAGCACACGGCCCTGAGAAAGTATAATGCCTAAATCGCCCCGTAAAAAGATTGGAAAGAAAATGAATAATATTATTTTAGAACAAGATTTTGACGTTCAAAAAACGACTGTTTGGTCTTTTCCAGAACGGGGCGCTTGGGCGACACACAATCCTAAATACCGTGGCAATTGGGCTCCGCAAATTCCTCGAAATTTGATTCTTTTGTATTCTAAAGAGGGTGATGTGGTTTTAGATCCAATGGTTGGTGGCGGTACAACTATGATTGAAGCTAAGCTTTTAAAGCGTAGAGGTATTGCTTTCGATATTCATTCGGAAGTAGTTGAGTTAGCTCAAAAAGCTTGCGATTTTCCAGGAGAAAAGGGGACGTTTGATCCTGAAATAAAACAGGGCGATGCCAAGAATTTAAAGTCCATTAAGGATGAATCAATCGACTTAATTGCTACTCATCCACCATATTTGAATATTATTAAATATGGGACTAAAGACGTTGATGGAGACCTTTCAGCGATAAGTGGTTTATCTAAGTTTTGTGATGAAATTGAAAAAGTTGCCAGCGAATGCCATCGGGTTCTAAAATCAGGTAAATACTGTGCTGTTTTAATTGGAGAAACAAGGCGCAGAAGGCATTTTGTCCCTCTGGCCTTTAATGTGATGCAAAGATTTCAAAAGGTAGGGTTTATTTTAAAAGAGGATGTTATCAAATTTCAACATAACTGTTCAACTACAAGGTATTGGGGATCTCAAGAGCGTGATTTCTTACTTATTATGCATGAACATTTGTTTATTTTTAGAAAACCTTCTAATGAAGAAGATTTAAGCATTTATAAGGATAGTCGGTTTTAATAAATTACGTTTAAAATTGAAAGGGATTTTCGGGACCGTTTCTTTATAAATATTTGAAAATAAGAAAGTTCGTTCAGATGTGTCCCCAATCTGACTAAGTATGTAGGCACTTCTGTTGGAAACTATAAGTTGCTAAAGGTTTAGGCAGAAGCGGCCCCAGATTTTTTTAAAACCCCAAGGGCAAAAAGGGGGCGACGGTATAGCTTTTAGGATATCGGACATTTATCGGACATATCGGACATATCGGACATTATCTGGACAAATAACGGACAAAATACATGGACAGAAGAGCAGATTAAAGAGATTTATAGCCTTGTGCGTCAGTATCGATGTGAAGATTGTATGAAGAAAAAGAACAAACAAATTATCCTTAATAACAGCTTTACGGAGTTTCTACTTTACACCACCCCAAACGGTAAGGTAAAGGTGGAGATATTTTTGCGTAATGAAAATATTTGGCTTACTCAAGCTAGAATCGGTGAGCTTTTTGGGGTTGATAGAAGTGTTGTAACAAAGCATTTACAAAATATTTATATTGAGGGAGAGCTAAAAAAAGAGGCAACTTGTGCAAAAATTGCACAAGTTCAAGTTGAAGGAGAAAGACAGGTTACTAGAAAAGTGGAGTTTTATAATCTTGATGTGATTCTCTCTGTTGGTTATCGGGTCAATAGCATACAGGCGACACAGTTTCGTATCTGGGCGACTGAAAGGCTCAAGGAGTACATCATTAAAGGCTTCACTATGGACGATGAAAGGCTTAAAAACCCTCATAATATCTTTGGCAAAGACTATTTTGAAGAGCAGCTTGCCCGGATCAGAGATATACGCTCAGTGTAGCGCGGATTATTCTCCCGATAGGGATATTGCTGAAATGCAAGCCAAGCGTGGAATTATCATGTATATGAAGGATTGGATATCAAGACTAGATGCTTTCTTACAATTTAACGAGCAGCAAATACTTGGTGACGCCGGGAAAGTTACTTATGAAATTGCTGAGGCGCTGGCATTGAAAGAATTTAAAAAATACTACAAACAGCAAGATAAAGATTATGTCTCCGACTTTGATCGTGAAGTCAAGAAAATCGTCCAGCAATCATTGAAAAAGAAAAGGAAAGCATGAAGTCGGAACATCAATTTGAACATAATAAGTTGATTATGAATCAATTTTCCAAGCAGGCGGTTCCCTTTGCCAAGAAGGTCCCGGAACATTCCAATGAGGCGGCTTTTAGGTTAATTATTGAAACCATCGGCATCGATAAAAGTGATACCGCATTGGACGTTGCTTGCGGGCCGGGGATGTTAAGCTGCGCCGTTGCTCAAGTGGCTGGACATGTGGAGGGTATTGATTTAGTTCCAGCCATGATTGAACAGGCGCGTTTACTGCAAACTCAGAAGAAACTAGTCAATATGGATTGGAAAATCGGTGATGTTTTGCATCTGCCTTTTCCCGATTCTTCCTTCTCAGTGGTATTAACCAGGTTTTCTTTTCATCATTTTCTTGATCCTCAATTAGTATTAAGAGAAATGGTTAGAGTCTGTAAGCCGAAAGGTAAGGTGGCTATCATAGATGCCTACACTATATCTGAGGCTCATGGCCATTTACATAATCTCATCGAGAAACTAAGAGATGACTCTCACGTAAGGGCGCTTTATTTGTCTGAAATAGAAGACATGGTTAAGGAGGCCGGGCTACGGCATTTAAAGAGCGAATCTTATCGCTTGGAGATTGAATTCGAACGTCAACTCAAGGCATCTTTTCCCCATGAGGGCGATGACAAGAAGATCCGCCAGCTGGTTATGGATGATAAGGAAGGCATCGTATCTTGTCGTAAAGACGGAGTTGTCTACTTGGTTTATCCTATTGGCATTGTTGTTGGTCAAAAGCTTTAAAAGGGGTAAGTTTGTTCAGTGATTATAACAAGTTGGAAGTAAATATTTTCAAAATATAGACGGGAGCAAAAAATGTCGGATAGACGCAGGCCGCCTGTTAAAAAATCAGATGATATATTGGAAAATGTTTTTACAGGGCATAGCGAAGCTCTGATCGGCGGGAGGGAGAACGGGAAGCGTTATTTGCTTAATTTTCTCGAAAAGTTTAACTCAATCCCCAACTCGGTGAAGTTCTTCATCTATGATCTTTTGGTCGAAGACGCTTATCAGGTTGATGATCTTGTTTTATGCCGACAAGCAGTAGACCTCGCCGGCGAATATTTGGAGGAAGCGCGGGAAAAGAATAACCGCCAATTAACCGAATACTTGCCCTCACTTAGGTTTGTCGAACGCGGAATATCGATAACCGTCCAAGCGGGGGAATATGAATCGGCTCTTTCTTTTTGTGATCTGGCCATTAAAAATGGTCTAGGTAAAGCGTATAGCGCTAAAAGGGCTTCTATAGAAAGAATGCTGCCCTGATGGCGGGCGAAATGAGAGCGTGTAGGGTCTTTACATTGTAATATTGAGGACACTTCTGCTGGAAACTTTGAGTTGCTAGCAGAAACGGTCCCAGATTTTTGTCCCAGATTTTTATTTTAAAACTTTGTAGGAGATGTCGTAAGTAGATTGTTATATGTATAATGTTTTCTAAGCGTCATCACGTTGTCGTTTTTGTATAATAAACTATCCCCGCTTAACTATTTGGCATTATAATATCTATGTTTTTAAAGGAAGATTTAACTAATGCCCGACTACGACACAAAACTATTTAGACTTATCCGCATTCTCAACGAAATGGATTCAGCCAAGGCGGTTCATACCACTGATTTGGCCCATGAATTCAATGTTTCTGTCCGTACGGCCCAAAGAGATATTAATCTATTAGATAAAGCTGGTTTTCCTATTGTATCTTTGCAGAAGGGACAGTATTCCTTTGTAGATGGCTTCTCCTTGAAGAAAATCAGTGTCAGTCATGATGAGGCGTCACTGATGGCGCTTTTCTATGAGCTTTCTGAAAGTTTAGGGGGAAGATTCCCTAAGGTTTACTCTGGCATCCTTAAGAAATTATTTTCACCCACGACAGACACGCCTTACTTTATTAAAATGCCTGATGTTATCCGTAAAGACTTTCCTTGTTTAGAGACCATTGAAACAGGGATTGAGCAATCCAAAAAAGCGCGCATTGTTTATGATAAGCCCAAGGAAGAGAAGGGCTATCTTGTTTGGCCTTTAAAAATTGTTAATTATGAAGGTTTTTGGTACTTACTGGCTAGACTTGATGACAATGAACAGATTCGAACCTTCCGTTTAGAGAAGATTAAAGAAGCTCAATTATTAGAGAAGACCTTTAGTATGCCTGATAATTTAAAAATCCTGCTGGATAACAGTGTTAATATCTGGTTTTCAGATAAAAGAGACAAAGAAATCATCTTAAAACTAGATGCTTGTATTGCAGGTTACTTTAAGCAGAAGATATACTTTTCCAACCAAAAGATTATCAAGACCGAGAAAGATGGTTCAATAGTTGTCAGCACCAAGGTTGGGCAATATGAAGAAGCGTTGCATGTGCTTATGACATGGCTGCCGCATGTTCAAGTTATAAAACCGCCAGAGTTTAAAGATATCCTTACCCAAATCCTCAAAGAATCCCTCAAAAAAATCTAATAATTTTTCTGATTGCGACACAAGGCTGTCGCATAAGTGCATTAATATAATCTCCTATCTAATTTAAAATGGGAGGGGATTATGGAAAGTTCAAGGGGTTTTAAAGATTCACAGATTATTATTTTAGGAGTTTGTATCGCTGTGGCAACCATTGTGGCTAGTCTCATTTTGTCCGGTGGATTTTTAAAGGTCATGAAGTTCTGGCAGCACACCATCACTGTTAAGGGAGCGGCTCAACAAATTATTAAGAGTGATTACATCGTTTGGAATTGTACCTTTACAAGGCGGGGCCAAACTTTACAGGATGCTTATAAGGATTTAAAGGGTGATCTCGAAGCTGTTTTAGCTTACATGGATAAAAAGCAGGTCGTAAAGGGCGATATGCACGTTAATCAAATTGTTACAACCAGGGTGTATCAGAAAGATAAAAGCGATAAGGATACAAATATTGTCGATAGTTATGTGTTAAGCCAAAGCATAGAAATCCGTTCGAATGATATTGATAAAATCGATGCGATTTCTCATGAGTCAACTGAGTTGATAGACCAAGGAATAAATTTTGAGTCAGCCACACCTAATTATTTTTATACCAAGATTGATGCTTTAAAGGTAGAGATGCTATCAAAGGCTACAGAAAATGCAAAACTGCGCGCTGAAAGCATGGTTAAACCCACAGGAAATAAAATCGGGATGTTACAATCAGCCAGGATGGGGGTCTTTCAGATAACCCCTGTGACATCTGTGGATGTGTCTGATTATGGAGAAAACGACACAAGCGCTTTACAAAAGAAGGTCATGGTTGTTGTGAATGCTTCTTTTGCTATTGAATAATTATATAAGACTATCAATTGATGATTTGATTTCTTATTTGGTGTGCATGACGTCCTATAGTGATTCAGATGTGCCTTATGAGGAAAGGAGTTTAGGAGGTGTAAGATCTTATGATAAAAAGTAAAAGGGTATTAAAACGATGGCATAAAAATGGTGTTTTAAAGTATGAAGGTCTCTATAAAAATGGTTTAAAAGAGGGAATTCATCACAAATATTATGACACAGGGGCAATTGAATCAGCGAGCAGTTATAAAGAGGGTTTGTTAAATGGGGTCAGTAAGCAATGGTATGATAATGGACAATTGTTTTATCGAAAGGAGTATCAAAGGGGCAAAAAGCATGGAATTGTTAAAAGTTGGTGTAGGAATGGCAAGCCTTTAAGAATAGGGCATTATGTTAATGGTATTCCCCAAGGGAAATTTGAGTCATGGGATTATAAGGGCAAGGGCATTAAGATATCCAAGAGAAATTATTTAAAAGGACAACCGCATGGCAAATTTGGTATTGGTTCAGTGAAAAGCAAGGTATGGAAGTATACATATTTTATTAAAGGCGTGCAGATTGATAAAAATGAATTTATACGAAGGACTAAAGAATCTGTTTAAATATTAGGTTGTTTGTCGTAAAATTACACAATGTTAAAGTTATGCCCTGTATATTTGGGTAAACCCTATTAGATAGGGATTAGTACGCTTCCTGTAATTGTAGATACAGGAAGTAATGGAGACCCCTTTAGGGTATAAAATATTTTGTTAGAATTCTCCGCCAGGTGGTATGATATCAAAATATTATTTATCAGTTTTGGGCGAAAAGGAGAGTAAATGAGAAATTACTTAGTTGTTGCGTGTTTACTATTTTCTGCTGGCTGTGCTTCCACAAGTACTTTTAGCTCTTATACTTCTCAATCAGCTCCTTTTATACAAAGGATGTGCACTGGTACGCCAATTGATCTTAATAAGGAACTTGTTCAACAAATTAATTCCGCAGATAAAATCCTATATTTGATGGAAAGAGGACGGATTGCTCAAATTCAAGGTGATTTTGATACCAGTAGAGGTAGTTATGATGCCGCTATTAATGCTATCAAAATAAATGATGAGAAAGCTCTTATTAGTGCATCAGGTGCGGGAGCCCAAGCCAGTGCTGTACTGCTTAATGATAACACCATTCCGTATAAAGGGGATGGTTATGAGCGTGTCATGCTTTATCATTTCCAAGCGATAATTATTAAAATAGGGGTCAACTCCCTATTTATGGTAGAATATCCTCGTAGTGTAAAGGCTTCCCCAGTTTTTATTGATTTTTACAATTTAATTTCCCCAATAGCGATTAGGAAAGTCTATGCCAAGAAAATTAAGGGTGGTATGTCCTGGCTTTGCCCATCATGTGATAGCCAGGGGGAATTATCGTCAGGTCGTTCTGGAAAGGGTTGAAGATTTTGAACAATACTGTGATTTAGTTAAAGAATATCAGCATAAATATAGTGTGGAAGTCATGAGTTATTGTTTAATGAACAACCATGTGCATTTTATTTTGGTTCCCAAAGAGAAGAGTGGATTACCAAGGTTTTTTAATACTATGCAAATGAGGTATAGTCAATACAAGAACGGAAAAACTCATAAGAAAGGTCATTTATGGCAGGGAAGATATTTTTCAAGTTTAGTACAAGACGATGAATATCTTTTGAGGGTAATTCGATATGTGGAGCAGAATCCAGTTCGAGCACAAATGGTGGACAAGGCCTGGGATTATGTATGGTCCAGTGCGAGAACGCATGTAGGAATAGATAAAGATCCTATTATAAAAACAGTAGGATATAAGAAAATATTGGATCAGTTAAGTAAAAAGACAACATGGCGGGAATATTTAACTGGGGAAGATCCAACAGTTAATGAAGCCATAAGAACAAGCACCTATAAAGGATATATTATAGGAAGTGATGATTTTGCAGAACAGATGGAAAAGGAAACGGGAATAAGGTTAAGACCAGGTAAATCGGGAAGGCCAAAGAAAATAGGGAGTTGACCCCTATTTAATAGGGAAGGCCAAAGAAAATAGGGAGTTGACCCCTATTTACTTGGCGCTACGTTTCCTGCTACATCCTTAAGCAGCTCTATAGTATTAGGTGGATTACAAAGTCTACTTGGGCAAGAGGCTGGTAATTTTATGACTGGAACAGCATTTTCACATATTAGCTATGGAGCAATAGCTGGTTCATCTGTTGGAGGAGGATGTGGTTCACTATGGGAAAGTGTGATGGGTAAATCAATTGGAGGAGCACTGATGACTGGCACCTATGGTGGAATATTTGAGAGTGAAGGAGACGCTATACAGCGGTTTTATTTTAAATAACACCTATTGGAGGTTACATGGTCGATACACTTTTGTTAATAAGCCTTTTAATTGGAGGCGTACTGGCATGTATTGGAAGTGTTGTCGGTGGTCAGTATTTTAAATACCTTAGAAAAAATTATCCTGATATTTGGGAGAATCTAGGTCGTCCTGGTTTTGTTTTTGATTCTACTCTTCAATCTCGTCGGGCTTTAGAAGCTTTCGGAAGAAATAAAGACTATTTGAAATTTGCTGATGCGGAGCTTGTAAAGAGATCTATCGTATTCAGACAAATAAATCGCGCAATTAACTTTTTCTGTATCGTTTTTATTCTCTTAATGATTTCTCATTTCTTAAGTTTCTTGTTGTAAGGAGAACGGAAGATTGAACAAAATTCATTGACCGTGTCTCGATAAGTATAAGCAGTACAAATAA
>Ga0118677_10001058_pt1 | contig 59323 bp, 48 predicted proteins | sample AliMusrvi5mmetaG_FD_86154 | JGI IMG/M metagenome (GOLD analysis project Ga0118677, IMG submission 86154)
GCTCCATCCCGCCCCGGTCGCCGCCCCCGCGCCCGCCGCGGCGGCGGCGGGCGCGGGGGCGGCGACCGGGGCGGGATGGAGCTTGTCCCACAGCGGCCGGAGGTCGAGTTCGAGGTACTCGCAGTAGCCCGTCAGGAAGCTGCGCAGATACACCGGAGCCGGGAGATCGTCGAAGCGGCCGGCTTCCAGGGCCTCCAGGAACTTGCGCGGGATGCGGGTGTGCTGGCAGACCGACTCCAGGGAATAGCCGCGGGAGATGCGGGTCGCTTTGAGGCTCGCGCCCACCTCCTGGGCGGGCGCCAACGCCGGCGCCGGAGGAGGCGACGCCGGCGCGGGGGTCGGATCAGCCGGCCGGTCTTTTTCCATGGGTCAGCGCGGAGAGGCCGGGAAGTCCAGGATGTCCGCCCCCGCGGGCGGAGTGAATTGGAACTGGGTCGGCGCCAGATCCGGGTTGAAGCGGACATCGGAGAAGACGGTGCGCGCCGAGACGGACCCCACGCGCAGCTCGGAGTCGAACGGGAAGAAATCGCGTGTGGAGAGGCGCAGGGTCAGAAGGAAGTCCCCCCCCGCGCCTGCGGCCTTGGGCTTGAGGGCGAGGGCGAGGCTGCGGTGGCCGTCGGACGCCGGGGCCGAGACCGAAGACAGCGTCACGTCGTAGCGCTTGAGGAGCTCCGCGTAGTTGCCGAAATCCAGGAGGCCTTGGGCCAGGGGCTGGGACTTCTTCCACTCGTCGAGCTTGGCGCGGATGACCTGGCCGTTGGCCGGGCGCCAGACCCACACCCGCGAGCCGTCGCAGACCAGAGTCTGGGCTTCCGGGGCCCGGTGCTCGATGCGCAGGCGGTCCTTCTTGCGGTAGGCCAGGGTCCCGGCCACCGTCTGGGTCTGGCCGGTGTCCTCTGAGTGGACGGTTTGCCGGAAGGCGGCGGCCAGCGTGATCAGGTCGCGGTCGAAGCGCTCGAAGCGTTCCATGACCATAGGCACCGTGAGCGCTTCGGTGGTGGCGGGGTAGAGGGGCAGCGGGTTCGTCGGCGCCACGGCGGCGGCGCGCTGGGAAGCGCCGTCCTTTTTGGGCGGGCGTTTTCCGCTCCCGGCAAGGGCCGCTGCCGGCAGGGCCAAAGACACGACGAGAAGAGCGGCCAGGGCCCTCATCGTCTTCCCTCGTTGATGGGGACCTGCGGGAAGTCGGCGCGTAGGCAGGCCTCGATCTCGTCGAAATGGATCTCCCAGCGGTTGGAGCCGTCGGGCTTGTGGATGAGGCCCTTGACCTCCAGCAGGCTCAGGATGTTGGTGGCCCGGGCCGAGGAGCCGAATTGGCTCTTGAGCAGGTCCTGGGACACGCGCCGGCGCTCCAGCACCAGCTTCAGGGCCTGGGAGAACTCCAGCGCCGTCACGCCGAAGGAGGCGAGGTCCGCCTCGCCCGGCTTGGGCATGGTCTCCAGCTCCGGGTAATCGGGCTTGCCTTGGGCGCGCAGGTGGCCGACGACCGCGTTGATCTCGTCCTCCGAGACGTAGGCACCCTGGCAGCGCTCCGGGACCTGCGAGCCGGCGCTGCGGTAGAGCATGTCGCCGCGGCCCTGCAGGGTCTCGGCGCCCATGATGTCGAGGATGACCTTGGAGTCCACCCCGGAGATGACCTGCATGGCCACGCGGCAGGGCAGGTTGGCCTTGATGACGCCGGTGATGACGTCGACGGAGGGGCGCTGGGTGGCCAGCACCATGTGGATGCCGACGGCCCGGGCCATCTGGGCCAAGCGCTGGACGTTGTCCTCGACCTTGCCGCCGGCCACGAGCATGAGGTCGGCCAGCTCGTCGATGACCACCACGATGAAGTACTCTCGCGGCTCGCCGCGCTTGTCGGCTTCCTTGTTGTAGCCGTCGATGTTGCGCACGCCGTAGAGCTGGAAGCGCGCGTAGCGGCTCTCCATGATCTTGACCATGTTGGACAGCGAGCTGGCCGCTTCCTTGGGGCTGGTGACCACCGTGACCTTGTCCGCCGGCACGATGGGGTCGAAGAGGTGCGGGATGCCCTCGTAGAAGGTCAGCTCCAGGCGCTTGGGGTCGATGAGCAGGAACTTGACCTCGTCGGGCCGGGCCCGGTAGAGGATGGAGAGGATCAGGGAATGGACGAAGACGGATTTCCCGGAATTGGTGGCCCCGGCGACGAGCAGGTGCGGCATCTTCTGCAGGTCCGCCGACAAAGGCTCACCCGTGGCGGAGAGGCCCACGGCGAAGCTCAGCAGCGGCGCGTCCGGCGGCAGGGTCGGGCTATCCAAGAGCTCGCGCAGGACCACCAGGGCCGGCCGGGCGTTGGGGATCTCGATGCCCACCGCGTCCTTGCCCGGGATCGGGGCGATGATGCGGATGCCCTTGGCCTTGAGGGCCCGGGCGATGTCCTTCTCCAGGGCGACGAAGGCGCTGACCTTGACCCCCGGCGCCGGAGTCACCTCGTAGCGGGTGATGACGGGCCCGGGCGCGTAGCCCGTGACCCGGGCCTCGATCTTGAAATCCTTGAAGGTCTGCTCCAGAGCGAGGATGGCGGATTTGATCTCGCTTTCGAGAGGCTTGCCCGTGTTAGCCTCGGCCGGGCGGGGCTTGAGCAGGTCCAGCGGCGGGATCTGGTATTTCCCCGCGGGGGCGGGGCGCCGCGCCTTCTCGGCGCTTTTTGCGGGCCGGGCTTTGGCGGCGGACTTCTCCTCCAGGGCGTTGACGTTGACCGGCTCGGCCGGGGCCGATGGCTGGGGCGGTGGAACCGGGGCTGCATCTTTGACAGCCGCGTCCCCCTTGGGCGCGCGCTCTATTCGGCTGTTGAGCTCCTGGCGCGCCCGCCGCCATCTTTGGAGATCATCGGCGACCACGGCCGTGATCCACGCCGCCGCGACCGAGAGCCGCAGGCCCAGGACCGCCTGCAGGGTGAGCAGGAAGACGGCGGTGCAAGCCAGGAAGGCTCCGAATCCTCCCAGGGCGTTCGCAAGGCCTTCGCCGAGGCCTCCGCCCAGGAGCCCTCCCGCGACCGTCGGTGCGCTCCCGAAGGCATGCGCTGAGACGGCCAGGAGGCCGGAGGCCGCGGTCAGGCAGACCAGGGAGGCGGCGCCCGTGACGATGATCCCCGCCGGGCGGCCCTCCTTGAAGTAGCGGTAGATCCCGCTGACGATCAGGATCGGGAGGAAGAGGGCGGCTTTGCCGAGCAGCAGGAAGCAGCGCTCGTTGGCCCACTGTCCGACCTTCCCGGAGAGCGTCGGGAAAAGGATCAGCCAGCAGAGGTAGATCGCCGCCGCCAGCGCGAAGCTCCAGCGCAGGGCCGCCCATCGGGCCCGACGGTTCTTGGAGACGCGGGAGCTTCTAGCGTAGTAGCGTTGAGAGGACTCTCTCATGGGAGCGTCGGCATGGGGACGGCCGTCCCCATGCCCTGACGGCCATAAGGAAGGGCGTCGGCCGTCATGGGCGTCACGCCCGCTGGATCCAGAAGACGTCCTGGCCGGCCTTGACCGGCTTGCCGTTCTCCACCAGGGTCTTGACCAAAGTGCCCGCGAACTCCGCCTTGAGCTCGTTGAACACCTTCATGGCTTCGATGATGCAGAGGACTTGGCCGGGCTTGACGCTGTCGCCTTCCTTGGCGAAGGGCGGGCTCGACGGAGTCGGGGCCCGGTAGAAGATCCCCATCATGCTGGACTTGACCGCCAGGCAGCCTGGGGGCATGCTGGCCTCGGCGGGTGCCCCTTGCGGGAGAGGAGAACTGCCGCCCGCAAGGGACGGCGAGCCCATGCTCGCCGCCGCCCCTACGAATATGGGCACCGGGACCTGCGCCGGAGCCAGGGCCGCGCGCCGCACCAGACGGAGCTTCAAGCCCGGCTCCTCCACCTCGAGCGTCTCGAGGTTGTGCTCGGTCATGAAGCCGTAGACTTCCTTGAGCTTGGGCAGGACCCCGTCAGTGGGGTCCTGCTTGACCACTGCGTCCTTGGCTGCCATGGGAGATTAGCGCCGCCTCCCGCCGCCTTCGCGCTGCCGCGGCCGGCCGCCGGGGCCGTCGCGTCGCGGCGGCCTCGGTTCCAGGACCCCTTCGGATCCCGGGGAGAGCACGGCCTTGCGCGAGAGCCGGATCTTCCCGTCGCTGTCGATCTCGAGGCACTTGACCTCGACCTCGTCGCCTTCCCGCAGCGCGTCTTCCACGCGGGCGACGCGCTTGACGTCGATCTGAGAGATGTGCAGGAGCCCTTCCTTGCCCGGGAAGATCTCCACGAAGGCGCCGAACTCCTTGATGGAGACGACGCGCCCCTTGTAGATCTTGCCCACCTCGGCTTCCAGGGTCAAGGCTTCGACTTCGGCCTGGGCCTTGGCGCAGCCGTCCGCCTCCACGCCTCCGATGAAGACCGAGCCGTCGTCTTCCACGTCGATCTCGACCCCGTAGGTCTCGATCATGCGGCGGATGTTCTTGCCGCCGGGGCCGATGAGCGCTCCGATCTTGGACACCGGGATCTGCAGGCGCAGCAGCCTCGGAGCGTAGACGGAGAGCTCCTGGCGGGGCGCGGCGAGGGCGGTGTTCATCTTGTCGAGGATGAAGAGCCGTCCGCGGCGGGCTTGCTCCAGGGCTTCCTTGAGGATGGAGAGCTTGAGGCCCTCGACCTTCATGTCCATCTGGAAGCCCGTGATGCCCTTGGTCGTGCCGGCCACCTTGAAGTCGAGGTCGCCGTTGTGGTCTTCGAGGCCCGCGATGTCGGTGAGGATGGCGTACTTCTCGCCTTCGAGCACCAGGCCCATGGCGATGCCGGCGCAGGCGGCCTTCATGGGCACGCCCGCGTCGAAGAGCGCCAGAGACCCGCCGCACACCGAGGCCATGGAGGAGGAGCCGTTGGACTCCAGGATCTCCGAGACCAGGCGGATGGTGTAGGAGAACTGCTCCGCGTCGGGCAGCAGGACCGCGAGCGACCGGCGGGCCAGAGCGCCGTGGCCGATCTCGCGGCGTCCCGGGCCGCGCTCGGGCTTGCATTCTCCGACCGAGAAGCCGGGGAAGTTGTAGTGCAGCAGGAAGCGCTCCTTGTACTCGCCCTCCAGCTCGTCCATGACCTGCATGTCGCCCGGGGTCCCCAAGGTCGCGGTGACCAGGGCCTGGGTCTGGCCGCGGGTGAAGAGCACCGAGCCGTGCACGCGCGGCAGGACTCCCATGTTGATGGTGATCTGCCGGATCTCGTCGAACTTGCGGCCGTCGGGCCGCAGGCCTTCCTCGACGATGACGCGGCGGCCTTCCTTGTGCAGGATGTCGTCGGCGATGGCCGAGACGTGGGCCTGGCCTCCGAAGAGCGGCGAGGCCGTATCCGTGATGGCCTGCAGCTCGGCGACCACCGGCTCCCAGACCGCGTCGACCGCGGCGGAGAAGGTCTCCTTGGTGGGATGCTTGGCGTGCAGGACGGCGACGATCCCGTCGTGGATCTTCTTGGTGACGAACTCGACTACGGCGGCGGGCCGCTCCACCTTGACGATCTCGCGCTTGACGATGGGGCGCCCGGCGGCGACGCTCTGCGCCACGAGCTTGAGCTGGAGGTCGCAGAGCTTCTCGATGGCCGCGGAAGCGATCTCCAGGGCCTGGGTGAAGATCTCTTCGGGGACTTCCTTGGCGCTGCCTTCGACCATCAGGAGCGCGCCCTTCTTGCCCGCCACCACCAGTTCCATCTCGGCGGTGTCGCGCTCTTCGAAGGTCGGGAAGAGCACCAGCTCGCCGTTGATGCGCGCGATGCGCACCGCGGCGACGGGCCCGGCCCAGGGGATGTCCGAGAGCATGAGCGCCGCCGAGGCGCCGTTGATGGCCACCACGTCGGCGTCGTTCTGGAGGTCCGTGGAGAGGACCAAGGTGTGCACCATGGTCTCGAAGCGCCAGGACTTGGGGAAGAGCGGCCGGATGGGCCGGTCGATCTGACGCGCGGTCAGAGTCTCCTTCTCACGGGGCCGGGTCTCGCGCTTGAAGAATCCGCCGGGGATGCGGCCCGCGGCGTAGGTGCGCTCCCGGTACTCGGAGGTCAGCGGGACGAAGTCCCCGGTCTTCGCGGTCCAGGCGGCTGTCGCCGCCGAAAGGGTGACGGTGTCGCCCAGGTGCGCGGTCACGGAGCCGCCCGCCTGCTTGGCGATGGTCCCGGTCTGCAGCGTGATGGTCTTTCCGCCTACCGTCTCCGATAGGCTGATCTTCTGGATGTCGCTCATGGGTTATTTCCTCAGGTCAAGCTGTTTGATCAGGGTGTTGTAGGCGGCCAAGTCCTTCTTCTTAAGGTAGTCGAGCAGCCGGCGGCGCTGTCCGACCAGGTGCAGGAGGCCGACTTGGGTGGCGTAGTCCTTCTTGTTTTCTTTAAGGTGGGAGGAGATGCTCTTGATGCGCTCGGTCAGCAGGGCCACCTGGACCTGGGGGCTGCCCGTGTCGCCGCTCTTTTTGGAGTACTTCTTTACGATATCGGTTTTATTTTCTTTCGTTATCATGTGAGGATTATAGGAGTTATTCGTCGAGGGTGTCAATGAAACGGGCCGGGAGCCGGCACATGACCGTCAACGCATTCCCTGAGGACGGTCAGTGCCAGCGCGCTACCGCGCGCTGGGGCCGCTGCGGCGCGCCTTGGCCGGGGCGGTGGACTTCCCGGCCAGGCTCCGCACGACCGTGACCAGCTCGGCCGGTTCCACCGGCTTGGGGAGGTAGATCTGGAACCCGGCGCGCAGGGCTTTGGTGCGGTCGTCGGAGGTGGCGTACGCGGTCAGGGCCGCGGCCGGGACCTGTCCCCCCTGCTCGGGCCGCAGGGCCCGGATGCGGCGCAGCAGGCAGTAGCCGTCCTCGTCGGGCATGGCGATGTCCGAGATGAGGACGTCGGGCGGGGACTGGGTGAAGAGCGCGAAGCCCTCCGCGGCCGTCGCGGCGCCCCGGGCTTCGGCTCCGCAGCGCGACAGGGCCGAGGTCAGCATGCTGCGGGTGTCGGCGTCGTCCTCCACGACCAGGATGCGCAGGCCCTGCAGGAGCCGGGGGAAATTGAGCGCGGATTCCGGCGCCGGCGCGGCCGTCGCCTCGCCGTCCGGCGGCGCGGCCAGCGGCAGGGTGACGGAGACCCTGGCTCCGCGGCCGGCAGCGGGCGGGTCGACCGAGATCGTCCCGCCGTGGAGCTCGGCCAGATGCTTGGAGATGGCCAGCCCCAGGCCCAGGCCCCGGTGCGCTCGGGTCAGGGAATCCTCCTGCTGCCGGAAGATCGTGAAGAGGTGGGGATAGAACTCCGGGCTGATGCCGGGGCCCGTGTCCTCGACCGAGACCAGGGCTTGCACCGCCTCCCGGCGGAGCAGCACCGTCACCGTCCCGCCGTCGGGGGTGAACTTGACGGCGTTGGAGATGAGGTTCCAGAAGATCTGCCGCAGCCGCTGCGGGTCGGCGTCGACCGAGAGCCCCAGCAGCGGCTCGCAGACCAGGCGCAGGGACTTGGCCTCGGCCGGCGCCTTGCATTCGGCCGCCGCTTCCGCCACGATGGCGCCGAGGTCCACGATCTGCTTGCGCAGGGTCAGCTGCTTGCGCGCCAGGCTGGAGATGTCGAGGAGGTCCTCGATGATCTGCTTCTGGAGCTGCATGTTGCGCTCGATGACCTCCAGGGCGCGCTCGCGTTCGTGCGGGCTCAGGTCTCCCGAGCGCAGCAGCCAGTTCCAGCCCAGGATCGCGGTCATGGGCGTGCGCAGCTCGTGGGACACGATGGCCAGGAACTCGTCCTTGGCCCGGTTGGAGGACTCGGCTTCAGCGCGCGCCGCCTGCTCGAGCTCGAGCAGGCGGGTGCGCTCCACCTCGATGCGCTTGCGTTCGGAGATGTCGCGGGTGTAGGAGATCTCGATCTCCTCGCCCTCGAAGCGGATGTGGTTGATGGTGATATCCACGGGCACCAGGCGGCCGCCCTTGGTGAGGTGGCGGCCCTCGAAATGGAGGTAGCCTTCCTTCTGCAGACTCTGCCACTGCTTCTGCCATCGCTCCGGCGACATGTCCGGGTCGATGTCCGGCACGGTCAGCTTGAGCAGCTCCTCTCCGCTGTAGCCCAGGTGGCGGCACGCGGCGGGGTTGGCGTAGCGGATGCGGGCCCCCTCGTCGGACCATATGACCGCGTCCGAGGTGTGCTCCATGGCGAAATGCATCATGCGCAGGGCGCGCTCCGTGCTCTTGAGCTCCGTGACATCCTCGTAGGTGCCCAGCACGCCGATCACCTGGCCGTCTTTGTCGCGCAGCGGGATCTTGTGGGTGCGCAGGACTCGCTGGCTGCCGTCCCGGAGGATCTGCGGCTCTTCGAAATTGAGTTTGGGCAGGCCCGTCTCCATCACCCGCGAGTCGTCGGCGCGGTAGCGCTCGGCCATGGCGGCCGAGGCCGTCGCGGAATCGTCCTTGCCGATGAGCTCTTTCGGGTCGTCGAAGCCGGTGTCCTTGGCGAAGGCCCTGTTGCATCCGACGTAGGTCGAGCGCCGGTCCTTCCAGAACACCCGCTGCGGGATGTTGTCGAGGACCAGCTGCAGCATCTCCTGAGAGGCGCGGACCTTCTCCTCGGCCTCCCGCCGGTCCGTGATGTCGCGGACCACGCCGCAGGACCCGATGAGCTTGCCGTCTTCATAGACGGGCGAAGTGTTGACCTCCATGATGCCCGGGCTGCCGTCCTCGCGCTGGAAACCGATCTCGGCCTGCCGGGGGAAGACGCCGGTGCGCATGGCCTCCTGGAACCGGGCCTGGGCGCTCTGGCGCAGCTCCGGAGCGACGTGGTCGAGGAAGTCCCGGCCCAGCAGGTCGGAGGGATTCTTCCGGCCGTAGATGCGCGCCAGGGCTTTGTTGGCGAAGAGCCGCTGGCCTTTCCGGTCGGTCAGGAAGAAGCCTTCCTGCATGGTGTCGATGACGGTGCGGAAGCGCCGTTCGGACTGGATGAGTTCCGCTTCCAGGCGCTGGCCTGAGGTGACATTCAGGGCCAGGCCCATGACCGCCTGGAGTTCGCCGGCCGCGCTGAAGACGGGGTGGTAGAAGGTCTCGAACCAGAGCTGGCCGACCTGCCTCACGGAGGAGAAGTCCTCCCCCTTCAGGGCCCGGCGCAGATCCGCCAGCAAGGTGGGCACGCCCTTGTACATCTCCAGGACCGAGCGGCCGACCACTTCACCGGGCGACAGGCCCAGCGCGACGAGCCCGCGGCCCGTGGAGAACGTGAAGCGCCCCTGCGCGTCGAGGCCGAAGATGATGAGCGGCGCCTGCGCGATGATCGATTCGAATGTCTCCGGCGCCTGCGGTTTCGGAAGTCCCGCAGGTGCCGGCCGGACGGATTTCCTTGCGGCCGGCGCCGGGGCGGCGGCGCGGCGGGTCTTGCGGACCGGAGAGGACTTTTTCGCCTTGGGCTTGGCTTTCATGGGCGCAGCCTGGTCCAGAGGAGGTTGAGGGCCGCGGACACGGCCCTCAGTCGCACGGCTTCCCGGTCTCCGGTGAAGTCCCAGCGGCGCACCGCGACCGCGGCGCCGGGCCCGGCGACGGCGGCGAAGACCAGGCCCACGGGCTTGCGGGCCGTGCCGCCTCCCGGGCCTGCGACGCCCGTGACCGAGACGCCGACGTCGGCGCCGGCGACGCGGCGCACGCGCGTGGCCATCTCCCGGGCGCAGGCGGCGGAGACCGCGCCGGCGCGGGCCAAGGTCTCGGTCCTGACGCCGAGCAGGTCGCGCTTGACCGCGTCGTGATAGGCCAGGATCCCGCCCCGGAAGTAGGCGGAGCTCCCGGGCACCGAGGTCAGGCGGCCGGCGAGCAGTCCGGCCGTGCATGATTCCGCCACCGCCAGGGACAGGCGCCGGCGCCGCAGGAGCCCGCCCACGGCCGACTCCAGGGTCGCGGGGCCTTCACCGAAGATGTGCTGCCCCACCAGGCGCATGGCCTGGCGGCGGCAGCGCGCGATGAGCGTGCGCGACCGGCGGGCGCTGGCGCAGCGCGCGAAGGCGTGGAAATCCACCCGGCCGGGGCCGGACAGGATGGTGAAATCGAGCTCGGGGCCGGCCTGCCGCGTGAGAGGCTGGAGGCGCTCGTCCGCGGCGGATTCGGGCAGGCCGCAGAGATGGAGGTCGAGGGTCGCGGCGTGCAGCCCGCGCCCGTAGGCTCGCCGCAGGCGCGGCATGACCTCGCCGTCGAGCATGGGGACCATCTCGCGGGGCGGGCCCGGCAGAAGCGCCACGGTCTGAGGCGAGCCGTGGGGACGCGGCCGGATGATGATCTGTCCGGGGGCCGAACCGACCCGGTTGGCCAGGGCCGCGGCTCCGCGCACCAGGAACGCCTGGCGCCGGTTCTCCCGGGGCAGTCTCGTCGCCAGGTGGGAGAACTTGCGGCGGATGCCGGCGTAGAGCCGGGGCGAGAAGACGAGGTCTCGGCCCAGCGCCCGGGCCACGGCCTCGCGGGTCAGGTCGTCGAAGGTCGGGCCGAGTCCTCCGCACACGATCAGCGCGTCGCAGCGCAGCAGCGCCGCGCGCACCGCGCCGGCCAGGGCGTCGGCATCGTCGGGCAGGATGGTCTCGCGGGCGAGGCGCAGGCCCGTTGCGCCCAGACGCAGGGCCAGGGCGGCGCGATGCGAATCGGCATGGCCGTCGAGGAGCTCGGTGCCGACGCAGATGAGCTCCAGGACGGGCGGCGGGTTCACGGAGATAGCCTCATGACTCGATGTCCGCCTTACTGGTAGACGCCGGCGGGCGGCGGCGCGGCCTCCGGGTCCTCTCCGGCCGGGATGGCCCCGAAACGGGCCTCGTACTTCTCGATGTTGTCCTTGAGCGCCCACAGCAGGCGCTTGGCGTGCACGGGGGAGGAGACCAAGCGCGTGAGCACCTTGGCTTTGGGCGAGTGGGGCTGGAGGAAGATGAAGTCGAGGATGAACTCGGTCTCGCTGTGGGTGATGAGCGCGAGATTGGCGTAGACGCCGCGCGCGGTCGCGTCGTCGATGTCCACTTGGAGCTGCCCCGCCTTGGGTTCCTGTTCCATGAGGCCCAGTTTAGCATTTTCGCGCCAAAAAACATCCCTGAGCGCGCCCCATCCAGTTTGCACGCGCGCGCGGAAAATTGATAACATCCTCTGCTAATGCCCAAGGGTGCTCTGGTCATCATCTCCGCGCCCTCAGGCACGGGGAAGTCCACGGTCTGCCGCAAGCTCCTGCTGCGCCGCAAGGACCTGCGCTATTCCGTCTCCTGCACCACGCGGGCGCCCCGGCCCGGGGAGAAGCACGGCCGGCACTACCAGTTCCTCGGGGCGGAGGACTTCAAGCGCCGTATCCAGCGCCACGAGTTCCTGGAGTGGGCCATGGTCCATGACCACTACTACGGCACGCCGCGGCACTTCATCGAGAGTTCCATCAAGGAGGGGCGTTGGGTGCTGCTGGCCATCGACGTGCAGGGCGCGGCCGCGATCCGGCGCAAGCTGCCCGAGTCGGTCCTGGTCTTCCTGCTCCCCCCGTCTTGGGAGGCGCTCAAGGAACGCCTGGCCGGCCGGCACGAGGATTCGCAGTCCGCGGCGACTCGGCTCGCGAACGCGCGCTTGGAGCTGGACGCTGCCAAGCGCTACGACTACATCGTGGTCAATGACGATTTGGAGGCCGCGGTCGGTCAGATCGAATGCATCATCACGGCGGAGAGCCTCAAGACCTCGCGCAGCGAGTTCTCCGGACTGCCCTAGGAGGGTTTGATGACGAAGAGTGAGACCAAGTCCCAGCCGGAAGTGAGAAAGTCCGTCGAGGAGCTGATCCTCAACTACCAGTTGGACAAGTACTCGGCCATCCCTCTGGCGGCGCTCTGGGCCAAGGAACTGCACCGCCGAGAGGAGAACCGCCATCTGACCTCCATGGAGGTCCTGGAGAAGGCTCTGAGCGACGTGCTCAGCGGGGACGTGAACTGGAAGAACGCGCGCAAGGTCATCGCCGCGCTGCCCGCGGCCGTCGCCGCCGCCGACGCGGGAGCGTCAGCCGCGGAAGACGGGTCCAAGAAGTCCAAGGCTTAGCCCGGGCCGCCGCCCGTGGCTGACGAACTGTTGGAGCTGACCCGGCGGCTGCGCCGGCGAGTCGAGCAGTCGCACCGCTCGTCCTGGAGATTGGGCTCTTCCGCGCCGTCCCCGGAGGGCGGCTGTTCTCCTTCCCCGGAGGGGACCCGCCAGTCCCGCCTGGACGCCGTCGCCGAAGCCGTGCGCTCCTGCCGACGCTGCGTCCTGGGCGGAGCCCGGCGCCATGCGGTCCCCGGGACGGGCTCCGCCGAGGCCCGGGTGCTCTTCGTGGGCGAGGGGCCGGGGTTGGAAGAGGATCGCCGCGGCGAGCCCTTCGTGGGCCCGGCCGGTGAGCTCCTGGACCGCATCCTCGCCGCCATCGGGCTTTCCCGCCGCACGGTCTACATCGCCAACATCGTCAAGTGCCATCCCATGAAGGACCCCGGCCAGCCGGAGTCCCGCGGCAACGACCGACCGCCCTCGCCCGAGGAGATGGCGGCCTGCCGGCCGTACCTCGCCGAGCAGATCCGCATCCTCTCCCCCCGCTGCATCGTGGCCTTGGGGGCGGTGGCCGCGCGCGCCTTGCTGGGCAGCGAAGCGCCCATCGGCCGGCTGCGCGGGACGTGGGGCCAGTACCTCGACGGCGACTTCGCCGTGAAGGTGATGCCCACCTATCATCCGGCCGCCCTCCTGCGCGATCCCGAGCTCAAGAAGCTCGTCTGGCAGGACATGAAGGCCCTGCGGGCGGAGCTGGAGAGCGCGTCCCAGGCCGACTAGGATGCGCATCGCCGACGTCGCCTTCCCCGTGCCGCTGCGCAAGGGGTTCCATTACGCGGTGCCCTCCGGCCTGGACGTGCGGCCGGGGATGCGCGTGCGCGTGGAGTTCGGCGCCTGGCTGCGCATCGGGACCGTGCTCTCCGTCTTCGACGGGGATTCGCCGTACAAGCTCAAGCCCATCGCCGCCGTCCTGGACCGGGAGCCGGTCCTCTCCGCGGAGCACCTGGACTGCGCCGTCTGGATGTCGCGGCGCTACGGCGCGCCCATCGGAGAGTGCATCAAGGCCGTGCTGCCCGCCTTCCTGAAATCCTCCGATGAGCCGGCGGAGCTCGCGGCCTCGGCCGGCGCGCCGCCCCTGCCCCCGGCCTGGGAGCTCACCCCGGGGCAGGCCCGGGCCCTGGACACCATCTCCCAGGCGCTCACGCAGCGCCAGGCGGCCACGTTCCTGCTTTACGGCGTGCCGGCTTCGGGCAAGACCGAGGTCTACCTGCGCCTCATCCGGCAGGTCGTGGACTCCGGTGGGCAGGCGCTCTTCCTGGTGCCCGAGATCTCCTTGACCGGCCCCTTCTTCGGCGAGTTCTGCGACTCGCTCCAGGTCCCGGTGGTGCTCTGGCACAGCCGGCTCAAGGACCGGGAGCGCCGGCAATCCTGGCTCGCCATCCGGAGCGGGGTCGTGCGCGTGGTGGTGGGCGCGCGTTCGGCGGCGCTGCTGCCGTTCCGCGACCTGCGCCTGGCGGTCCTCGACGAGGAGCAGGACGAGTCCTTCAAGCAGGAGGGGCAGTCCCCCCTCTACCACGCGCGCGACGTGGTCCTGCACCGGGCGCGCGCCTGCGGCGCGGTGACCGTGCTGGGCTCGGCCACGCCGTCCTTGGAGAGCTGGCAGGCGGTCAAGCGGGGCGAGGTCCGGCTCGTGGACATGCCGCAGCGCGTCTCCAGCGCGGCTAAGCCCGCGGTCACCCTCCTGCCGCTGCCCTCGGGCCGAGCCATCGCCCCGGAGCTTTTGGCCAAGATCCAGGACCGGCTCGCCCGCCGGGAGCAGACCATCCTCCTGGTCAACCGGCGGGGCTATGCGACCGTGGTGATGTGCTGCAAGTGCGGCTGGGTGGACCGCTGCGCGTCCTGCGGCGTGGCCAAGATCCAGCACGAGGACGCCTCCGGAGGCTTCGTGCTGCGCTGCCACCACTGCACCTGCCAGAGCCCCTTGCCCGCGCACTGCCCGCAATGCGCCAACCCCGGCCTGCGCGTGATGGGCACGGGCACGCAGAAGGTCGTCGCCGAGCTGCGCCGGTTCGTCCCGGCCGCCCGCGTGCTGCGCATGGACCGCGACACCCTGTCCGCGCGCGACGGCGACCGCAAGCTCTACGACACGTTCCGCCGCGGCGAGGCCGACATCCTCGTGGGGACCAAGCTCGTGGCCAAGAGCTTCCACTTCCCGCAGGTGACGCTGGTGGGCGTAGTCGACGCCGACACCATGCTGCACATGCCGGATTTCCGCTCCTCGGAGCGGACCATGCAGATCCTGGCCCAGGTCGCGGGGCGCTCCGGCCGGGCGGACAAGGCCGGCGAGGTGGTCCTGCAGACCCTGCAGCCCGCGCACATCGCGGTGCGCGGCGCGCTGGCGGGCGACTACGCGGCGTTCGCGGACCAGGAGCTGGTGCTGCGCCGCGAGCTGGGCTATCCGCCCTTTTCCGGGCTGGTGCGGCTGGTCTGGTCCGGCAAGGACGAGGCGGCCCTGGCGGCGGCGGCGACGGGCGCCGTCGAGACGCTGCGCGAGGCGCTCTCCCCCTGCGGCCATGAGGTGGTGGGCCCGGCCGCCGCGGTCCTGCCCAAGGCCGGCGGGCGCTTCCGCTACCATGCCCTGGTGAAGGTGGCCGATTCGGAGCGCGCTCTCGACGCCGTCCTGGCCCGGGTGCAGGAGTGGCCGTGCCCGAAGTCGCTGCGGCTGCAGATCAACGTGGACCCATATGATTTGTTCTGAAATCTTCTTGGCAAAGGTGTTATAATCATGCGCATGACGACGAGGACATCGCGGATTTTCATCTTCACGGCTCTGCTGGCCGGCGCCTGGTCCGGGAGCGCGGTCCAGGCCGCGGAGCCGGCCGAGGGCGAGTACGAGGCGCGTCTGACCGAGGTCAAGGGCGAGGTCACGGTGTTCACGGCCGAGGAGCCCGACGGCGTGCCCGGCGACAAGGACATGCCGCTGGTCGCGGGCGACCGGGTCAGGACCGCCTCCGACGCCAATGCCGAGGTCACCCTCTCCGGCGAGCACTGCGTCTGCCTGCGCGCCGACTCCGAGTTCACCGTCACGTCGCTCAAGCGGGGCGGCTGCGTCCTGACGCTGGCCCTGGGCAGCTTGCTGGCCAAGGTCCAGGCTCTGGCCGGAGGAGACTTCCGGGTGGCTACGCCGGCGGCCGTGGCCGCGGTGCGCGGCACCGAGTTCGGCGTCGAGGTGGACGCCGAGCATCCGGACCAGACGCACGTGGGCGTATTCGACGAGGGCAAGGTGGCGGTCTCGGGCCAGATGGGCCAGCCCGAGCTGCTCAAGGCGAACCAGGAGACGAGCGTGCTGCGCGGCGGGCGGCCCATGGCGGCCTACCAGCTCAGGCGCTTCGTGCGCCATCGTCAGTTCATGAGGGCCTTCCGCAATCGCGTCCAGGCCGTGCGCAAGAACTGGCGCGCCCTGGGCCTTCAGCAGCGCAGCGCCCGGCGCCGCGAGATGCTGCAGAGGCTGAAGCTGGTGCGCCAGCAGAGGCTCCAGAAGGTGCAGCAGCTGCGCCAGAATCTGCGCGGCCGCCGGGTCAACCGGGGCCCGCGGCCGGACCAGGAGAAGATGGAGAAGCTCAAGAGGGCCATCCGGGGCAGGCTGCACCAGCCGGGGAACTGATTTGTCCAGGACCAAGCCTTTCCAAGCGGGGCGTCGTTGCTGGCGCATGACCGTTGACTCATCTCCCAAGGACGGTCAGTGCCAGCGCACTGCCGTGCGCTAGGCGGTGCAGCCCTCCTTGAACAAGACTCTGGCGTTGCTTCTGGCCGCGGCGGTCCTGGGCGCGGGCTGGCTGTTCTGGCCGGGCGAAGAGGTCGAGGTGGTCATCCCGGCGGGGCAGTCGGCGCGTCAGACCGCGGCGGCGCTCAAGGAGAAAGGGGTGGTGCGCAGCGCCCTGATGTTCCGCGCCGCGGCGCGGGTCTACGGCCTGGGGCGGCGGCTCAAGCCCGGCACCTATCGCCTCAAGCGCCGGATGCTCCCCGGGAGCCTGCTGGCGGCCTTGGCGGCGGGCTCGGGCGGAGTCAAGGTCGTGATCCCCGAGGGCTGGGCCGCGCGGCAGATCGCCGAGCGGCTGGAGAAATCGGGCGTATGCTCGGCCGCTGATTTTTCACGCATCACGGCCAACGGCCGCCTGGAAGGCTATCTGTTCCCCCTCACCTACTCTTTCGAGCCCGGCACGGACGCGGCTCGCGTGGCGCAGCGCATGCACGCCGAATTCGACCGGCGCCTGGCCGAGGAGTTCGCGCGCGCCGAGCCCAAGCCGCGCTTGACCCTGCATCAGGTCGTGACCTTGGCCTCCATCGTGGAGCGCGAGGCGGTGCTGCCCAGCGAGCAGCCCATGGTCGCGGCGGTCTATCTCAACCGCATGCGCACCCGCATGCGCCTGCAAGCCGATCCCACGGTGCAGTACGCCCTGGGCTATTGGAAGAAGGGCCTGACCTTGGAGGACCTGCAGAACCCGTCCCCCTACAACACCTACGTGCACTACGGACTTCCGCCGGGCCCCATCTGCAATCCGGGCCTGGGCGCCTTCCGCGCGGTCCTGCATCCGGCCTCCAGCGACGCGCTCTTCTTCGTGGCCGACTTGACCGGCGGGCACAAGTTCTTCCTCACGCAGGAGGACCACCTCAAGGCCAAGCGGGCCTACAAGCGGGGTCTGCGGGAGGAGAAGAAGAGGCTGCGCTCGCAAGGCGGCGGCGCCTGAGCGCCAGCGCAGTCCTTTAGGGCGGACCGTGAGTCCTGGGGCCTATTCGGGATCGCCGGCCTTCCGGGCGTCCCGGCGGGCCCACTCCTCTTGGAGCTCCCGCGCGCGGGTCTTCTCCTGCAAGAGCATCACGCTGAATCGGGTGCAGTCCTCGTCGGCCTGGGCGGCCCTGCGTTCGAGGTCGAGCAGGCGGCTCAGGTCGATCTCGCGCTGATGCCGCAGGTCGTTGATCTCCTTGAGCAGCGCGGCTCTCTGCCGCTCCCATGAGGCGGCGGCGTCGTGGCGGTCGGCGAGGAAGCGCTCCGTGTCCTCGATGTGGTCCTGCATCTGGTCCGCGATGGAGTTGTGGGCGGCCTTGCAGTCGAGGTCCAGGCGCGCGCGCTGCTCCCCGCAGAAGGCCTCGAACTGGGTCTGGCGCTGGGCCAGGGCCTCGGCCTCGACTTTGAGGCGGACCTCCTGGTCCGTGAGCTCGGCGAGCTTGACGACGAAGCTGCGCTCCAGGTTCTTGCGGGATTCCAGGACGGAGGCCTGGGCCCGAGCGGTCTGCTCCTCGGCGGCCTGCGCCGCAGCGAGCTTGGCCTGGCGGAGCTCCGCATCGAGCCGCTCGCGGCGCGCCGCGTATTCTTTCTCCAGCTCGATCTGGCGGTCCTGGAGCCGGGCCTCGAGCTCCGTGACCTGGGCTTCCCGCTTGATGAGCGCGGGCAAGTCGAGCTTGCCCGCGAAATGCTGGGCGAGGTAGGCTTCGAGCCTGGCGTAGTAGGCCGCGCGCTGGGCCTCTTCCTGGTTGCGCAGCACCATGACGCGTTTGAAATCCTTGCTGTCGTCCTCGGCTCGGCGGCGGGCGCCTGCGGCATCGGGAGTCCCGCCGGTTGCGGCCGGAGGGATCTCCCTGCGGCCGGCGGCGCCGTCAGCGGCGGGGAGCTTGGGGCGGATCGACTGGCCTTTGTCCATGTCTTGGGCGCAGCGGGCGCCGCAGGCCATAGTATGGCAGGGGAGTGTTAAATATTCAATACAAAGGCTTGGGCCCCAAGGGACCCGGCAGGCAGCGTGCGGTCTCCCTTCATCCGGTCTGCGCGGCCCGGATCAGGGCCGCGCGCTGGCGGAAGGCTTCTTCCCCAGAGACGTCAGAAGGGCGGGGCATGTCGGGTCGAGGCTGGCCAACGCGGCGACCGTGTTGCGGCTGGCGTCTATCTCGTCTCCCCCCCAGGTCTCGGATCCGGAGAGAGCGTCGCCCAAGTCGGCCGCCATCTGATCCAAGTTCCCCTCAGCGTCCTTCAGCGCCTGCACGGCGGAGCCGAGCTTCTCCCGGAGCGTCTGCGCCTGCGTTGGCGAGGAGAAACTGTAGGCCGCCATCCATCCGCGGACCGCGTCGATGTTCTGGCGATGCAGCTCGATCAATTTCTTCAGATGCGCGACAGCCGTCTTGAGGTGCGTGCGGTACTGCTTCGCGGCGGATCCTTTCCTCAGCCCATCCGGCCCCATCGCCTCTTTTGCGGCCAGCATCTTCTTCTCAAAGGAGCTCTGCTTCAGCTTCACCCGCTTCGCTTCGGCAAGGGCTTCTTGGCGCTCTTGACTGGAGAGGCTGGAGTCTTGGGACCTCGTCTCGAGCGCGTCGTGCAGGCCGGCAAGGACGCTGGCTATGACCGTCTGGCTGCTTTCGATCTCGCCCAAAGCCTTATCCCGAGAGGTCAGGGCGCTCTTGGCCGAGACGTGGCAGGCATCCGCCTGCGCCGGCTTGTGGGGCAGCTTCGGTTCCTTGGACAGCGCGTTCAGGCAGGATTCGCCAGCCGCCAATGCTTGAGACGCCGTCTTGATCGTCTCGATGGGCTGGTCGAGCAATGGGGTCACGACGGAGAGCCCATTGCTCACTCCATGGAACTTCATCGTGGCAGCCGATTTGACCTCCTGTTTGGCCGCCTTGACGTCCGTGCTCGCTCTGGCGTAGGCAGACTTGGCATCCTGAAGCAGACTCGCGCCCAACCTCACGGCCACTGCGGCGGAGTTTGTGCGCAGGGAGGCGATCTGCGATTTCAGGAGCTTATTCTGGTTCGCGATCTCCTTCGTGGTGGCCGCAGGAGGGGGCGTCGTCGTCGCGCCGCTCGGGACACTCGCAGCGCCTGCGCCGCCCGCCGCGGACGCGCCGCCCGCGCCGCCAGAGCCACCCCCCCCCGCCGCGTTTGGCGTGATGGGAGAGGATAGCGGAGAAGCCGTCGATGCGCCCCTGGTCGGTGTCGCCGCGACTTCCGCGACGGTCGCGCCATTATTGGTTGCGGACATCTCAGCGCCCACCCCTGTCGCGCCATAGAGCCTGGCGCTTTTCCGGATCCCGGGATCAGAGAGGCCCCTGACTCCGCTGTTGAGGCCATGGGGTGCGCTGGCCTGGACGCGCATCTGTGCGGGCGCGGCTTGGATCTGGGGCCCCCCCGTCTCTATGGATGAATCCGTGAGCTTCGCTCCGCCGGCAGGAGTGCCCTCGGAGAGGATAGGAGAGCCAGGCGCTGACAGCGTCGCAGGCAGGCCCGAGGCCGCAGCGCCGTGGCTGGGGTGATTCGTCTCGGTCGGCTGTAGACGCGCGATATCGGGCCGCTGCGGCACGCCGATGGCCGGCACGGTGTCCCGGCTCGTCTGCGCGGCCGAAGGGACGGCGGGCTGGGCTGAAGCGGGTGCCGGAGCATCAGGAGCAGTCGCAGGAGTAGTCGCAGGAGCAGTCACAGGAGCAGTCTTAAGAAAGTTCGGAGAGACCGGGCGTGGGGAAAATAAGCCCGCCGCGTGCGGGTTCTCCGCCTCCGGTGCTGACGATGTCCAAGCCTTGATGAGCTTGCGCGACGGGGTGTTGTCTTCGGACAGGAGGCTGAAACCCACGATGATCAACGATGCGGCGCCGAATGCGGAGGCGATCTGCCAGGGCTTGCACCGGGATAAGAATTGCTCTAGATTCTTCATGTCTCTATATATGGCCATTTATTGCCCCCATTGCCCTGGACGCTGATAGTGTATCAGGAATTCCTCGGTTAATGTTTCGAGTTTTAAAAAAAATGGCAAAACCTCGATAAAAATATGGTAAAGAGGCGGGCGTGCAGGAACTGATCCACCAACCGCATCCGCACCTGTCCACCAAGCATCCGAGGCCGCCCCGTCGATGGGCTACCTAATTGCCGAGAAAGTTTTGTAAACTTTCGCCTAGCACCGATTCTTGGGCGTGTAGCTCAGCTGGGAGAGCGCTTCCTTCGCAAGGAAGAGGTCGCAGGTTCGATCCCTGTCACGTCCACCACTTTGAATCGCCGTCGAGAAAAAAGCCAGCCGCAAGAAGTCCGAACGCGGCTTGAGCGGCCCCAGGGAAGCGGTCTGATCCTGGGGCTTTCTTATTTTTTTGGGCGGGGTGCTCCGCGAGGCAAAAAGCCCCGGCAGGTCCTGGAATAGAAAAGGTCCCGGCGTTATCGGATGACCCTAGGGGCACCGTGCTCAGGACCTTTCCGACCACAGTATAGGCGGCAGGCGTATGAGTCGCCAGGGTCGAGGGTCCTACGGCGAACTAGGACAAAAGGCCGGGGACGGATCCCGGCTGGCTTCGATTCAGGAGGCGACGAGCTCCTTGCGGCGCAGGACGGCATGGATGCGGGCCATGAGCAGGACCGGCTCGAACGGCTTGATGACGTAATCGTCAGCCCCGCAAGTGAAGGCCTCGACCTGGCTGCGCGCGTCGGACAGGCTCGTGAGGACGATGACTGGCAACCCGGCCAGGCCGATGGTCTGGCGCAGCGTGCGCAGGACTTCATAGCCGTCGACGTGGGGCATGGTGAGGTCCAGGAGGAGCAGGTCCGGGGCCCGCGACGTGAGGCGCGCCAAGGCCTCCCGGCCGTCCACGGCTTCTTCCACTTCGCAGCCGTTCGATTCGAGGACCTTGCGGGTGAGGATCCGGAGGTCGCTTTCGTCATCGGCCACCAGGATGCGCGGCTTGGCCGTACTTTGGAAAGCCGGCGGGGTGCGGGGTTTCTTGGGTTCCGCTTGGGAACTCGGGACGACTTCGGCAGCTGCGGGAGGATGGGCTTCGGGCAGGGACAGATAGGGCAGGATCTCATCGAACGATGTGTCGCCGTTGAAGAGATGCCAGGCCGCATCCGCAGCTAAGGAACAGAGGTCTCCCGAGGCCAGCGCGGCCTGGCGCAGGGCCGCCTCTCCGGCTCCGGAGATGATGAGATCCTTGAGCGCGGCATCCACCGAGAGGAGTTCCACGATCGCGATCCGTCCTTTGAAGCCGGAGGACCCGCAGGCTTCGCAGCCCTTGGGCGCGAAATAGTGGTCGGCCAGTCCCTGACTCTTAAGAAGCTCGATCGCTTTCGGGTGCTGCGGCCTTCGTTCCGGCACGCGGCAATCCGGACAGAGCTTCCGGACCAGCCTCTGCGCGGTGACGGCGATGAGCCCGGGCGCGATCTTGAAGCGCTCCAAGCCGATGTCGGCGAGCCTCGCGATCGTGGAAATGGTGTCGTTGGTGTGCAGGGTGCTCAGGACCAGGTGGCCGGTAAGAGCCGCTTGGAAAGCGATGTCCGCGGTCTCGCGGTCGCGGATCTCTCCGACCAGGATGATGTCCGGGTCCTGGCGCAGGACCGAGCGCAGCACGGCCGCGAAGGTGAGCCCCGCCTTCTCGTGGACCTGCACCTGATTGATCCCGACGAGCTTGTATTCGACTGGGTCTTCCACCGTGACGATGTTGGTGCCCTCGGAGCGCAGGTTATTGATGATCGAGTAGAGGGTCGTGGTTTTTCCTGAGCCGGTGGGGCCGGTGACCAGGAAGATGCCCTTATCCGCCTGCAGGAGCGCCTGCATCCTGGCGGCCAGCTCCGGTCTGAAGCCCAATTGGTCGAAAGGGACCTCGGCCGCGCGTTTGTCGAGGATGCGGATGACGACCTTCTCTCCGAAGCTGGTGGGCAGAGTCGAGATGCGCAGGCCGATGTCCACGTCGCCCAGGCGCAGCTTGGCGCGGCCGTCCTGCGGGATGCGGTGCGTGGCCAGGTCCAGATCCGCCATGATCTTGATCCGGGACACCACCGCGGTCGTCGCGATCGCTTTGGGCAGAGTGACGATGTGGCGCAGCACGCCGTCGATCCGGAAGCGGACGGCGCTGCTGCGCTCCTCATGCTCCAGATGGATGTCCGAGGCCCGCATCGTGATGGCCTTGGCGATCAGGGAATTGACCAGATTGATGACCGGCGGCCGCACCGTCATCGCGGTTTGGCCGTCCTCCTCCTCGCCGTGTGCGCCCCCCAGGAGCTCGACGGGCGTGGACTCGGCCAATTGGGCCACCAGGCCCGTGATGATGGACTCCGGGGAGAAGACGACCGCGATCAGCTCATCGATCCGTTCGCGCAGGCTGTAGCGAGGGACCGGACGGCGTCCGGACACAGCCTGGACATCGCCGAGGGCGACCTGGTCCGTCGGGTTCGACATGGCCACCGTGATCAGTTCGTCGTCGCATTTGACCGGGAGCAGGTGGTGCTTCCGGCAGATCTTTTCAGGCACGAGACTCAGCGCCATCTGGTCGATCATCGACATCTGGAGGTCGCAATAGACGACGCCGTAGGTCTTGCGCACGATATCCGCGACATGCTCCAGGGAGGCCAGCCCGGCGCGGATCAAGGCCTGCGCGAGGTAGGGCTCCTGGATCTGACGGAACTTCTCGACCGCCTCAGGCGTCACGCCGGGCAGGTCCTGGAGGGCGCGCAGCAGCCATTCATCGGTGAACTTATGCTGGTCGGGCATGTGGGGGTCCTTGATCCGCGATCCGATATCAGCCCCGGCTCCGGGCCTCGGCCGCCGGGACGGCAACCAACTTCGCGGTTTTGGGGATCGTGAAGATGAAGCGCGCCCCTTGCCCGGGCGCGCTCTCCGCCCAGATCTTCCCCTGATGCGCCTCCAGGATCTCCCTGCAGATGGAAAGCCCCAGGCCCGTTCCCTGCGCGGTCTTCCCTTTCCCCGGCCGGCTGAATTTCTGGAAAAGCCTCGGCATATCGTCCGGCGCGATCCCCGGCCCGGTGTCAGCCACGCTGCAGCGGACGCCGGCCTCGTCTTCGTCCACGCGGATGCTGATCTGCCCGGCCCGGGTGAATTTCAGCGCGTTATGGATGAGGTTCGTGAAGACCCGGGCGAGCTGGTCGCGGTCCGCGGATATCTTGACCGCATGATCAGGCGTGATCGTCTTGAGCGTCAGGCCCGCGCCTTCGACCTCTCGGCGGAACAGATGACAGATCTCCTCGACGAGGGAATTGAGGTCGAAATCCGCCCGTTGAAAAGAGTACTTGCGCGATTCCATGCTCGCCAGGTCCAGCAGAGTCTGGGTCGTCCTGACGAGCCGGGCGATGGAGTTCTGGGCGACTTGGAGGGTCGTCTTTTGTTCCTCGGCCCCCACGATCATCCCGTCTTTGATCATGGTGATGGAGAGCTGCAGGGCGGTCAGCGGATTCCTCAGTTCGTGGCTGACGACATGGACGAAATGATCCCGCATCTGCAGAAGCCTGTTCCTTTCCATGGCGTAATGCAGGGCACGGATCAGGGCCTGTTGGTCCACCTGGCCTTTGATCAGGTAGTCTTGGGCGCCTTGGTGGATGGCTTCCATGGCGTGATGCTCGTCGAGGACGCTGCCGGTCAGCAGGACGATCGGGGTCTGAGAGCATCGTTTGTACAAAGCCTCGAAAACCTCCAATCCGGAGGCGTCCGGGAGATGCAGGTCGCTGAGGATGATGTCGAAGTCCTTCGATTTCAGGCGCTCGAGCGCTGCGGCCACGGTGCCGGCGGAGGTCAGATGGAATGCCGGCGAGTCCCGCAGCGCGCGCTCCACCCATTTCGCGTCCACCTCGTCGTCTTCGACGAGCAATATGTCCACCCCCTTCGGGGGATCCTTTTCCGGCGCGTCATTCGATTGCATGATAGGCTCCTGCGGCTGTCCTTCTCTTAATACGCCAATTCGCTCGTTTGCCAATAGAGCGAGATGGTCTTCATGACCGAGAGGTAGAGCTTGGGGTCCACGGGTTTGACCATGAAGCCGGCGATCCCCAGCTCGAACGCCCGGGCGCGGTCCGCTTCCTCCTTGGAGGTCGTCAGCGCGACGACCGGGACTTTCCTGAGGTCCTGGTCCTGTTTGGCCTGGGCCAGGAATTCCAGGCCGTCCATCACTGGCATCCTCAGGTCCAGAAGGACCAGCCCGGGCTTGGGATGGGTCTTGAGCCATTGCAGGGCTTCCTCGCCGTTGCGGCAGACGGCGACGGGATTTCTCACCTTGAGCTCTTTGAGGGCGCGGCTGACCGCCATGATGTCCACCTCGTCGTCGTCCACCAGCAGGATCGTATAGCTTTCGGTCATCGTGTCCTCCTTCATTTCGCAGGGTCTTGAGGCCCGGTCCTTTCTTTGAGCTCCTTGAGCTCCTTCTTCAGCGCGATCATCTTCGTTTCCCGGTCGATGGCGACCTTGTAGAAGCGCTCCAGGTCGCGGATCCTCTCATCGAGCTCGGCGTGCGTTTTCTTCATTTCGCTGATGTCCTTGGCGATGTGCACGGAGCCGATGCACTGGCCCTGGTCATCGAGGATGGGCGAGGTGGTCACGAGCAGCGGCAGGCCGATCGCGGGGTCGTCCACTTCTTCGACGTGGGGCAGGCCGTCTTTTTTGGTCCTTTCAAAAGGGCACGCCGGCCAGGGCGAATCACGCTTATGCAATAATTCGTAGCACTTCCTCCCGACGATCTCCTCGGGCTTCATCTTCATCATGTCGGCGAAGGCTTTGTTGGCCCGGGTGATATTGAAATCCCGGTCCTGGAGGAAGACCAGGTCCGATATGCTGTCAAAGGTCTTGTTCCAGTCCGCCAGAGAGCGCTCCAGGGACGCCTTTGATTCCTCTAAGGCCTGGGTGCGCTCGCTGACCACATCCTCGAGGTGCTGGCGGTAGCTCTCCAATTCCGTGTCGGCCTTCTTGTGCTCGGTCACATCCTCGATCGTGTTGTTGAAATAGACTTCGCCTTCGGGGGTGGACCTTTTGATCGATGTCATGCGGCACCAGATCTGCCGGCCCTTCAGAGTCCTCATCTCGACGATCGCATCGATGAAGCCCTTGCGCATCAGGCTGTCGCTGACGATCTTGCGCTGGCTTTCGTCCGCGTAGATCTTGCTGGGGTGCAGAGCCATCAGCTGCGCAAGGTCATCCGCTTCGAACATCTTGACCATCGCCGGATTCGCGTTGATAAAAGTCCCTTCCGGCCCCGGCGTGGTGCGGCAAAGGCCGATCGTGATGCTGTCGAACAGGTCCCGGTAACCCTGCCTCAATTCCGCGTGCGCTTTCCGCAGCTCCTCCTCCGCTCGATTGCGCTCGGTTGTGTCCCAGTTCGTGCCGATCATACGCAAGGGTCTGCCGGACGCATCGCGCTGCACTATGGCGAGGGCGCGGATGTGGCGGATGGTCCCGTCCGGCCAGAGGACGCGGAACTCGGTGTCGAATTCTTTTTCTCCGCGCAGCGCCATTTGGATCTCATCGTCCCCGCGCCGCACGTCTTCCGGGTGCAGTCCCCCCCGCCAGGCTTCGTAAGCTCCGCCGAATTTTTCCGGCGTGATCCCGTAGAGGGAATACATCTGGTCATCCCATATCAGCTTGTTGTTGACCACGTCGTAGTCCCAGATGCCGACGCCGCCCGCGCGCGATGCCAGCAGGAGGCGCTGGGAGGTCTGCCGCAGCGTCTCCTCCGCCTGCTTGCGCTCGGTGATGTCGAGGTGGGTCCAGAGCCGGCCGTACGACTTCCCATCGGCCTTCAAGGGGATGAAATCCCTCAGGACTGTCCTGCCGCCCCGCATGGCAATCTCTTCGTCCCTGACCGGTTGTCCGGCAGCGATGATTTCCCGGATGCGGGCGACGGCGGCGTCAGGATGCAGGTAGGAATCCTTGATCTTCTCGATCATGTCGCGGGAGGCGAGTCCCAGCAGGTCAGCGGGCGCGTCCTTTAGACCGAAACGGTCGCAGAATGCCTGATTGGCGAATTCGATCCGCCCCGCCTCAGTCACAAACAAGACGCCGCTATATATGTCGGAGAGAGCGGTCGCGATCAGTTTGTAGCGTTGCCGCTCCGCGTCGGGAAAATCGGTCTCATTCGGCATGTTCGTTCCCCTAGGCCGTCTTTGGGAGCGTGAAGAAGAATCTGCTTCCGGCTCCCACCTGCGACTCCACCCACACCGTCCCATCATGGAGCGTCACCGCTTTCTGCACCAACGCCAGCCCGATGCCCGTGCCCTGCTGCGTCTGGCCGGGCTGCGCCACGGTGTGGAATATCTTGAATATCTTATCGAAGTGCTTCTCGGCGATGCCCTGGCCGTCGTCCGCCACGCAGAACTGCCAATGGTCGTTCTTATCAAGACAGCTGACCTTGATCTCCCCGGTCTCCTTGCCCATGTATTTGACGGCGTTGTCCACGAGGTTCTGGAAGACCTGCTTGATGCGGGTCGGGGAGCACTTGACCCGCGGCAGCCGGCTGTCCCGGATGATCCGGATGCCCCGGGGTGGATTCACCATCTCGATCGCCTCGTCGAGGAGGCCGTCGAGTTCCGTGGGCACGTAATCTTCCTGCATCCGGTGGATCCGGGAGTACTGCAGTATCCCGCTGATCAGCTGGTCCATCCTGACGGCGCGCTGCTTGAGCAGCTGCAATTGATGCCGGCCCTCGGCGTCCAGTTTGTCCGCATAGTCGGTCTCGATCCATGTCGACAGCGAGGAGATGCCGCGCAAAGGCGCTTTTAGGTCATGGGAGACGACATAAGCGAAATCCTCAAGCTCTTTATTGGATCTTTCCAGATGGGTCTTCATCGCCTCAAGGTCCTTGTTTTTATTCTCAAGCGAGTCCTTCGATTCGCCGAGGTCCTCGAGGAGGTTCAGCAGGGCGGCCTCGGCCGTCTTGAGCTCCTGGTTCTGCCGCGCCAATTCTTTCTCCGCCCGGCTCCTTTCGGCCATCTCTTTTTCCAGGGCCGAGCGGGAGGCCGTCTGGGTCTTCAGATCCTCCGTCATCTTGTCGAACGCCTGGGAAAGTTCGCCGATCTCGTTGCGCAATTCCAGCCGGGTCTTGTAGTCGAGGTTGCCGCGGCCCACGATCTCGACTCCTTGCTTCAGTTCGTTGAGGGGGATGGCGATGGCCCCGACCGTGCGGAGCGCGATCAGCGTGATGCCCAGGGCCAGGAGCGCGCATAGCAACCATACGGTCCTCTTGAAGTCGTTCAGCGAGGCGAAGATCTCAGCGGCGTCCACTTTGACGACCATGCCCCAGCGCAGCCGCGGGATATATTGCCATCGGGCCAGGATGGCCGTGCCTTTGCGATCCGTCGACAAGCCGATGCCGGCGTCTCCTCTCAGGGCCGCCTGCATGGGGAAGTCGTCATCCGAGCCGAGACGGACTCTCTGGCTGAGCGGCGCATCATCCCCGGATCGGAAGGGGGTGGTGTAAACGAGCTCAGCTCCGGCTTGCTTCGCGAAAACGATCTCTCCGGTCTTCGGCAGGCCGGTATAATTCCGGGCGAATCTCATCAGGACTTCCGGCTTGATCTGCGCGACCAGCACCCCGAGCAGCCTGCCCTTGGCGAAGGCGGGGGCGGCGACGAACAAGGCGGGGAGAGCCGAGGGGCGATAGAAGTCGAAATCGGAGAACTCGGTGCTCAAGGAGGTGCTGACGAGATCGACCAGGCCGGCGAGGGGCGTGTTCTTCAGCAAGGAGCCGTGGATGTTCTCTCCCAGATCCTTCTCGTGCTGCATGGTAAAGACGACATCCCCCTCCGGCGAGACGAAGATCAGGTCATAGAGGTAATCGTGGATGTCGAGATACTGCTGGAAATCCTCCCTGTATTGCGACTCGATGACCCGGTAGCCCTGGCTTCGGAGGCTGCCCTTCTTGAAGGCCGCGCTGAGCTTCTCGAAAGCCGCGACGGGCGTGGGCGCCAGGGATCTTTCGGTGATGAATCCCGCCATGGAGTCCAACCTCGCGCCAAGAAGAGCCGCCCGGCCGTCGCTTATGGCGATGAGCTTGTTCTGGATGTGCGTCTGCAGGGAGCGGGAAAAGATATGGATGGCGATGGCGCCCAGGGCGAGCAGCGGCACGAGCGCTCCGAGGAGAAAGCGCACGAGCATGCTCTTGAAGAGCGGCGATCTTAAGAGCGAGCTCATCGTTTGTCCCCGGGGGCGGCCCAATGGCCGTTCCATCTCCGCTGGAGATCGGCGAGGAACGCTTCCCAATAGGCCTTCGTCCGGAAGGGAGGATACGGGGCCGGGCCCAAAGGCTGTTTCGAAGTCCAGAGGATTTCGAAGCTCCCCGCCTCGTTGAGCCTTCCGATCCGGACGGTTTTGCGCGCGTGGTTGTTGGCTCTGTCGATGCTGATGACGCCCTCGGGAGCCGGCATGCTGAGGTGCTCCAGATGGTTCAGGATCTCAGAGGGAGTCTCGAGGCTGCCGCATTCGTTGACGGCCTGGCTCCACAGCTTGACCCCGATGTAAGCGGCCTCCATGGGGTCGCTGACCCTGTAATCCCGGCCGTATTTTTTCTTGAATTTATCGACGAAGGCCGCATTCAGCGGATCGTCGATGCTCTCAAAATAGTTCCAGCAGGCGTAAGTGCCCGCCAGATGCTGCTTGAGGAAATGCGCGGCGTCTTTTGGGTGACGGGCCTGGAGATGGTCCGCAATGGCGCTGAGCCCATTCTCATCCAGGCTCAGCGATAAAACCGCGCTTTTCGATGCCGGGAGTCCGGCTTCGTGCAGAGCTTCAAAAAAGAAGATATTGCTGTCGCCGTTGATGGTGTTGAAAACAACGTCTGGCTTCGTCTTTTTGATCGCGGCCGCTATCTCCGTGAAATCCGTCCCGCCCAGCGGGGCATAGTCCTCGCCGACGACCTGGCCCCCGATGCCGCCCAGGACGTCTTTGGCGATGGCGTTGGCCGCTCTGGGGAAGACATAGTCCGAGCCGACCAGGAAGAATCTCTTGCCCAGATGGCCCCGGGCCCAGACCAAGGCCGGGATCAGCTGCTGATTGGGCGCCGCCCCCATATAGATGATGTTCGGGGATTGTTCCAGCCCTTCATTCTGCACGGGATAAAAGAGGAGGGAATCGTATTTTTCGATGACCGGCTTGACCGCTTTGCGGCTGGCCGAGGTCCAGCAGCCGAAGATGGCCGCGACATGCTCCTGCGTGATCAGCCGCTCGGCTTCTTTTTGAAAGACATCGGCGTCGGAGCGGCCGTCCGCCACGACCGGCTCGAGCTGTCTTCCCAGCACCCCGCCGCTCCGGTTGACCTCCTCCACGGCCAGGAGGGCGGCATCCGCGACGGGCTTCTCGCTGACGGCCATCGTGCCGGAGAAGGAATGGAGGATGCCGACCTTGATGGGAGGATGGCGGTCATACCGGCAGGCCAACTGCAGCCCTGCGGCCGCGATCAGTAGCAGCGTCGTTCTCGTAAGCAGATTCCCACCCCAGGCCCTGGCGCCTGCGATGGATTATGATACCAAAATGCCGTCGGAGCGTCTCGCCGGGTCCGGCGATCCCTTGGGGCCAGGCCCCCCGCCGTCCTTAAGGCGCCTTCTCGACCTTGATGATGCTTCCGTAGGGCGGGGCGACCTTCCGGCCGCGAGCGCTCAGGTGCAGCCAGTAGTCCCCGGCGGCCACCGTCGGGCTGATGGAGAGGTCCGCCGCCAGAGAGCGGTCGTCGAGCCTCCGGAGCCCCGATATCCTGATGCCCGGCTCATCGACGGCGATGGTAAGCTGCTTCTCGAAATCCGCGGAGAAATCCCGTCCCAGGATGCGCAGGACGCCGCTGGCGCCGGGCCGCAAGGCCGCAGAGGCTCGCGCGCCGGCGACCCAGTCCGGCGGCACGATCCGGAAGACGTCCGGACGCTGATAGAGCATCCCGCCGTCGACGCGCCGGGCCGTCACGCCGTAGGACCCCTCGGGAGCCGTCCGGGGGCAGTGGAACGACACCCGCAAGCGGTTGCCCGAGACGTAGGTGATGGAGCCCGGGCCCATGTCGAAGCCGTCCACTCTGGCCTGGATCAGCTCGGCATCCCGGGGGCTCAAGCTGACGCCCTCCAGGGAGACCGCGATGTCGTCTCCCGGGCGGTGATACGGCTCCTCCGCGTGGATCCCCTCCACGAAGCCGCTCGGGCCCACGTTGGGCTGCACGATCCGGATCAGGTCGTCGCGCCGGAAGGCTTCCCGCGGGCCGATCTTGACCGCCAGGCCGTAGCCTCCGGTCGCCAGGGCCTGCGTCATGAGCAGCGTCCCTTCGACGGCAAAGGGCAGATGCGGCGTGATCGCGACGATCCGCAGCCCGGGAGTGCTGGGCTCGATGCGGAACTGCCGGAAGAGCTCCTCGTCGAGATTGGTGATGACCTGGAAGCGGCCGGCGCTGCCGCTCTCCGACTCCGCGGTGAAGATGATGGTCAGGACGTCGCCTTTGCGCACGACCCCGAACGGGTCCGGGGCGGTGAAGACCGGCAGGCCCTTGATGAGGATGCGGGGATAGGCGAGGGCGGTCGGGGCGTCGGGACCGACTTCCATGTCGCCGTGGATTTGGTTGGCGGTGACCAGACGCAGGTTCCGGGCGCGGAGATGGGCGTCCTCCAGGTCCACCCGGATCATCTTCTGGAACTCCTCGGTGAAGCCGGAGCCGTTGATGTCGAAGCCGAACGTCGTGCCTGGCGCGACGACCGTCTGGGAATAGTAGCAGCGCACGATCTCGATGTCCTTCGGGATGAGCTCCTTGTGCAGCGGGATCGCCGGCGGGGCGGCGAGCTTCGGCCCGGCGGGGGCTAGCGCTGGCCGGGCCGGCGGGACTGGGGCGGGCTTCGGAGCCGGTCGCGGGGGAGCTGCGGAAGGCTGCGGCGCGGGCGTCGCGGCCGCCGGGGCGGCGACGGGGGCATGATGCCGGCGGCTCGAGACCGCCAGCCAGCAGAGGCCCAGGATCAGCAGGGCCAATAGCAATCCGATGGCCGATCGTTTTCGGGAGACCACCTTTTTCTGGCTAGGCCGCGGCCTGGTCCGGAGCGCGCGCCGCAGGCGGCATATCGAGCTTGATGTGCAGCTCCTTGAGGAGCTTCGCATCCACCGGGCCGGGCGCGTCGCTCAGGAGGCAGGTCCCCTTCGCTGTCTTGGGGAAGGCGATGACCTCGCGGATGGAGTCCTCCCCCCGCATGAGCGCCACCAGCCGGTCGAGGCCTAGGGCGATGCCGCCGTGCGGCGGCGCGCCGAAATCGAGAGCGTTGAGCAGGAGCCCGAACTGCGCGTCCTGCGCCTGCGTGGAGAAGCCCATCAGGGACAGGATCTTGCGCTGGACCTCGGCGCGATGGTTGCGGATGGAGCCCGAGGCGATCTCCACGCCGTTGACGACCAGGTCGTATTGGTGGGAGAGGACGCCGCCGGGGTCGCTGTCCAGCTTGGGCAGGTCGCTGTCCAGGGGCGCGGTGAACGGGTTGTGGGTGAAGGTCCAGCGGTCCTCGTCGGCCGCCCACTCCAGCAGCGGGAAGCGCGTCACCCAGGAGAAATGCCAGGGCCGGTCCGGCTTCAGCTTGAGGCGCGCGATGAACTCTTTGCGCAGGGTGCCCAGGCACAGGGCCGCGGCCGGCGCCTTGTCCGCGGCGAAGAACAGGTGATGTCCCGGCTGGGGTCGGAAGCGCTCCTGCAAGGCCGCGAGCTTGGCCGGCTCCAGGAACTTGGCGATGGGCGCGCCGAAGGCCGAGCCGTCCCACTTGAGCCAGGCCAGGCCCTTGGCTCCCCCCTTCTTGACCAGGTCGGTGAGCTTGTCGATCTCGGCCCGGGAGAACTCGTGGGCCACGGAGAGCACGCGCACCACCCCGCCGTTGCGGGCGGCCTCGCCGAAGACCTTGAAGCCCGAGTCCTTGAAGAGCTCGGTGCAGTCCTCGATGGCCAGGCCGTAGCGCAGGTCCGGCTTGTCCGAGCCGTAGCGCAGCATGGCATCGGCGTAGTCGAGCCGCGGGAACGGGGCCGTGAGCTCCACTCCCATGGTCTCCCGGAACACGGTCTTGAGCATCCGCTCCACCAGGGAATGCACGTCGGATTCATCGACGAAGGACATCTCGAGGTCGATCTGCGTGTGCTCGGGCTGGCGGTCGGAGCGTAGGTCCTCGTCGCGGAAGGCCCGGGCCAGCTGGAAGTAGCGGTCCACGCCGCCGACCATGAGGATCTGCTTGAAGATCTGGGGCGACTGGGGCAGGGCGTAGAAGTGGCCGGGGTCCAGCCGCGCGGGCACGATGAAGTCGCGGGCGCCCTCCGGGGTGGCCTTGGTCAGGATCGGGGTCTCGATCTCCAGGAAGCCTTCGCCGTCCAAGGCCCGGCGCACGGCCTGGCAGACGCGATGGCGCAGGACCAGGTTCTCCAGCATGGGCGGGCGGCGCAGGTCGAGGAAGCGGTACTTGAGCCGCGTCTCCTCGAGGGCCGTGGTGCGCTCGTCCACCTCGAACGGCAGGGTCTTGGAGGTGTTGAGGACCTTGAGGGCCAGGGCTTTGACCTCGATGGCGCCGGTGGGGAGCTTGGGGTTCTTCATCCCCTCCGGCCGCAGGCGCACCGTCCCCTCCACGCCGACCACGTGCTCGCTGCCCAGCTTGCCCGCGGCCAGAAAGGCGTCGACCTCCTCCGGGTTGACCACGACCTGGACCATTCCGGAGCGGTCGCGCAGGTCCAGGAAATAGACGCCGCCGTGGTCGCGGCGGGAGTGCACCCAGCCGGCCAGCCGCACGGTCCGTCCGGCGTGCTCGGCGTTGAGGTCGCCGCAGCCATCGGTGCGCAGGGCCGTGGGGTTCATGGGCACAGGGGATGGCAGAGCTCGGCGAGCCGCTGCGGGTCGCGGATGAAATAGAGGCCGTGGTGCATATCGAGGATCTGGGCGCGGCGCAGGGTGGAGAGGGCCCGGGAGAGAGGCTCCCTGGTGGTCCCGACCATGTCGGCCAGCTCCTGCTGGCTGTATTGATTCTTGAGGAGCACGCCGCCCCGGAACTTGCGGCCTCGTCGGAGGAGGGCGTGGAACGTGCCGGAGACGCGGCCCAACATGTTGCGGAAGAGCAGGTTCTCGATCTCCTCGTTGGCCTGGCGCAGGCGCTCCGAGACCGTGCGCAGCAGGAAGAAGCAAAGCTTCGGCTCGGAGAGGAGCAGGCCCTTGAAATCGGACTTGCCGATGACCGCGAGCCGCGAGTCTTCCACGGCCTGCGCCGAGGCGGAACGGGTGTGGCCGTCCACCAGAGCCATCTCCCCGAAGAAGTCGCCGGGCGAGAGATACGCGAAGGTCTTGCGTTTCTTGGCCTCGGAGCTGGTGAAGATGCGCACCCGGCCGGAGATGACGACGAACATCCGGTTGCCGGAGGCGGCCTTGGAGAAGATGATCTCGCCGGCGCGGAAATCCTGCTTCGTGGCGATGCGCGTGATGCGCCTCAGCTCGGCCGGGGGCAGGGCGCTGACGAAGTGGATGCGCCGCAGGAGCTTGGGGCCCATCTGATGATGGTATCTAAGTGCGGTGTCAGGCGTCAACGTTTTAGAAGCACTGGCTGTTCATCAGGGGCTGCGGGAGCGCTCTCTGAAGATGCTTGGGCGGGTCGGCCCGCCCCACCGGAACCCCACGCCGGCCCGGTCCGAGTAGCCCAAGCCGCCGTCCCGAGTATCTTTTTCATCGCACGATGATGAGCTTTCTGGTGATCGTGCCGCAGCCGGGGCTGCTGAGCACCGCGACGTAGCCGCCCGAGGCCGCGTCCTGCCCGCTGTCGTTCTGCGCGTTCCATCGCACCTTGCCGCTCGACGCGGTCGTCGACAGCCGCGCCACCCGCCGCCCCGTGATCGTGAGAATATCGATGGTCACCGCATTGGGCAGGTGGTCGAAGATGATGCCGGAGGTCGGGTCGCCGGCCGAGTAGGGTTTGCCGCGGTTGGGGTCGCCCCCGGTGGGCCGGTACGGGATCGGATAGACGAGCACATGGCTGAGGTCCGCGGCGGCTGAGCCGGCCGTTCCCAACGCGGTGAAGATGGAGAGGTGGCTGATCGGGCCGGTGACGAGATGATGGACCAGGTCGACCGAGGAGTTCGGGACCAGTCCCCATAGCGCCGTGTTCTCATTGAGGACGTAGAGCTTCAAGGAGCTGGCGAGGACCGGCGGATCGGTGCCGTCGACGATGCCGTCGTCGTTCGCGTCGGGGTAGGGCACGGAGACGCGCACCGGCTCGTTGAGCGTCCCTGCCGAGCGCTGGCCGTCCACGGCCACGATGAACTCGGTCAGGGAAGCCGCGGAGCCGCCAGAGCCCGCCGGTGTGCCGGCCTGGGCGGCGGCGATGAGAGCCAGGGCCTGGCCGGTCAAGGGATGAGTCGTGGGGCTCTCGGAGATCAGCCAGCTGGTCGCGGCACCCAGCAGGCCGGCGGGGATCTCGAGAGCCGCGCCCGCGGCGCCGGTGATCGTGGCGGAAGCCGTGCCCACGATGCAGGACTGCGCCCCGGGCGTGACCACCGTGACCGTGCTGGACGCGGTTTGGCCTTCCGTGTTCTGCGCCGCGACATATCGGGAGTAGGCCGTGTTCGTGGAGAGGCCGGTTTCCAGGAAAAAAGAAGCGCTCGGAGAAAGGCTCTCCCGCAGGGTGCCGCTCGAATAGAAGAGACCCAAGGCAGACGCCGCCTGATCGGCCGGCGTCCAGGACCATCGGATCGCCGTGGAGGAGACCGCCGTCGCTGTCAAGGCGGGCGCGCCGGGCGCGGAATGGGTGATCGTGACGGCGGCGCTGGCGCTGTTGCCCGTGCTGTCCATGGCCCGGGCGGAGAGCGTGTGGCTGCCGCGGGAGAGGGAGTCGCCGTCCAAAGCGTAGGACCAGTCCGTGGTTCCGGTGGCGCGGCTCCAAGCCCCGTCGTCCACCCGGACTTCGACGCTGGTCACCACGACGCTGCTCGTGGTCACGCCGGCGGTGCCGGAGACGGAGACGCTGCCGAAGGCCGGGGCCTGGTCGGCGGGAGTCGCGATCTCCAAGTTCAGCGTCGTCACGTTGGCTGAAGAAAAGGCGATCACGGAATCTTTGAATGCGCAGCCGTCGTCGTAGGCGATCTTGAAAAAGCCGCCTTCCCCCCAGCCGGGGCCAAAGCTGTTTTTCGCCAGGAAGCACTGCTCGGCGTCGTCATAGCCGATGATGACCACGGCATGGCCGCCTTCCACAAGGCCGGAGACGTGGGAGTAGACCCCGGATGTGTAGTAAAGAAAATCAGCATAGATGGTGAAGCCGGCCACCAGGGGGCCGTAGGCGATCAGGGCGCTTTTGATGGCGGCGGTGCTGGCCCCGATCGTGGCCCAGTCGCCGATCCGATAGGCGCCGCGCTGCCAGCCGGGCGCGGCATCGGAGCACTGCCCGGTCGTTCCGTCGACGGAAATGTAGGGGTCGGCGGCTTCGGGGGCCGTGCCGGTGGCTTTCATGAAGTCGGACGCCGCATCCAAAAAGCCCCCGTCGCAGCCCAAATCCCCGGTGTCGCATGCCACCAGGATCTCTTCTGAAAGATCCAGATTCTGGTCCGGCCGATCCTGGGTCCTGAGGACGTAGGATTCCAGGGCCCCCGTCGTGGAGAAGGCCCAGCAGCTCGCGCAGCTTCCCTGCTCCCGGACCGGGGTCACGTAGCTATGGCCGTTGATCTGCCTCCAATCCCAGGCCGCGGGCAGCGCGGCTTGGGGCGCGGGCAAAGAAAGGACCCTGGCGCGGGATTTAAGGGCCGGACTAAGGGCGCTGAAGCGCGCCTTTCTCTGCTGCGGCGTCAGGCGGGACAGGGAAGTTTCTCCCGCCACCCAGGCGGCCCCTTGGTTGCGCAGAGCCGTCTGGATGTCTTCGAGTTCCCCGGCCTGGGCCGCGCCCGTCGGGCCCCGTGGGATCAAAGCCGAGGCGACGGCAAAAAGAATCGCAGGGCGTATCCTCATGTCTGATCCATGATATCACATCGCCCAGCGAGGGACTTCTTCGTCTCAAAGGCCGCGGCGGCCGATTTCTGGCGCCATTTCGAATTCGTCTCTAGGATTGAAAAATGAATCCGCCATCGGTCCTGACTGGGCTATAATAAGAGCAGCTTTATTCCGCCGAGGAGACATGCGACATGCGCTGCCCGAAATGCAACAACGAGAATCCCGACGACGCGGTGTACTGCCCCGGCTGTTATGCGGTGCTCCTGAGGGTCGAATCGGCCGCGCCCTCGCCGGCGCCGGCCCAGGCGCAGCCGGCGCCTAAGCCCGCCCCGGAGAGCCGGCGGCCGATCCCGGTCCAGTCCCCTCCGTGGCCTTGGCGCCAGGTCGCGGTCGTCGTCGGCATCGCGTCGGCCACCCTGCTCATCGTCTCAGGAGCCTTGTGGCTCTTCGGCGGCCGTGGGGCGAAGGACCTCGCGGGGGCTGACTCTGCGGCGCCCGCGGCCCAAGGGGCTTTGGACCATGCCTTCAGCGAGGCGCGAGCCGCCGGCGGCGGGAAGGTCGCGCTCGAGCGGGCCGTCCTGCTCACCGCCGCTCCCGTAGTCGAGAGGAACGTCCCGAGCCAGACCCTGGGCACCTACGCGGGCTGGGTGTTCAAGAAGGCCCAGGCCGTGCTGGAGGGCAGCGGTCGGGACTGCCGGGTCTCCGTGCAGGTGACCCTGCATCCCGACGCCAGGCCCTCCTTCGAGGTCGCCGCCCGGCAGGACCAGCCCGAGGCGGCCTTGCTGCAACGCCTGCGCACGGAGCTCGGGAGCCTCGACCCTCTGCATACCTCGGCCCAGGACGTATCGTTCGGGGCTTATTTCACGGTCAAAGGCGGCGTCCCGGCCGTTTCGGCCGCGGCTGCGCCCCGCCGCTCCAAGGCCGGCCAGCTCGACATGGAGGCCGTCCGGCAGGCCTGCGGCGAGGAGATCGGCATGTTCTGCAACGAGGAGAAGGCCAAGCCCGCGACCTTGCTGCGCTGCCTTCGCGGGCATCCCCATGACCTGCTGGGAGCCTGCCGCCAGAGCTTGGCCATCCCTGGCGAGTAGCGTCTACCGTTCGAGGACCTGGAACCGCTGCGGCTGCGCGCTGAGCGCCCCGTAGCGGTCCAAGGCGCGCAGGAGTTCCGAACGCTGGGCCGCGGTGGCCGGGATGGGGCGCCCCCAGTTCGTGTCCACGGGCAGGAAGTCGATGCCGTCGATTCCCTGCGCCGAGAGCCGGACCCGGGCCGCGACGGTCAGGCGCGTCTCGGCGTGCGGAGAGACGAAGAGGAAGTTTCCCAGGCTGTAGACGATGGGCTTGCCCTTGTAGAGCTCCAGCGGCTGGATGACATGCGGATGGTGGCCGATGAAGGCGTCGGCGCCGGAATCGATGGCCAGGTGCGCGAACGCCTTTTGAATCTCGTTGGGCTCTTCGGCCAGCTCCGTGCCGCCATGGAAGGACACGACCAGAGCGTCGCAGCGGAGGCGCGCCTGCCGGATGAGTTCCCCCGCGCGGGCATAGTCGCTGTAGGCCACGCCCGGCTTGCGCGGTCCGGCCCAAGCCGATTCCGGGAAAGTGGAGGTGAATCCCATCAGGCCCACCCGCAGGCCTCTCACCGTGACCACGTGGAGCCTCTCCGCCTCGGCGCGGTCCTTGCCCCCGCCGATGAACGGCAGCCCTGCCGCCTCCAGCGCCGCCAGGGTGTCGCGGAACCCTGCCGGGCCGTAGTCCATGACGTGGTTGTTGGCGATGTTGAGGAGGTTGAAGCCCGCGGCCTGGAGCGCTTCCAGGTTGCGCGCCGGCGCGCGGAAGGTCCAGGTCTTCCCCAGCGCCCGGACCCCGCCTCGGGTCACCGGACATTCCAGGTTGCCGAAGACGATGTCGGCTTGCAGCCGCTCCCGGATCGCGGCCGTGGGCGCGGCCGCCCCGTCGCGCCGGATGATCTCTCCCACCGGCCCGTCGAGGCGCATGTCTCCGACCGCGGTCAGGGTCGCCGCCACGGCGGGCGCGCTGGAAACAGGGACGGCGGCGGCCGTGGAGATTTCCTGACCCCGCGCCGCGGAGCCAAGCCAGAGCGCGGCCAGGAAGAAAGGGGCGGCGCGTCTTAAAAGGACCATCTTTTGAGGACGCCGAGCATGGAGCTGTCCGTCTGGTCGAGATGCAGGGGGGTCACCGAGACCCAACCCCCGGCGACCGCGGCCACGTCGGTGCCCGGCAACATGACCCACCGCGCCCGGCTGCCGCCCAGCCAATAGTAGGCGCGGCCCCGGGGGTCGGAGCGCCGGCTGATGGAATTGGAATAGATGCGTCGGCCCAGGCGCGCCGCTCGGGCACCGCGGAACCCTCCGGGCTTGGGCCGAGGGAAGTTGACGTTGAGTATGACGCCCGGGGGCAGGCCTCGTCTGAGAATCTGTCGCGCCAAGCCTCGGGCGAAGGCGGCCGCGGCCTCGTAGGAGCGCTGGCCCGGGTCCTGGGAGAAGGCGACGGCCGGCACGCCGAGGATGCGCGCTTCCCGGGCCGCGGCCACGGTGCCGGAGTAGATGATGTCCTCGCCGAGGTTGTAGCCGTGGTTGATGCCGGAGACGACCAGGTCCACCGAGCCCTTCATCTCCCGGAGCACCCCGAAGCGGGCGCAGTCCGCCGGGCTGCCGCTGACCGTGATGAGCCCCTCCGCCATGCGGTAGACGCGGATGGGCTTGTGCAGGGTCAGGCTGTGGCTGTCCGCGGAGCGCTCCTGGTCCGGGACCACGGCGACGACCGTTCCCAGTTCCTGCATGGCCGCGATCAGGGGCCGCAGGCCCGGGCCGTGGATTCCGTCGTCGTTGGTGACGAGTATCCGGAGTCTTCGTTTCATCGTCGGGTTATCCTCTCTACGGCCTCGGCCAGGCGCTGCACCGCCGCCGCGCCGCAGGGGAGCCCGAGCCGCCCGTAGGCGGCGGCCATGTCCTGCAGGCCGGTCGGCGAGGTTAGCGCGCTGCGCAGTTCCCCGGCCAGGCGCGAGTCCAGCCCGGCCTCGGCGACGACGCGGGCGGCTCCGGCCGCCGAGAACAGAGCCGCGTTGGCGTCCTGATGGCGGCCCGTGGCGTGGGGATAGGGCACGAGGATGGCGGGCTTGCGCAGGCCGGCCAGCTCCGCGAGCGTGCTGGCCCCGGCGCGGCAGACCACGAGGTCGGCCGCCGCGTAGCCTTTTTCCATGGAATCGAGATAGGGCAGCACCTTGACGCGTGTCGTCGGGAACCCGGCTCGGGAGTAAAGGCCTTCCACCTCCGCGGCCGACTTGGCGCCGGCCAGATGCAGGACCTGCAGCCCGCCGGGAACCGCCGGCGCCGTCTGCGCCAAGGCGGCCGGCAGGCTGGTGTTGAGGCCGCGGGCTCCCTGGCTGCCGCCGAAGACCAGCACCGTCGTCAGGCCCGCATCGAGCCCCAGCTCGCGGCGGGCCGCTCCCGCCTCGCCCGGGGTCCACAGCGCCGGCCGCACCGGCGTCCCGGTGAGCTCCCCGGCCGCCTCCCCCCTCGCCGGGGGCAGGCCGCGCAGGAGCGTCGCGCCCAAGGCGACGCTGGCGCGGTTGGCCAGGCCCAGGACCGAGTTGGACTCGTGCACCGCGCAGGGCACGCCGCGCCTTCGGGCCGCGACTACGGCCGGGAAGGTCAGATACCCGCCCATGCCGACCACGACGTCGGGCTCGAAGTCGCGCAGGACCCTGCCGGCCAGACGCAGGGCGCCCGCGAGCTTCCAGCCGAAGACCGCCCAGCCGAGCCCGGGCCGGCGGGGCAGGCCTTGCAGATCGAGCGCCACCGCCGGGATGCCGAGCGCCTCCAGCCTGGGCAGGGCCGGGTCGCCGGTGCGCACCAGCATGAGGGGCTGCCAGCCGCGCTGCGCCAGCGTCTGCGCCAGCACCAGTCCCGGATAGAAATGCCCGCCCGTGCCTCCGGCGGACACCACGACGCGCCGGCGGCTCATGGTCGGCGTCCCGGCAGGGTCGCGGCTCCCGGCCACGGACCGTCCCTGGTCACCGATGGCGGCCCGTGCGCCGTGTAGCGCGCTTGCAGCGAGGACTGCCGCGAGATGTTGAGCAGGATGCCGGCCGCAGACAAGGTCACCAGGAGCGAGGAGCCGCCGTAGGAGATGAAGGGCATGGGCATGCCCTTGGTGGGCAGCAGCCCGATGGACATGCAGGCGTTGATGAAGGCCTGCAGGCAGATGGTGAGCGTGATGCCCGCGGCCAGCAGGGACCCGAAGAGGTTGGGCGCGGCCCGGGCGACGCGCAAGCCCCGCACCAGAAGAGCCGCGAAGAGCCCCAGGAGCGCCAGAGCGCCTACGAGGCCCAGCTCCTCGCAGATCACCGGGAAGATGAAATCCGTGTGCGGGGTCGGCAGGTACCCGAGCTTGAGCTGGGAGGCGCCGATGCCTTTGCCCAGCCAGCCTCCGGAGCCCACCGCCAGGACGGCCTGCTCCAGTTGATAGCTGGCCTCGGAGCCGCCGCGCAGCATGGCGATATAGTGGACGACGCGCGCCAGCCGATAGGGATGCCGGAAGATCTCGAGCGCCACCGCGGGCACGGCCAGGGCCCCGACGCCTAGAAGATAGATGAGCCTCCCCCCCCCCAGCCAGAGCAGCAGGACCGTCACGCTGAAGATCAGGATCGGGGTGCCCAGGTCCGGTTCCGCCGCGATGAGCAGCAGCAGCGCCGACACCACCGCGCCCGGCACCACCAGGCCCCGGACCGGCGAAGCGGCTTTCGAGTGCCTTCGGTCCATGTAATAGGCCAGGAACAGCACGGTCGTGTACTTGGCGAACTCCGAAGGCTGCAAGGTGAAGGGTCCCAACGGCAGCCAACGGTGGGTGTGCTCCCGGGCCGGGGCCGCCAGCACCACGGCGAGGGTCACGGCGGTGATGAAGAAGACCGGCCAGACCCACTCCTTGAGCCGGTTGTAGTTGAGTCGGCTGAAGTGCCCCATCACGCCTAGGCCCAGGGCCGCCCACAGCAGCTGGCGCTTGAAGAAGAACCAGGGCGCGTTGAACTTCTTCTCAGCCACGATGGCGCTGGCGGAGAAGACCATGATCAGGCCGCCGAGAAGGAGCACCAGGATGATGGCCAGCAGCGCGTAGTCGGTCGGGCTTTTGCGTCGCAAGGGCTTACCTGGCGGACTTGACCAGGGCCTTGAACTGGTCGCCGCGGTCCTCGAAGTCCCGGAACTGGTCGAAAGAAGCGCAGGCCGGCGAGAGCAGGAGCACGTCTCCCGGCTCGCCGATATGAAGGGCTGTCGCGAAGGCGGTCTTGAGGTCCCCGCAGGGGAAGATGGGCGCCAATCCGCTCAGGTCATCCTCCACCTTGGCCGCGGCGCTGCCGATGGTCAGGATGCCCTTGACCACGGATTCGATGAGCGGCTGCAAAGGCTTGTAAGGGCTGCCCTTGTGCAGGCCGCCCAGGATCAGGAAAACGTTCTTGTGCGTGAAGGTCTTGAGCGCCACCATGGTGGAGTCCACGTTGGTGGCTTTGGAATCGTTGACGCAGCGGATGCCGCGTACCGACCCCGCCTCCTCCAGCCGATGCGGCACGCCCTGGAATGATTTAAGGGCTTTCTGGATGGCCTGGGGCTTGAGGCCCCAGCCCAGGCCGAGCAGGACCGCGGCCATGGCGTTCTCCAGATTGTGGGTGCCGGGCAGGGCGGGCGGCGTGAAGGCGATCTCCTTCTCTCCGGGGAGCTTGACCCGGATCCTGCCCGCCGCCACCCAGGCATGGCTGTAGGCGCCTTTCCTGCCGAAATAGAGCCGGCGGCAATGGCAGCGCCGCGAGAGCTTCAGGACCAAGGGGTCCTCCGCGTTGAACACGCAGAAATCGTCGCCGGTCTGCTCCGCGAAGACCTTGGCCTTGGCCTCGATGTAGGCCTGCATGCTGCCGTGGTGGTCCACGTGGTCCGCGGTGATGTTGAGCAGGGCCGCGGCCCGGGGATGGAAGGAGCGGCTGTCCTCGAGCTGGTAGCTGGAGACCTCCAGGACCAGCGCGTCCTTGACCTTGGCCTGCGGCGCCGCCACGGAGACCGGCGTGCCGATGTTGCCGGCGATGAGGGCGCGCCGGCCGCGCGGCAGGCCGGCGCGGAAGATCTCGGCGGTCAGCGCCGTGGTCGTGGTCTTGCCGTTGGTGCCCGTGATGGCGATGATGTCGGATGTGGCGCAGAAGGCCAGGGCGGTCTCCAGCTCGCTGAAGACGGGGACGTGCGCCGCGCGCAGCTCCGCCAGGACGGGCGCGCCGGAGGGAAGCCCCGGGCTCTTCACGGCGAAGCCGGCCCGGCGCAGGCGGGCGCTGTGGCCGCCGCCTTCCCAGCAGACGCTGGCGGCCAGGCGGCCGAGCGCGGCTTTGACTTCCCGGCGGGGGCGCTTGTCGCTGACGAAGACCTGGAAGCCTTTGGCCTTGAGCAGGCGCACCGCGGACAGGCCCGATTTCCCCAAGCCTAGGACGGCCGCTTTCTTGCCGCGATAGGCTTTCGGGACGAAGCTCATCTGATCTTCAGGGAGGCCAGGGCCGCGAGCATGAGCACGATGCAGACGATCCAGAACCGCACCGTGACCTTGGGTTCGGCCACCCCGCTCAACTCGAAATGATGATGCAGCGGGGCCATCTTGAAGATGCGCTTGCCTCCGCGCAGTTTGTAGGAGCCCATCTGCAGGATGACGGAGAGCGTCTCCAGGACGAAGACCCCGCCCACGATGGGCAGCAGGAGCTCCTGCTTGACGCACAGCGAGACCACGGCGATCATCCCGCCCAAGAACAGGGAGCCCGTGTCGCCCATGAACATCTGGGCCGGATAGGAGTTGAACCACAAGAATCCCAGGCAGGCGCCCACCAGGGCCGCCAGCAGCACGGAGATCTCTCCCGCTCCCTCGACGTGGATGATGCGCAGGTAGGCCGCGAACTTGACGTTGCCGGACACGTAGGCGAAGACCCCGTAGGTGATGGCGCAGAAGATGATGCTGCCCGCCGCGAGCCCGTCCAGTCCGTCGGTGAGATTGACGGCGTTGGACGAGCCCACGATCATGAGCGCGGCCAGGACGAAGTAGAGGGTCCGCAGGTCCCAGAAGAGTTCCTTGGCGTAGGGGACGTTGATCGTCGTGGCGAACTGAGCGTTGGGCGGGAAGACCGCCAGATACAGGACCACCGCCAGGGCCACCCCGATCTGCACGATGAACTTGACCCGCGAAGGGATCCCCCGCGGGTCCTTGAGGACGAGCTTGGTGTAGTCGTCCCAGAAACCGACCGCGGCCAGGATCACGGTGACCCCCAGCAGCAGCCAGGTGAAGCGGTTGTCCCAGCGCATCCAGAGCAGCGCCGAGCCCGCCAGGGTGAAGAAGATGAGCAGCCCGCCCATGGTCGGGGTGCCGTGCTTGCTCAGGTGGCTCTGGGGCCCGTCCGTGCGCTGGACCTGCCCGATCTTGTGCCGGCGCAGCGAATCGATGAGCCGCGGCCCCAGCAGCAGCGAGGCGGCCAGGGAAGTCAGCGCGGCGCCCCCGGCCCGGAAGGTGATGTACTGGAAGATGTTGAGCGCACCCCAGAGGGGCCGCAGGGAGGCTAGATAGTGGAGCATCGCGAGTCCCGTTCGGTCATGAGATCTCCTGCATCTGCAGGGCTGCGGCGACGTCCTCGAAGCGCATGGCGCGGGACGCCTTGAACATCACGGCCGTCCCCTTGGCGCAGTCGCGGCTCAGCTCCGCGAGCCATTCCTCAGGGGCCGAGCCATGCCGGACCCGGAAGCCGGGCTTGGCGCCGGAGAGGACCCGGAAGGCGGGCGCCATCTCGGGGCCGGCGAGATAGACCGCTTTCAGGGGCAGGGTCGCCAGCCACTCCCCGAGTTCCCGGTGGAACCGAGCCGATTCCGGGCCGAGTTCCTTCATATCTCCCAGGACCAGGACTTTCGCCTGCGCGGAGAACTCTTCGCAGAAGGCTTCGATGGCGGCCCGCATGGAGGCCGGGTTGGCGTTGTAGGCGTCGAAGATGACGGAGCATCCCGAGGGATGGCGCATGGGCTCCATGCGCCATTGCGCCGGCCGGTAGTCCTCCAGGCCTTTCCGGATGGCTTCCGGCGGGATGCCCAGGGCCCAGGCGGCGGCGGCGGCCGCCGCCGCGTTGTAGCGGGACAGGCGCCCGAAGGCGCGCAGGGCCACTTTGACGCGGTGGCGGTCGATGATGAGCTCGTCGGCGCCCGCCAAAGACACGCGGGCGCGCGCGTCCGTGCCGAAGGTCACGGCGCGGCTGCCCAGGCGGGGTTCTAAGCCCGCCAGCCAGGGGTCGTCGAGGTTGATGACCGTTTTGCCATCCTCTCCCAGGGCCTCGATGAGCTCGGCCTTGGTCTGGAAGTTCTTCTCCATGGTCCCGTAGAACTCCAGGTGGTCGGGGCCGAGGTTGGTGATGACCGCGAGCGTCGGGTGCGCGATGCGCGCCACCTCGGCGATGTCGCCCGGCTTGGAATCGGCCAACTCGAAGATCCCATAGCGGTGCTCCCCGGTCAGCTCCAGCACGGAGAGAGGTACGCCGATCTGGTTGTTGTGGTTGCCCGGGGAGGCGCAGGTGGCGCCGACGCGCCGGCAGATGCAATGGAGCATCTCCTTGGTCGTGGTCTTGCCGTTGGAACCGGTGATCCCGACCACCGGGATATCGAAGCGGCGGCGATGATGGGCGGCCAGGGCCTGCAGGGCTTTGAGGGTGTCCGGAACGACGACGACGTGGTCCGGGGTCGCGGTGGAAGGCGGGAGTCTGTCCAGGGCCATGACCCAGCCCGAGACTTTGGAGGCCAGGTCCTTGGTGAGCAGGTCGTGGGCGTCGAAACGCGGGCCCTGGAGCGCCCAGAAGACATCGCCCGCCTTGAGGGTGCGGGTGTCGGTGGAGAGCGGGCCGACGCCCCGGACCGGGTCGCCGCGCAGGAGTTTGCCACCCGCGGCCCGGGCCAGTTCGTTCCACGTCATCTCCAGTCTCATTTTTTCGGGTTCCGGCTGCGCAACGCTTCGCGGGCGGCCTCCCGGTCGTCGAAGGCCGCGGCGCGGTCCTTGAGGATCTGAACGGCTTCATGGCCCTTGCCCGCGATGAGCACGATGTCTCCGGCGCCGGCCATGCCCACGGCCAGGGCGATGGCCCGGCCGCGGTCTGGTTCAATCTTATAATTTTTGAGGCCCGCCGTCCGCAATCCCGCCTCGATGTCGGCGATGATGGCCAGGGGGTCCTCGGAGCGGGGGTTGTCGCTGGTCACCACGGCGAGGTCGCTGCGGCCGCAGGCCGCCACCCCCATGGGGCCGCGCTTGGTGCGGTCGCGGTCCCCGCCGCAGCCGAACACCGTGATGAGGCGCCGGTGCGGGACCTTGGCGAGGTGGCCCAGCACCGTCTCCAGGGCCATGGCCGTGTGGGCGAAATCCACCAGGACCGTGAAGTCTTGGCCGGCCTCCACAGGCTCCAGCCGGCCGGGCACGCGCTCTAGGGCCGAGAGGCCTTGGAGGACCGCTGCCTTCGGAGTGCCCAGGGATAGTGCTACGGCCGCCGCGGCCAGGGCGTTGGAGACGTTGTGCTGCGCGGCCAGGGAGATGCGCGCCGGCAGGCGCCGGCCCCCCCAGAGGATGTCGAACCGGGTCCCGTGCGCGTCCATGGCCAGGTCCGCGGCGCTGGCCGTAAGGAAATCCGTCCGGCCGGCACCGGCGGAACTTCCGATACCGCCGGCGCGGATCTGGGCTTCGGCCTGGAGGCCGTAGAGCACGATCTCGGAGCCGGCTGCGGCCCGGTACACGGCCCGGGCGGCCGGATCGTCGGCGTTGATGACCGCCACGCGCCGGGGCTTGGCCGTGCCGGGTCGGGTGAGCAGCTCGAAGAGGCGGAGCTTGGCCTCCAGATATCCCTCCCGGGTCTTGTGGAAGTCCAGATGGTCGCTGGCGAGGTTGGTGAAGACGGCCGCGTCGAAGGAGATCTCTTCCACGCGTTTGAGAGCCAGCGCGTGCGAGGAGACTTCCAGGGCCGCCAGCGTGGCGCCCGCGTCGCGGAATCGCGCCAGGAGGCGCTGCAGCTCCAGGGACACCGGCGTGGTGTTGGGGGCGGCCGCGAGCGCGCGGCCATCGAGACGGTAGTCCACGGTGCCGACCACCCCTGGCCGGCCGCCGGCGGCGCGGGCGATCGACTCGAGGAAGTAGGTCGTGGTGGTCTTGCCGTTGGTCCCGGTCACGCCCACGACGGTCAGCGCTCCGGAGGGATGAGCGAAGAAGTCGTCCGCCAGGCGGCCCATGGCCAGGGCTACGTCCGAAACCTGGATCCAGGTGGTCGGCAGGCTCACCGGAGCGGGCGGAGGCTCGAGTTCGCTGACCACCGCCACCGCGCCGGCGGCCACGGCTTCGCGCGCGTGGCGGTTGCCGTCGGTCTTGGATCCGGGCAGCGCGAAGAACAGGTCTCCCGGCCGGACCGCGCGGGAGTCGTGGCGCAGGTCCAGGACCTCGGCGTCGGCCGGACCTGCGACGCGTACGGCGCGGGCATGGCGCAGGAGTTCGGAGAGTTTCAAGGGCGGGAGGCGGCGACGGTCGTGGGTTGGTCCGGCGGCACTCCGGCCATGGTGAGCAGTCGGCGGCCGAGTTGGGCGAAGACCGGAGCGGAGACCTGGGCTCCGTAGTACTGCCCCTTGGGTTCATCGATGACGACCAGGATGGTCCAGCGCGGCCGGCTCAGGGGCAGGAAGCCCACGAAGGAGGCCATGTAGGCGTTGGTCGAATACTTCCCGGTGCGCGGGTCCACCTTCCGGGCCGTGCCGGTCTTGCCCGCCACGCGGTAGCCGGGGATGCGCGCGCTCATGCCCGTGCCGCTCTCCACGACGCCTTCCAGCATCCGGGTCAGGGTCCGGGCCGTGCCCTCGGAGATGACTCGGCGCACGCGGACCGGTCGGCGGCAGGGTGCGGGTAAGGAGAACGCCTGCCCTTCGAGGGCGGCGCTTCCCGGCGCGGCGTCGTCGCAGACGATGGCCGGCTCGCTGAGCATGCCGCCGCCGGCCAAGGCGTTGTACGCGTTGGCCACCTGCAAGGCGCTGACCCCGATGCCATAGCCGTAGGATGAGGCGGCCAGGACGACGCGCGTGAGCCCGGTCAGAGGCTTCATCTCCCCCGCGGTCTCGCCGGGCAGGGAGATGCCGGTCTTGATGTCGAAGCCGAAGGCGCGGCTGTAGCGGTAAAAGCGCATGGCCCCGACGCGCTCGACGACCTTCGCGGCTCCGATGTTGGAGGAGCGCTCGAGTATGCCTTGGAGGGTCAAGGTCCCGGCCGGTTCGTGGTCGTGGATGAACACGCCGGGCGAGACCTCATAAATGCCGTTCTCGCAGAAGAAGGTGTCGGACTCCTTGACCAGGGATTCGTTGAGCGCGGCGGCGGCGGTGACCATCTTGAAAGTCGATCCGGGCTCATAGGTGTCCTGCATCACGACGTTCCTCAGCGGGTCGGAGGGGTCCGTAGCCATGGCCAGGACTTCGGAGGTGTCCGGGTCGAGGACCACGATCAGGCCGCCCTTGGCATGGAACTGCTGGTCGGCCTGGCGCAGGACTTCCTCGGCGTGGAACTGGACGTCGCGGTCGATGGTGAGGCGCAGGGGCTGGGGCAGCCCGGCTGCGCTCTCGGCGCTTCGATAGATGGCGTGGCCGGACCCGTCGCGGACGTAGGCGAGGCGGCGCGGTCGTCCCTTGAGCCGGTCCGCGAAGGTGAGCTCCAGGCCCGAGAGGCCGTTCTGGTTGGCCCCCACCAGGCCCAGGACGCTGCGTCCGAGGTCCTCGTTGGGGTAGAAGCGTCGGTAGCGCAGCGCCAGGCCTACGGCGTTGAGACCCGGCTTTTTGTCCTTCGGGAGCTTGGCCTCGGCGAACTTCGCTTGGTTCAGGCTGAGGACTTCCTGGGCGCTCAGGTCGTCCTTGATGAAGGGGGCGCGTTCGTCCTGCTGGAGCCTGCGGCGGATCTCGGCTTCAGGCAGAGCGAGCAGGCGCGAAAGTTCCGCGGTCAGCTCCGGACCCTTGTCGTCTAGGCGCGCCCGTTCCACGAAGCAGGACCAGTAGGGGATGGACTGGGCCAGGAGGCGGCCGCGGCGGTCTTGGATATCGGCTCGGGGGATGGACTCCTCGATGGTGCGCAGGATTTCTCCCTCGACCTTTGATTCTATGCGGTTGTGCTGCATCACTTGCAGGTGGGCCAGGCGGAAGGTGAGCGGGGCTAAGGGCAGGAGGCAAAGCCCCGCCACCGCGGAGAGGCGTGCATGCAGGTCCACGCCGCTGGCCTCAGGCTGCGAGCGCGCGGCGCCCAAGGGAGCGCCGTGTCTGGAGGGTGGGCGCGGCGACAGCCGTCCACTCCCGCAAGGTGCGGCGCGTCCGCGAGATCAGGCGCTGAAAAAGGCCTGTCCGCGACGCCGTGGCGGTCGGTGCGTCGAGGCTGCGAAAGGACTGCGGCGCGGCCAGAGCCATGCCCAGGCGGCCTCGGGCTTGGGCGGAGAGGTTGGCCGGGGAAAGGATGGTCTCCAACTGCATGCGCAGCGCCCCGTTGGAGCAGCGCATGGCGAGGATATGCTGGCGGGCGCTTTCGACGCGATAGCCCAGACGGGTGGCCTGAACGTGTTGCCAGACCATGGCCATCAGGAACACCCCGCTGGCGACGAGCCAATAGACCCGGCGACGCTGCAAGTCCTCAGGTTGCCGCTGTCTCATGGGAGGCTCCGCTGGAGTCGCGCTCGCGGAGGCAGGAAGCATTTTAGCATTAACTTAAAATCCTCGGTGGGAGCCCCGCCGAGTGGGCTCCCACCAGATCTTTGGTGGGGACCCCGCCGAGTGAGTCCCCACCATATCTTTGGTGGGGACCCCGCCGAGTGGGCCCCCACCAGAACTTTGGTGGGAGCCCCGCCGAGTGGGCCCCCACCAGAACTTTGGTGGGAGCCCCGCCGAGTGGGCCCCCACCAGAACTTTGGTGGGAGCCCCGCCGAGTGGGCTCCCACCAGATCTTTGGTGGGGACCCCGCCGAGTGAGTCCCCACCAGATCTTTGGCGAGGACCCCGCCGAGTGGGTCCCCGCCAGATCATTGGCAGGCGCCCCGCCGAGTGGGCGCCCGCCAAAACGTTGCTACGCGCACCTCCTGTTGAATACCCGGCGCCAGATATAGCCGGAATTCCCGATCGGGACGATGGGCATCAGATCGATCGTCTCCTCCCGGTCCTGCAGGAAACCTACCGTGGTGTCGAGACGCAGGACTGCAGCTAGACCGACGGACGAACCACTCAACGCCACTTGGCTTTTCATGAGAGTTTCTCCACGATCCTGAGTTTTGCGCTGCGCGCCCGGGGGTTCCGGGCTACTTCTTCGACCGAGGGGGTGAGGGCCGACTTCCCCCCCGCGCTCTCCAGATATCTGCAGACGCCCTGCGCCACGAATGAGGAGAAGATGTTCTTGACGATGCGGTCTTCGAGCGAATGGAAGCTGATGACCGCCAGGCGGCCGCCCTGCATCAGATAGGGCAGGACGCTTTCCAGGCCGCGGGTGAGGTTCTCGAGTTCCGCGTTGACCGCGATGCGCAGGGCCATGAAGGTCCGCGTCGCCGCATGGGTCCGGCCGCGCGGGAGCAGGCCCGCGATGAAGCTGGCCAGTTCCGTGGTGGTCGCGAAGGGGCGCTCCTGGCGGCGTTGGGCGATGGCGCGCGCGATGCGGTTGGCCGCCGGCTCCTCGCCGAACTCTTTGAGCAGGAGCGCCAGTTGTTCCGCCGGCCAGTTGTTCACGATCATCCCGGCGGTCAGAGGGTTGTCCGGTGAGAGGCGCATGTCCAAGGGCCCCTCGACGGAAAAGCTGAAGCCGCGCTCGGGCTTCTCGAAGTGCATGGAACTGATCCCCAGGTCGAAGAGGGCTCCGGCCAATGGGAAGAACTTCTCCGCCTCCAAAACTTGGCCCAAGGTGCGGAAGTTGGCGCGGACCGCCCGGAATTGCCCGGGGTGGGCCTTCAGCCGTTCGCCGGCTGCGTGTAAGGCCTCAGGGTCCATGTCCAATCCCAGGAGCCTGCCTTGGGCCGATATCTTGCGCAGGACGGCCTCGGCGTGGCCGCCGAGGCCTAGGGTCGCGTCCAGGTAGAATCCCGCCGGCTCGTTGACGAGATGGCGCAGCACCTCTTCGAGGAGGACGGGCTCGTGTTCGTATTCCATGGGTTCTTTGATCAGGAAGACCGGACGCTCCAATGTGGCGGTCATAGCTCGATGCTCTTGCTGACCGACCGGTAGGCCGGCTCGACCTTGGATTTCTGGTAGGACTGCCAGCGTCGGCTGTCCCAGATCTCCGCGCGGTTTCCGGCGCCCTGCACCAGGACCTGGCCCTTGAGGCCGGCATGGACCTTGAGGTACTGGGGCAGGAGGATGCGTCCCGCGCTGTCGAGCTCGACTTCGGCGGCTTCCGAGAAGAATTTGCGCTTGAAGGCGCGCTCCTTCTCCTTGTCCGGCATGGCGAAGGCCTGCAGGCCGTTCTCCACGAGCTGGTTCCATTGGGAGGGCAGATAGAGGTAGAGGCAGCCTTCCATGCCGCTGGTGACGAAGACGCTCTTGGCCTTCTCCTGCGTGAGCATCTCCCGGTACTTAGGGGGGATGCCCAAGCGGTTCTTGTCGTCGAGGGCGTATTCGTAGCGGCCGATGAGGAGGGTCACTTGCGCTCTCCCACTTTTCTACATCTCATTCCACTCATCACCACTTTTCCCCACCAGGAGCTAGATTGTAGGTCAAAAGCCCTATCCTGTCAAGACCCAATCGGGTCCTAGGCCGGATTTTTTTTAGGGGGCCGGAGAGGCGTGCGCGCTAAGGCTGCGGCGCGGCGTCCATGAGACGGGAGAGGCGGTTGGTGGTGATCTCGTAGCGCCAGGCGTACTCGAGGGCCTTGATGCGGTTGTAGGGCATGCCGTAGGCTCGGTAGAGCGACTCGGTCATGGAGCGGCCCTCGCGCAGGTAGCGCGAGAACTTGTAGAAGGAGGACTTGTACTGCGTGCGGATCAGGAAGCGCACGAGGCTGTAGGATTGCGCGTACCAGAGGCGCACCTGGGCGTCGCTCATGCCTTTGGTGGCGGAGACGCCCATGAGGTCGTCGAGGGCGAATCCCCCCCCGCGCTCGAGGACCTGGAGGTTCTCGCGCAGCCAGACGGGCCGCGCCTGGCCGCGCTCGATCTGGATGAGGGTCGCCATGCCTTCGCTGAGCCAGAGGGGGTCGGACCGGCCGCCCGCGTAGAAGTTGTCGTAGTAGATGTGGCAGAGCTCGTGCGCGAGGATGCCCGGCAGCTCGGCGCTCTCATAAAGATAGACGCGCCGTTTGGGCACGGAACTGGCTCCGCCGGACCAGGCCGGCCGGCCGGTCATCTCGCGGTAGGTGTCCTGGTTCTTGAAGAGGAAGATGAGCACCCGCTCGTCCTTGGCCCAGGGGGAGAAGGGCGCCAGGTCCAGCATGAGGTTGCCGTGGAGGTTCTCCAGGAGCTCCAGGAACTCGGGCGAGGGCGGGTCCCCCTCCGAGTAGACGGTGAAGTGGCGCGCGGCGCGTTTGACGAAACCCACGGGCAGAGGGACTTCGGCGGGCCGCGGCGCGGCGGCGCCGCCGCCCGGACGGCCGTACAGGAATGCGCTGACCGCGCCGGGCTCGGACGACGGCGGAGTCGTTTCCCGGGATGCCGGGCCGCGGATATAGTCGGGGGCGCGGACTTCTCCCAACGAGGATGGCGCCGGCCTCGAGGGCGGCTGCACCAGGGCCACCGAGGATTCATCCGGGGCGGGCGCGCCTTCCGTGACGGGAGCGGGCGCGGGTCGCGAACCGGGCGGCACGACTTCGGCATGGTCCCAGGGTTCCTGCCGGAGCTCGGGCGGGGTCTGTCCCGGAGGGATGCTCTGCGCGGCAGGAGTCGACCCGGGGATCGGCGCGGGCAAGGGGTTGGTGTAGGGGCTCACCACCTTGTGCATCCGATCCTCGGCTTCCTCCTCGCCCAGGTACTGGTACACCATGACGCCCCAGAGGCTCAGGAGAACGACCCAGATGAGGACTCGGAGTCGGAGTAGGACGTCCACGATTATTAGTTTAGCCGGTTCGCCCGGTTTTGCAAGCGCGGAGCTGTTCTAGCATGGGTCAGCTCGGGCGCGCGTCGCGCAGGCGTTGGGCCGTCTGCTCGAGTCCGTAGACGAACAGGGCGAAGACGACGATGAAGCAGGCCTGCACGCAGGCCATGCCGCCGGCCGGCCCCAGGCCGCCATCGAAGACGCCGCGCTTGTAATAGATGCCGAGCATCGTGCCGGCGCTGACCAGCGCCAGCACGAGCGTGTGCCAGCGGTCGGTGAACAGCGCCGCCGTGATCGGCGCCATCATGAAGAGGAGCCACATCGGCCCCCAGAAGGGCTGGAGCAGCCAGAACAGAGGCACGGCCCAGATGTAGTAGAGCCAGACCTGGAGGATCTTCATCGGCTTGGCGAGATGGATGTCGCGGTCGGCGTTCCTGGCGAACCACCAGTTGACCCCCATGGAGACGGCGAGGATGGCCAAAGACAGCTTGTAAGGTGAATCCCAATGGCGCCAGTCGAGAGGGTTCTCCACGCTGAACCAGATCGCCGAGAGGATTAGGATCAGGGCGAACGGCGCGAAATAGCGGTTGAGCATCTGCATAGGAGTTCGATTCTTACCTGCCGAACAGCGCGAGGTAACGGTCCCGGTCCTCCCGGGGCAGGCGGTACGGGATAGACTTTACCAATCTCGCGGCGTGGCGCGCCAGTACGCGCTGGAGGCCCGGCTCCTCGGGGTCCGGAGCGGCGCTCTGGAAGATGAGGACGAGGCCGTTGGGCTCTGCCAGGGGCAGAGCCAAGTCGAGGGCTTCCGGCAGAGGCGCCAGGGCTCTGGCCACGACCACATCGAAATCCTTCTCCGGGCCTCTCGGCGCTCCTTTGTCGGCTCGGCGCAAGGCCACAGTGAGACCGGGCAGGCCGGAGCGCACAGCCATGGCATTGAGGAACCTGAATTTCCGTTCCAGGGACTCCATGAGCGTGACTTTGGCCTGGGGCCAGGCGATCTTTATGGCCATCCCGATATAGCCGCCTCCCGAGCCCAGGTCGAGTATCCTGGGGGAGGCCTTGGGCACTTCCTTTATAAGGATACCCGCAGCGGCCAAGCCGTCTGCGACATGCCTCAGGAGGACGACCTCCGGATCGGTATCCGAGGTCAGGTTCGTCTTCTGGTTGGCGGCCAGGAGTTCCTTCACATAGTGGTCAATCTGGGCTAGTTGCTCCAGGCTGAGGGTTAGGCCCCAGCCCGCGGCGGCTTCCTGAAGGGCGGTGGACGCCGGCTGATGGGTCATTGGGCGCCGCGCCTGCGCTCTTTCTCGGACCAGACCCAGAGCACCTGCACATCCGAGGGCGTGACTCCAGGGATGCGGCCGGCCTGTCCCAAGGTCCGGGGCGTGATCTTGGAGAGCTTCTGGCGGGACTCGGGAGGCAGGGTCGGGATCTGGGAGTAGTCGAGGCCCCGGGGGATGGGCACGTTCTCCCATTTGCGCATCCTCTCCGCGGCTTGGCGCTCGCGCCGGATGTAGCCGGCATAAGCCAGTTCGGTCTCGCGTGCCGCGCGGGCTTTCGCCAGCGACCAGGGGGCGAGTTCCGAATCCGGGCTCGCCAGGCTCCCCCCCACCGCGTCTTTATAGCGCAGGAACCTGGAGTAGGCCTCACCGGGGATGAGCCCGAGCTGGAAGCCCTTCTCGATGAGCCGGAGGTCCGCGTTGTCCGAGCGCAGGGTGAGCCGGTATTCGGCGCGCGCGGTGAACATCCGGTAAGGCTCGTCCACGCCTTTGGTGACGAGGTCGTCTATGAGCACGCCGATATAGGCTTCGTCTCTCCCGAGGCGGAACGGCTCGAGGCCCTGCACCTGGCGGCCGGCATTGACCCCGGCCATGAAGCCCTGGGCTGCGGCTTCTTCATAGCCCGTGGTGCCGTTGATCTGGCCTGCGAAATAGAGCCCGGGGACCTTCTTGGTCTGCAGCGTGGACTCCAGCTGCGTGGGCGGGCAATAGTCGTATTCGATGGCGTAGGCGGGCCGCAGGATCTCGGCGGCCTCCAGGCCCGGGATGGAGCGCACCAAGGCCAGCTGGACGTCCTCGGGCAGGCTGGTGGAGAGGCCGTTGACGTAGGTCTCCAGGGTGTTGAAGCCCTCCGGCTCGAGGAAGATCTGGTGGCGCTCCTTGTGCGGGAACTTGACGACTTTGTCCTCGATGGATGGACAGTAGCGGGGCCCGATGGACTTGATGCGGCCGCAGTAGAGCGGGGCTTGGTGCAGGTTGTCCCGGATGAGGCGGTGGGTGGCCTCGTTGGTGTAGGTGATGGCGCAGGCCAACTGCTTGTTGGTGATGCGCTCGGTGAAATGCGAGAGCGGCTTCGGCGGCTCGTCGCCCAGTTGGAGCTCGCAGCGGGAGTAGTCTATGGTGCGCGAGTTGAGGCGCGGGGGCGTGCCGGTCTTGAGGCGGCCGACTTCAAAGCCCAGGCGGCGCAGGTCCTCCGGGAGCTCGATAGAGGGAGCTTCGCTGCTGCGGCCGGCGGGGAAGCTCTTGAGCCCGATGTGGATGAGGCCGTTGAGGAACGTGCCTGTGGTGAGGATGACGGCGCGGCTCTCGTAGCGGATGCCTCGGGTGCTGATCACGCCCTGGAGGCGGGAGTCATCGAGGAGCAGGCGGGCGGCTTCGTCCTGGCGGAGCTCGAGGTTGGGCTGCCTTTCGAGGGCTTCCTTGAGGGCGAGATGGTAGAGGGCCTTGTCGCATTGCACGCGCGGGGAGCGCACCGCCGCCCCGCGGCTGCGGTTCAAGGTCTGGAACTGCAGGCCGGAGCGGTCCGTGGCCTTGGCCATCTCCCCGCCCAGAGCGTCCAACTCGCGCACGAGCTGGCCCTTGCCCACCCCGCCGACGGAAGGGTTGCATGACATCCTGGCGATGGTGTCGAGATTCTGGGTGAGCAGGAGGGTGCGGCAGCCGAGGCGGGCCGCGGCCAGGGCGGCTTCGCATCCGGCGTGGCCGGCGCCGACGACGATGAGGTCGTGGGCTGCGCAGGCCTTAGGCATAGAGCAGCGCCTTGAGGATGTCCTTGGGCACCAATCCCAACAGATGCAAGGTGAAGGCGACTGCGATCTGGAAGAACATGGACAAAAGCACGGCCATGAACGCTCGCGGCAGCCGCAGCCCCGTCAGCTTGCGCAGCCCCAAGGTCCCCCAGCCTAGGATCCAGAAACCCCCCACCACCTGGGTCGCCATGAAGAGATTCGAGCTGCGCCAGAGCGTGGCCAGGACCATCGGTGCCAGCATCACCACTCCCACCACGTTGACGCCCAGCATGAAGATCACCACCGGCAGGACTTCGGCCCGTGTCAGTCGCCGCCACAGCGGCACGAACAGCCCGATCCAGGCTATGGCTCCCAGGCCGAGAGCCCATTTGGCGATCGTGACCGAACGCGCTCCCGCGATCACCCGTGCCTCCGCATCGGCGCGCGCCGCGCCCGCGGCCCCCTTGGCCAGCTCGGCGATCGCTTGATTGGCGTCCGCGCCTACTGCCGAATAGACCGCCATCAATATGAACGGAGCCGCGGCCCAGGCGACTCCTGAAGTCAGTCTCAGCGGCAAAGACCCCTGCCCGAACCAGACGACCAGCCCCAGCAGGAAAGCCATCCAGGCGGCTTCCAGAGGCGGCTGCCACAGCATCACTTTGAACCAGAACAGCAGGTTCTGGGCTTCGCGCGGATAAGCCGCGTTCTGGTCCGGGAAATCGAAAGGCTTCATCGTGAAGAACAGCATCGTCCCCAAGGTGAAGGCCACGTAGATCCAGAAGCAGGGCGCCAGATTCTCTTCATTCTGGGACGCCTCAGCGGCGCGCGAAGGCGAGGACAGGAACATCTTGGAAAGCGTCCAGATCCGGCTAGGCATGGCCGATCCTCCCTGCATCGACATCGTAGTGCCGCAGGCCCAAGAAGCAGAAGCCTGCGGCCAGAGCCAAAGCCCCGCACGCTGCCAGCAGGGCCGGCGTCAGCCCCCAGCGGTCGGAGCCCAGCCCGATCAAGGTCGGCGAGGCCGCATCGCCCAAAGCATGGATGACCAGGATGTTCGCGGCAAAGGCCATGGACCGCGCCTGCGGCTTGATCACGGACACGATGACCGCGTTGATCGGGCCCATGTTGAGGAAAAGGAAGAACTCCGCCAGGAACATCGCGAGTACGCACAGACGTGGGGTCGGCGCCAAGAGCGCGGCTGCGGCCAAAGGCAGGCCTGCCATATAGCCCAGGCCGGACACCCAGAAGTAGGAGCGGCTCGTCCAACGCAGGGCCCGGTCCGCCGCCCAGCCCCCGCAAAGGCTCCCCAGCAAGCCCGCCACGACGGTCATCCCGCCGAACAGCGTCCCGGCCTGGCCCAGGCTCATGGCCCAGTGACGATGGAAGAAGCTCGGCATCCACACGGCCAGCCCCCCCAAGGTGAAGGTCATGGCCGCTCCGGCCAAGGTCACGCAAGTGAAGCTCGGCACGCGGAACAAGTCCAGATACGAGGCCACCGCCGAGCGCGGCGCCTCGGCGACCGGCTCCGCGGTCGCCGGAGGCTCGCGCAGGCTCAGCGACCAAACCATCATGACCAGGCCGGGTAAGCCTACCAGATAGAAAGCGTTGCGCCAGCCCCAGGCCTGCCCCAGCGCCCCGCCGGCCACGTAGCCCAAAGCGCTGCCGACCGGGATCGCCATGGAGAAAATTGCCAGCACGAACGCCCGCCTCTGGGGCGGGAAGTGCTCGGCCACGAAGGACGGCGAGATCGTGCCGTAGCATGACTCTCCGATGCCTACGGCGGCTCGGGCCGCGAAAAGCTGGACGAAGCCCCGAGCCACGCCGGAGGCCGCCGTGGCCAGGCTCCACAGTCCGATGCCGGCCGCGATCCAAAGCCTCCGTCCGCCCCGGTCCGCGAGATAGCCGATGGGCAAAGCCGCCAGCATGTAGACCACCATGAAGGCGGAGGCCAGGCTGCCGGCCTGGGCGTCGCTGAGGGCCAGGTCTTTTTGGATGGCGGGGAGCAGGGCATAGAGCACCTGGCGGTCGACGTAGTTGAGCAGGTTGACGGTGAGGAGGATGACGAGGGCTTTCCGCGCCAGGGCCGGGTCCAAAGGCCAGGCCGAGACTTCCGCGACGGCCGCCCCGGTCGCGGACATCCCCTCAGACCCTGTAGACGGCGTCGCCGAGGCGCACCTTGTCGGCGGCCTGGATCGCGGCGGCCTCGCCGGGGGCGGCGCTCTGCACGTTGAGGTGGTCGACTTGCAGGTGCTCCACCTTCTGGGTCAGGTCCGTGGTGTGGCCCTTGATGCGGATCGTGTCGCCCAAGGCCAGCGCAGCTTCCAGCCTTAAGGCGAAGACGTGCAGGTCGGAGAAATAGTTCGTCACCTTGCCTAGGAAAGTTGCGCCGACGATCTGCTGTTCGAGCGTGATCTCCGAGACCGGGGTCCTGGGCACGGCAGTGCCCTGGCACTGACGGCGTTCAGGAGATGCTTCGGCCGTCATGGGTCTGGGGATCGCGGGTACGGACGGCTTGTTTTTATGCGCCGTGGATTTTTTCGGCTGACTCCTGGTCTTCTTCGTCGTCATACGGCCTCCTACTTGCCTATGCAGAACCGTGAGAATATGCCGTCAAGCACCTCGTCGGCAGCGGCGGGCCCCGTGATCTCGTCTAAGGCCGCCAGGGCCTCGCGCAGATGCCGGGCGCAGAGCTCTTCCCAGCGCTCGGGATCGCGGCCGACGCAGAGCGCCGCCTGCTCCAGCTCCGCGGCGCAGTGCCGAAGGGCTCCGTGATGTCGTTCATTGGTGATCGTCGCGCTCGCCTCCGCCGGACAGCCCGAGTCCCGACCCAGGCGTTCGGCCACCAGGCGTTTGAGTCCGTCCAGGCCGGTGCCCTGCAAGGCTGAGACGGCGCAGACCCGCCGGTCTTGGGCAGCACGCAGGGGCAGATCCGCCTTGTTGAGCACGGTGATGACCGGCCGACCTTCGGCGGCGGACGATTCCAGGACGCGGCGATGCGCGGCAGCGTCGTCAGCCTCCTCCGGGCGCGAGCCGTCTATGACCAGCAAGGCCAGGTCGCTGGCGCGCAAGGCGCGCTGCGTGCGCTGGAGGCTCTCCGCGTCGGCGGCGCTGCGTGAGTCGTAGCCCAAGCCTGCGGTGTCCACCAGGACCGTGGGCAGACCGGCCAGGTCGCAGGGCTCCTCTATGGTGTCGCGCGTGGTGCCTGGTTCGGCGCAGACGATGGCGCGCGCGTTGCCCAGCAAGGCGTTCAAAAGGCTCGATTTCCCGGCGTTGGGACGGCCCACGATGCAGATGCGCAGCCCGTCGCGCAGGATGCGGCCCGTCCGGAAGGTGTCCGCCAACCGAACGACCGGGTCGGCCAAGAGGCGCAGCCGCGACTGGGCCTGCGTCCCGGGCAGGGGCGCGAGGTCCTCATCCGGATGGTCCAGGCAGGCTTCCAGGTGCGTCAGCAACTCGAGGATCGGTGCGCGCAGATCGGCCACGGACCGGGAAAGGCCCCCCTCCAGCTGGGACAGGGCGCTGCGGTGGGCCAATCGTGTGCCGACGTGGATCAGGTCGCAGACGGCCTCGGCCTGGGCGAGGTCCAGCCGGCCGCTTAAGAACGCCCGCTGCGTGAATTCGCCCGGGTGTGCCGTCCTGGCCCCGGCTTCGAGCAGAGCCGCCAGCAGGCGCCCCTGGATGTAGGGGGAGCCGTGGCAGGTCAGTTCCACCAAGTCTTCGCCCGTGGGACTCTGCGTCTCCGGATAATAGAGGGCCACCACCTGGTCGATGTCCCCGTCCTGGTCGCGGGCCACGGCCAAAGACGCCCGCCGGGGCGGCAAGGTGCCGCTGGCCCGGCCGAGCACCACTGCGGCGACGCGCAAGGCCTCCGCTCCGCTGACCCGCACGGTCGCCAAGGCCCCGGATCCGGGCGGCGTGGCTATGGCGGCGATGGTGTCGGTCGGCGGTAACGGCATCTTCATGAAACGGAGACTGCTCTCCTCAACGGCGCGACCTTACCCCCCCTTGAGGGGGTAAGGTCGGTTCCCAGGGCTCCTTGCGGCGCCCCGGGGCTCTCAATGTCTCGGCCTGAGGACGACTTTGCGCCACGGACCGTCCCCCTCGGACGAGGTCATGATGTCCGGGTGGTTGGCCAGGCTCTTGTGCACGAGGCGGCGCATGGGCGGCTCCATGGGCTGCATCCGGAAAGGCTTGCCCGTGTTGCGCACGCTCTCGACGCCCTTGAGCACCTGCGAAAGGATCTCGTTCTCCTTCTTCTGCCAGTAGTCGTTGGTGTCCACCTGCACGGCCACCGGCGAGCCCATGCGGCGGCTTGCCATCAAGGTCATGAGGAATTGCAGGGATTCCAGGACCTTCCCGTCGACTCCGATGAGCCGGTCGGATTCCGCGGTCCTGATGTTGGTCTTCACGCGTTCCTGCTCCGGGTCCCAGCGCGTGGTGATGCCAGCGTCCGTGAAGTTCATCAGGCCCAGGAGCTCCTTGAGGATCTCCTCTGCGGCGCCGCAGGCCTTGGCCGGGTCCACCGGCGTCGTCGGCGCGGGCGCGGCGGCGCGCTCCGGGCGCTCCACGGCCCGAGGGGCCGGTTCGGGGCGCGGTCGGGGCGGCGCTGGGGGCTGTTGCGGAG
>Ga0118677_10001061_pt1 | contig 59082 bp, 48 predicted proteins | sample AliMusrvi5mmetaG_FD_86154 | JGI IMG/M metagenome (GOLD analysis project Ga0118677, IMG submission 86154)
GTCCCCATCATTGTCGGCGCCCTCCTGAGGTTGCCGCAGTTTACCAAATGTGGGTTACTTGGCTACTGTTCTTCAGGTGAAATGTGATTTGGGCAACACGCCGTCGAGACGTGACCCCAATGCTCCTGTGATCTACAACCGGTACCAGGTTCCCTTGCCTCTGCCTGCGTCAATTTCAGCGGCAAGTTTCAGGATGTCAGGACCGATTGAAATCCGGGGCGTATCCACAACAATATCCATACATATCCAAATATGAAAACCAGTTAGCGTGTCTTATGGATATATTTGGATATGTTTGTGATATATTAAGAGCCTATCCGAAAACACACTGGAATTGTTGTTGGTGGGACTAGATACACCAAGTTGCATAACTCTTTTAAGCAGATAGCGATTGCATTTTAATGGTTTTATTGATTTGATTTTCACGAACATGACTTGTTGGTTATTGTGCAGGAAATTGTTTTCAAACGATATTTTTGCAGGAGGAATGAAAATGAGTGCATATGTCAAAAAACTGATTGTATTGCTGTCTGTTTGCTTGGCGGGCAGTGCAGCGCGGGCGGCAATATGTTTTGTTGACTGTGTTAATGGCAATGATGCCAATACTGGCACGCAGCCTGCATCGGCGAAGGCAAGCATCCAGGCGGGAGTCGATGCGGCAGCTGAAGGCGATACGGTCCTGGTTGCGCCCGGGATTTATACCGGCGTCAACAATACCAACCTGATCATCAACAGTCATAAGACGATTCAATCGGCCAGCGGTGCGGGTGATACCATCATCGATTTCAAAAGTGGAAGCGGTGGTGTTAGCCTTTCCGACAGCATGTTGCGCGGATTCACCATTAGAAATGCCATTGTGCGTTCCGCCAATTGGCCGCGAGGTGACTATATTGTGAAACTTTACAACTCAATTTTGGACTCGTGTGTTATCACGAATAATCAATTCCTGTTTGGCACGAACAATACAAGTCCAAGATTGATGGGGGGTCCCGTGCTTGTGGACGGTTCCAACAACGTGTTGAATTGTAATATTTCAGGGAACTACGGGCAGGCGTTTGGTGTCGATTTCGGTGCTGTCACTGTTTTGAATCAAACTCCCGACTCTTCTGTTTACACGGCCGTTCGTCATTGCACGATTGTCAATAACAGGAGCAGCAGTGGTTGGTACAATGATTCTGCCGCCTTGTGTTTTCCCGGTCCATATCCACACCGTGTGGATATGGACAACTGCATCGTCTGGACCAATAAGACGTTATATTACAAAGCGACTTCGCCGTATTATTCGATTACGAATGCTTTGTTTGTTTCATATTCCGATATCCAGACCGCCTGGGACGGAACGGGTAATCTGACTTCGAATCCGTTGCTGACCGCGGATTGCCGGTTAAGCAGCAGTTCGATGTGTATCAATGCGGGCAGCGCCATCAAAGGTCTTTTGCTCGATTTGGACGGGAAAGACCGGGTTGGCTTGCCGGATATGGGCTGTTATGAATATGGGCAAAATCCGAATGTCATCACCTATGGCTATAATGCGGGAATTACCAAAAGCCCTGTAATTGAAATCCTGTCGGTATCTAATCGTATCCGCAGCAATTACGTTGATGTTGATTACCGTGTCTCGGATCAGGATAGCAGTGTTGTCGAGGTGCGCGGATTTGCCACCACGAAAAGCCCTGAATCCACGATATATTATTGGGATACGATCTTCCCCGTGCGTACGGTGGTGGAAAACACCGGCGCATACTACGGTGCCCATGTGGCAACTGGAACAGGCACCAACCTGTTCGTTTGGGATGCCGGCGCGGATATTGGATATTCCCAGCCCGGGTTGAGAATCCATCTGTTGGCCAATGATTCCACTAATCTGCCGATCAGCCTGCATTTTATCACGATTCCTGCTGACGCCGATGTTCCATCTTTCCAGATCAGCCGGTATGCTGGAGTTGGGGCGGCCTTTATGCTCCATCGCGCATGGGTATGGGCGCTGGTCAAAGGTGAAGCGCGGCGTGAAGCTTACAATCTGTATGCGGTTGGCGGGGCGTATGATGGCGCGTGTATTGCTGAGCTTGGTGTGCCAACGGCCACCGGCAGGCAATGGCTGTGCAGCAAGATGGGCGGGGTGGCGCTGGCTTCTGAATCGCAGATCCGCCGTGCGCGGGAGGCGACGACGCCCGGTCGGGTGGTGATGTGGCCGTCCTATTACCGGGGCGGCGTGCAAGTCAATGCGTATGGCGTGGAAACGGGCGGGCCGGCAGACTTTTATTTTGTAAAGCAGTAACTGTTTTGTCATGGGGATTGGCATCACCGATTAAACTTCGCCGTGTGCCAGGATCAGACTAAATGCAAACCAGACGTAAACGGGATATTAAAATTGCAACCCTCGCAGTCGTTTTTTGCGGATTTGCAGTCCAGCATCCAGTTTGGGCTGAATCGGTGGGCTTCAGCCAGTTCAGCACCCCGCCGGGAATTATCAGCAACGTTTGGGAGGCGCCGGTTGGTGAGATCACCAATACGGTGACAGCCCCTGCATCATCCGGCAGTCTTAAGTTCTATGGCTGGTACGATCAGTACGAAAAGCGCTACGAAGCCGTCAATGGCACGGCTGAAAATCCGGCCGAATTGCTGATTACAGAAGCCATGACTCTGACCGCCCGATATATGGATGCGGCGGTGGATAGTGACGGGGACGGCGTGCCGGACTGGTACGAGTTGTACTATTACGGGAACACGGACCAGGCGGCCTCGAGCGACAGCGACGGGGATGGGTACGCCCTCTATGAGGAATGGTACCGGGGCTACGATCCGCATGCAACGGAGCCGGTGGCATACCGGTGCCGCGAGCGGGCGTCTCCGGCCATGCTGGCACAGCAGGTGGAGACGATCGTTGATGGTGGTGTTACGAACTATGCGGGCGCATCATGCTATGGGGAGCGGGATGGATACCGGTTCAGCTATTGGACGGTGAATGGCGTGGCGGCGCGCGACAGCCTGGGCCGAGCGTTTGATCCGTTGGTGGTGGGACTGGAGCCGGGGACGCGGTTTTACGACATGGCGGCCTGTTTTGTTCCGATGGGCCTGGATTCAGACCAGGATGGTGTGGCGGACTGGTATGAGAAGAACTATTACGCGGATGTACAGGCAGCCGGCGCGGGTGATGATGAGGACGGGGATGGCTGGGATTTGAGGACGGAATTTGCGCATGACACGCATCCGCGGCTGGCGGATCAGATTGTCCGCCACGAAGCCGTCGGGGCTGTCAGCCAGGGTTTTGATTTTCTTTACTGTGGCGATTTCAACTATAGCCAATACAGTTCGCCGACCGGATGTGTTGCATACCGTGCGGAAATGATGTCGCCCGGAAGCGTGGTCACCGCCGCTGCGCCGGTGACCAATGGCAATTTGCATTTTACCGGCTGGGCGCTGAATGGCCAGATGCAGACTAATGCCAGCGGTGCGGCCACCAATGTGGTGGTGTTTAATATTTTCACCGATACCGTGGCGGTTGCGTATTTCATGGATGCGGCGGTGGACAGTGACGGGGACAGCGTGCCGGACTGGTATGAGCTGTATTATTACGGGAACACGGACCAGGCGGCTTCGAGCGACAGTGATGGGGATGGGTACACCCTGTATGAGGAATGGTACCGGGGCTATGATCCGCATGCAACGAATCCGCCGGTGTTCCGGTGTCGCGAGCGGGCATCTCCGGCCATGCTGGCACAGCAGGTGGAGACGATCGTTGACGGCGGCGTTACGAACTATGCGGGTGCATCATGTTATGGGGAGCGGAACGGGTACCGGTTCAGCTGTTGGATGGTGAATGGCGTGGCGGCGCGCGATAGCTTGGGCCGTGCGCTTGATCCGCTGGTGGTGGGGCTGGCGCCGGGGACGTGGTTTTATGACATGGTGGCCTGCTTTGATCCGATGGGCCTGGATTCAGATCAGGATGGGGTGGCGGACTGGTATGAAAAGAACTATTATGCGGATGTGCAGGTCGCCGGTGCGGGTGATGATGAGGACGGGGACGGTTGGAATTTACGGACGGAATTTGCGCATGACACGCATCCGCGGCTGGCGGATCAGATTGTCCGCCATGAAGCCGTCGGGGCTGTCAGCAAAGGGTTTGATTTTCTTTATCATGGTGATTTCAGCTATAGCGAATACAGTTCGCCGACTGGATGCGTTGCATACCGTTCGGGAATGATGTCGCCTGGGAGCGTGGTCACCGCCGCTGCGCCGGTGACCAATGGCAATTTGCATTTTACCGGCTGGGCGCTAAATGGCCAGATGCAGACCAATGCCGGCGGTGCGGCCACCAATGTGGTGGTGTTTAATATTTTCACCGATACCGTGGCGGTTGCGTATTTCATGGATGCGACGGTGGATAGTGACCGGGACGGCGTGCCGGACTGGTACGAGCTGTATTATTACGGGAACACGGACCAGACCGCCTCGAGCGACAGCGACGGGGATGGGTACATCCTGTATGAAGAATGGTACCGGGGCTACGATCCGCATGCAACGGAGCCGGTGGCATACCGGTGCCGCGAGCGGGCGTCTCCGGCCATGCTGGCACAGCAGGTGGAGACGATCGTTGATGGCGGTGTTACGAACTATGCGGGCGCATCATGCTATGGGGAGCGGGATGGATACCGGTTCAGCTATTGGACGGTGAACGGTGTGGCCATGCGTGACAATCTGGGCCGTGCGTTTGATCCGTTGATGGTGGGCTTGGAGCCGGTGACGCGGTTTTACGACATGGCGGCCTGTTTTGTTCCGATGGGTCTGGATTCAGATCAGGATGGTGTGGCGGACTGGTACGAGAAGAACTACTATGTGGATGTGCAGACCGCCGGTGCGGGTGATGACGAGGATGGAGACGGCTGGAATTTGCGGACGGAATTTGCGCATGACACGCATCCGCGGTTGGCGGATCAGATTGTCCGCCACGAAGCCGTCGGGGCTGAATGCGCAATGGAGGATTTTTGGTACCGGTTTTATTTTTCAAGTGAATCCTATGTCCAATGTGATGGTGTTCTGACCAACTTTTTTGGCGGGTTGCCGCCGGCCAAAGGTATGTTTGACATGGGGACCAATTCTGCGCCCGGCCTTGGCGATTGGGATGGCGATGGGGATTTGGATCTGTTTGTGATGGCTCCAGGTCAGGCAATGAAGGTTTACGAGAATGTCGCTGGCAGGTATTATATGAATTTTGTTGATCGTTCTTCGGCCTTCAATGTCTTTGGAAATGACTTTTTGAATCCATCCTTGACCCTTGGTGATTGGAATGGTGATAACCGTGCAGATCTTGCGATAGGAACAGGCAATGGCCGGGTGCGGTTGATAAGTTCGGCTGGTGTTTTTGGCGGCACGGTAGGCGGCGGAGTTGATTACAGCATTGATACCGGCATGACCAATGCAATTCCGGCTTTGGGTGAATTCACCGGAGATGGCAGGCTGGATATGCTGGTGCTGCTGCCGGATGGTTCGGTGCGGCTCTATCCCGGGTCAGCCGATCCGCTGATGCCGTTCAATGAATCCGTATTCACCAATAATATACTGGGGATTGCTGTTCCATCTGCCACCGGCATTGCGGCGGCTGATGTTGACTATGATCAGCATATAGACGTGCTGGTGTCTGACGATGAGGGCCGTATCTGGGTCTTCTATGGTCGGGGCAATGGCACTTATCAATTGTTGAGTAAAGTCTGGGCGGGCACGTATTCCGGGTTTGCCGGTCATCTCACCTTGGCGTTGGGCGATCTGGACGGGGATACGGATATCGATATGATAGGCGGGTATGCGCAGGGAGGCTTGATACGGCTGATCGATCCGCGGCTCATTCCTCCTGTGAAAGTAATAGCCTGTGGCGGCGCCGGTTCGGTGAAAATCGAATGGCAGCCCAATCGTGAGCAGGGGCTGGCTGGTTATTTTGTCTATCGCTCAAATAGTGCAAGCGGGCAGTTTGATAAGATGTTTGAAAATGTGGTTATGGCGCATGATTGGGTGGATACAAATATACAAGCGGGTGCGACCTGCTGTTACTATGTCACGGCGGTGACCGACCGCCGGCAGCCAGGCGCTCCTTTGCCGGTTTATCTTGAAAGCCGTCCCTCGAATGTTGCGTCGGCAACCTGTGCGAATGTGGCGATTTGGATGCCCGATTACCGTGCCGGTTCAAATAGCATCGCCTTGTTGCCGGTTAATATAAAATACGGACAGGGCATCAGCGGGTGTAATTTAAACATCCGGATAACGTATGATCCGGCAATTATGACCCCGTTTTCCCAAATCAATCGTGGCGCGCAGACGGTTGGACTGACTGAGCTTTCCCGGCCCTTGACGGTAAGTGACAATGCGGAAACGGCAGATGGAGAATTGAAGATCGAGGGCTCGGCAGGTGAAATCGCCGGCGACGGCTGTTTGTTTAATATCAAGTTTTATGTGACGGATCGTGCGGCGGTCGGAAGTGTTTGGACAAACACATTTGCGGGTGTTCATCTTGAACGTGCCGATGGCATGGCGTTGGGTGTTGATTATAGTGATACGGCCACGCTGACGGTATCGCCGGTTTACGGGGCTGGCGACGTCAATGGTGACGGGATCGTCAATGATGCTGATCTCGCATGTCTTATCCTCATCATCGGTTCTGAAACCGGCGGAACGCCGGAAGAACTGGTGGCGGGTGATTTAAATGGTGACGGGTGTCTTGATCACGCAGATGCACAATTGTTAATCCGGATGCTGCGTGCGGGTTCCGGCGGTTCTGCAGGCAGGCAATTATGAAAAGGTATGGAATAGTATACATGATGATGGGGGCCTTATTGCTCTTTGCGCATATGGCATTTGCTTATCGGATAAGCCTGGGGTGCTACGAGGGTGTGGCCGGTGGCACAGTCCGGGTGCCGGTTGCGCTTGATACGATGACAAATATAGCCGGCATGCATCTGCAAATTAATTATGATCCCAGCCTGCTGGCGGTTCAAAATATCACGCCGGATGAGGGTGTTATCCAGGCTGGATTTGTTGCCGGATGTACCAATGATACCGGCAAAATTAATGCGGTTTTTGCGGGCGATACATCGGTGGCGCATTTCAGCGGAAGCCTGATGACGATAACTTTCAGGATTAACAGCGGAGCCGTTCCTGGAATGTACAGCGACCTGGTCGTCGCGCGGAGCGATCTGGCAGGTGATGGCGGTGTGGACTTGACGGCTCGCGGATCTATTGCCCAGGAACAGGGCCGGTTGTGGGTGACGATGTCGGCCGACTGCGACAGTGATGGTGATGGGCTTTCCGATTATGAAGAGCAAATGATAAACGGTTTGGCGGATTATGATCCGGGGCGTGGTGACACCGATGCTCGAAATCCTGATACGGATGGCGATGGCATGCCTGATGGATATGAGGTGCGTCATCATTTGAATCCGCTGAAGGACGATTCAAATCTTGATCCTGACGGGGATGGCCAAAACAATTTGCAGGAATGGATTGCAAACACGGATCCCGCTGACGGTGCGGATTATTTTAAAGTGGCTGATGCGGTCGCCCATCCCGATCGTGATCTTGTGCTTTATTGGCAGTCTGCGACCGGGCGCTGGTATGATGTGTGCAGCGCGACCAATCTGGCGCTTCCAGTGTGGCGGACCAATCTTTATCATTATTCAGGCGATGGCGGTCGTCAGTCTTACACCAGTACAAATACCGCCATGGTGCAGTTCTTCCATATCCGTGTCCAAATGCAGGACCAGTAATCGTTCGTCAGTAGTTGGGTGCAAGGCGGGTTGTGACGCGGACTTGTTGACCGGACCTGCCTTGACGCAGCGGAAAAACTGGCTGCTGACAACTCTCGGTCTTTGCGTCCCTTGCATGAAAACTCCTTCTCCGCACTCCACGAAAAATACGTCAATAAAAAATTCAGGAAATTTTAAGTTTCAGAGTGTTTCAAATTGTTTCAGAGTGTTGCATTTTCCCGTTATTTTTCCGTCTCCGGTCCGAACCCCGCATAACCGGGTGTATGATGGGGCCGTTGGGCGAATTGTTGCCGCGTTTTGCAGAGGCTGAAGCGGTTTTGGCTTTAGGCTGATAGGCTGAGGGTTGGGTGGAGGAGTTAATGAAAGCAACGGAAACATGCGGCAATTGCGGAATGCACAGAACACACGAAAAGATGGCTTTGCCGATTTCGTATATTTGGCGCCTTTCGCAGGTGAAGTTTTACATCTGCCATGAGCTGCAAAAATCAAGGTGAATCAAACCAAATCCGACCAAATCAAACCAATATTTTTTTCGCGCGCGGACAGAAACAGCAAAACATCCCGGACTCTTCGTTCCGGGACGTTTTGTTCAGAAGGCCTCGGCCGTTTGTATTTGGTGCCGGCCCGGATTATTTTTTCACATCAACGCTGGTGGCGGTCATGGTGTATTTGACGGTCACCTTGGCGCCGACTTTGAGCTCGCCGGTCACCTTGAGGTCCGCAGTCCGGATGAGTTCCCATTTTTCGGTGTCTTTCTGGATCACGATCTTGGTGTCGGTCACCTCGAGCACCGGACCGGTCACCTGGTAGGTCTTTACCGCCGGCGCTGCCATCACCGCCGCCGTCCAGCCCATGGCCACCACCACTGCAACGATTCCCGTCATTCTTCGCAACATAGATACCTCCTATTGTTTGATGCTATCTTATGCAGACGCAACTGAGGGTTTCAATCATTTTCGGGGGCTTGTGCTGTGCGCCCGCGAGGTTCCATCCGGGCCTTGCTCGACATCCAGCTCAAGCGGGCCGGGTTGCGTGCCGGAGTCGGCATCGCCGAGTTCGGGGACCGGTGCGCATTCCGGCAGCGATCCCTTACCGCCTTTTTTCCATCGTGGCGGCGACAAATGCGACATCCTGTTGCATGACCTCCAGCGGCAAAGGTCCGCAGTGGCCCATCTCCGCCACTTCGACATAGTCGACAGCCAGTTTGCGTTTGCGCATGGCGGCCACCATCTTGTCGCTGTGATGTGGCTTGGACACGGCCTTGTCCTTCCCGCCGTGGATGATCCGGTAGGGAATGTCCGGCATTGCGGCCACCTGATGCAATGGCGAGTGTTCGGCCAGCAGGCGGTCCAGGCTCCCGTCATAGCCCAGGAACGCATGGCGGATGGTCGGCGGCAGGTCCTTCCGTTCGTGGAAGTGATATTTCATGTCACACACCGGGCAGTTCGCAAGGCACGCGTTCACACGCCGTTTCGCATACCGGGTGTAGAGCAGGCTGGCCTGGCCGCCCATGCTGCCGCCCGTGCAGATCAGCGGGGTGCGGTCCGGCAGTTTGTGCGCAACATAGATGGCGTCCACCAGCTCCTCCACCATGGCGCGCGCCTGCCGGTTCATCCATGCCCACGGCCCGTAATACGGATAGACCACCAGCCCGCCGCTGCGGCCCCACTCAAGCTCCTCAGTGCTTGGCCCGTCTTTCAGCCCGCCGCCCAGTCCATGGAAGGAGAGGACAACCCCCTTGATCTTCCCCCTGACATATTCCTCGCCAACCCATGCCGTTTCCTTGATGACGTTTTGATTCATTGCGACTTTTTCTCCTTGTTTAATCTTTATCTGAAAATTAGTGGTATCCGGCATGCCTGATCCAGACGAGCATCTCGCCTGGCGCGCGGTTGGCCCACATGAAGTAGGGGATGGCCGTGATGCGGCAAGGCGTATGCCGTGAGCCTTGCTGCTGGTAAAGCCTGCCCTGCCAGTCATCCGGGTTCCGCCGCCATGCCTTGGCGCGGATGACCGGAATGCCGGCCAATATGCCGGAGCGGCCGTGATGGACCTTGAATCCGGCGGTTGCCGCCAGCAGCACGTCGTTCAGGTTGCTGCCGTTGTCCGTTTCCTCGATGCAGTACACCATCGGTCCGCGCTGCAACGCCACACGCCCGCAATCCTGCCGGACCGAGGGATGCGCTTCGACGGTCTCGACAGGCATCGGCAATACCAGCTCGATGCGGTCACCCGCCTGCCATTCCCGCGCAAGGCGGGCATAGCCTTTGCGGGTGATGGGGGCGATTGCAATGGCTTTGCCGTTGACGCGCAGGCTGGCCTTGCGGCACCACCCCGGGATGCGCAGCGCCAGCGTCCACGTGGACGCCCTTTCCGGCTGGACGGTGATGACTATCTTTTCCGTCCACGGGTATGCCGTCTCCTGCACGATGTGGACCGTCTGTCCCGCGACGGCAATCCGGCCCTTGCTTTGGGCATAGAGATGGACGGCGAGTTCCCCGGCTCTGGCCGAATAGATGAAGGCGGGGAACTGGGCGATCATGCGGGCGATGTTGGGCGGGCAGCAGGCGCATCCAAACCACTCGCTCCGGCGGTAGTGATATCCTTTTTCGACGAACCGGCCGTTGCCGTCAAATCCGGGCTGTGCCGCGAGCGGGTTGCCGTAGAAGAACGTCCGCCCGTCCAGGGATATGCCGCTGATCGTTCCGTTGTACAGGGCGCGCTCCATCACATCGGCATATTCACCGTCCAGCCCGGCATGCAGCATCCGCTGCGCCCATAAGACCAGTCCGATGGCGGCGCACGTTTCCAGGTAGCCGCCCTCATTGGGCAGGTCATAGTCGCAGGTGAACCCTTCGTTTGCCTGCACCGGCCCCAGTCCGCCGGTGATGTGCATCCGCTTTTGGACGAGGTTTTTCCAAAGCCGTTTGCACGCCGCCAGCAGTTGCCGGTCGCCGGTCGCCACGGCCACATCCGCCATGCCGCAGTAAAGGTACATGGCGCGCACGGCGTGGCCGGTGACTTCGGTCTGTTCGCGCACCGGCACATGCGACTGGTTGTACTCATAGTTTTTTGCCCAGAATTGGCGCGGGTCCTCGCCGCGCGCCCGCGCTTCCACGTCGAAATAGTGCGGCCGCCGGCCGCGTTCATCGATGAAATACTTGGCGAGATCGAGGTAACGCTTCTCGCCTGTTGCGCGGTGAAGCTTGGCCAGCGCCAGCTCGATCTCTTCATGGCCGCAGTATCCGCGCTTCTGGCCTTTGCGGGGGCCGAACATTTTGCCGATGAGGTCCATGTAGCGGCACATCACGTCGAGCAGCTTGCGTTTGCCGGTCGCCTCATAGTAGGCCACAGCCGCCTCGGTCATATGTCCCGCGGTATACAGTTCGTGGTTGTCGCGCAGGTTGGTCCAGCGCTTCTTTGGCTCCACGGCGGTGAAGTGGGTGTTCAGGTATCCGTCCGGCTGCTGTGCCCGGGCGATCAGGTCGATCACGCCGTCAACGAGCCGCTCCAGGCCGGGGTCGGGATATGCGGCGAGGCTGTATGCGGCGGCCTCGATCCACTTGCCGATGTCCGAATCCCAGAACATATGCGGTGGATTGGGCTGCCCCGGCTTCCAGGTGAGCTTCAGCGCATCAATGCGGCCCGTGTCTTTGCACTGTTTGTATTGGATGGGCAGCGTGGCCCGGCGGTTGACCTCCATCAGCCGGCCCCAGAATCCGCCTTCGATCCGGACATTCCCAAGCGGCGAAGCGCTTGGATTTTTCAGGATTTTCTCGCTTTGCTTTTTTGTCATTTCACGCCAAAACGGTGCTGGTTTATACTTATACGCATATTCCCACTTTTGCGGGTTCGCGGCGGCCTGTCAACCGGTCAATTAGGGTTTGCGGAAAGTAATAGTGCCGTCCAATGTAATAACATTCCGGCCCTTCTTGCCGTGGTTATCAATCGACGTATCCCAAAATGCATCTTTGGTTTTCGGATCACCAGCCTTTAAATCAGGAGCCATGGTATAATCGTTGCCATCGTTCTTTCCAGAGCTGGGACAACTGAACAAGCGATTTATGTTTGTCACAGTCCCCGAGTCGGCTAAAAACTTTTTAAACGTCATAATATCTGGCGGATAGATGCCTGAATGGGCATCGGCATACATTTCCAACTTCAGTTGCATCTGATGAAGGTTGCTCTTGCATGCAGCGCGCCGGGCGTCTTCACGCGCCGGGGTCTTCGCCGGTTGCATCACGGTTGCCAGAATGACGGTGAGGATAATATAACCTGTAATCAGGCCTACCACGGCCAGTCCATTGCCTTTCAAAATCTCCGGATTCTTTTTGATTCTTGTCTTGGCCTCATGGCCGCAAACGACCGCAGGAATGCAGAGCACTGGACTCATAATGCAAATCAAACTGATGGTTGTCGGACTGCTGTAAAACATGCCGCCGAAGCAAATCAGCCCGATGGAGCAAATCAGGCTGAGAATGCCAAGCACAAGGCTCGCAATTGCCAACTGCTCATTTTTTTTCGGTGCTGTCGTCATTGGTAGTCTCCTTTCCCGGCATCGCGCATATCATTCCCGCCCGCATCACCGCTGTATCTTGGTGGCCAATTGGCCGCAGGCGGCTTTGACGCCTTGGCCGCGGGACGGGCGGATTCGTGCAAAAAAGCCTTCCGCCACCAGCCAGTCGCGGAACCGGCGCACCTGTTTGAGGTCCGGCGCTGCAAAGTCAGACGAATCGCCCTGATTGTAGGCGATGACATTGATCCGCACAGGCAGGTCCTGCAGGTAGCGGGCCAGCTGTTTGGCATGGTCGTGCGAGTCGTTGATCCCGGCCAGCAGGACATACTCCACGAACAGCACCCCTTTCTTGTCCAGGGGGAATGCGCGCAAGGCTTTCTTGAGTTCTTTCAGCGGATATTGCCGGTTGATGGGCATGAGCCGGCTGCGGAGCGCATCGTCGGCCGCATTGAGCGAAACAGCCAGCCGCAGGGTCGGCAGGTTGGCGGCGCCGAGCTTGCGGATGCCGTCCGCATGGCCCGCGGTGGAGAGGGTGATGTGGCTGCAGGCGATATCAAGGCCGTGCTGGTCGGAGATCACCCGCACGGCGTGCAGGACATGGTCGATGTTGTCCAGCGGCTCGCCCATGCCCATGAAGACGATGTTGTCGATCCGGTGCTTCAGGGTGAATCGGGCGGCGTAGACCTGCAGGATGATCTCCTCCGCGTGGAGGTCGCGCACAAAGCCCATGCCGCCGGTGTCGCAGAACGCGCAGCCCATCCGGCAGCCGACCTGCGAGGAGACGCACAGGGTGGTGCGGCCGCGCGCGGGGATGATCACCGACTCGATGTGGTGCCCGTCGGCAAGCGCGGAGGCGAACTTGATGACCCCGTCCTCCTCCTGCTGCGCCACGATCCGGCAGGCGGGCAGCTGCACATCCTTGGCGAACTGTGTGGCCAGCGCATGCGCGTTTGCAAACTCGGGGGCGGCGATGAAATGGGTGTGCCCGTTCTTGAAGACCTCCCGGTAGAGCGCCGCGGCATAGTAGCGGCTTTTGCCATAGCGCCGCCGCACTTCGTCCATGCATTCCGTAAAGGTCAGGGACAGGATATTCATCAGGAGTATTTAACACTACGAAATGCGCAAAATACATGAAAATAAGAACAGGCTCAGCATTTAGGCGGTATGTTTCGCGCTTTTCGCGTATTTCGTAGTTCTCCTCATCAGTCACGTCGGCCGGTCGGTCATGGCGTCGAGCTCGATTTCAAAAAGCAGTTCCTCGCGGCAGATGTCCGCCTGCACCATCGTGGTCTTCAGCCCGGACAGGCCGTGCACCATGCAGTAGGCGGGAAACCGGGCGGCATCGTGCAGGCCCTTGAAGTAGGCCACCGCCCGCGTGGCGTCATCCCAGGTCATGTTGCGTGATTTCAGGATGGCCTCCACCACATTCATGGAGAGGTGGATCTGGGCGTCCACGTCGTCGGGATGCACGCTGGCGCCATGCACATCAATGCTGGCGGTGCCGGAGATGTAGAGGTGGCGCCGGTCCCGCACCTGCACTTCCGCGGCGCGGCTGAACGAGCTTTTGTAGTCCAGTGCCGGGCATTGCAGGGGCGAGGGCACGGCAAACACCTTCACCTGCCCTGAGCCGGGTTTTACCGCGATCAACCCGGCCATGACCGCCGCGCCGGCCGGATTGGCCATGCCCACGCCCGTGCTGGCCGGCACCATGTGCTTGAACACATCGTGTTCCCTGAAAAAGGCGGTCCGGACCACATTGAATTCGTTGTACCAGTCCAGGATATCGTCGAGGTAGAACCAGGTCCGGACGACGTGGGTGAAGTTCATCCCCTCGGCCTGCAGCGCCGCTTCCATGCGCTCCAGGACGTCCCTCGTCTGGCCTGCGCGCGACATCGTTTTGTCCGCAGGGAGCAGGTTGGTCAATGCGAAGCTCTTGGCATCGGTTCCGGAACACAGGGGCGGCTTGATCATATGCTGGGTACCTTTTTATTGGACGATGATGAATGGAATCGCCGGCAGCGCCCCGATCGGGATGCGCCGGGTATTCGTTGTTTTTTTCTTGTCTTCCGTTGTCGCGGTGACGCGTTCGCCGGAAACTTTGATGATCAGGGTGCCCTTCATGCCGGGCTTGACCTTTGAGGCGTCGGTCTGCAGGGTGATTTCCCGGTCCTTTTTCAGCAGGGCCGTGCTTTTGATGGTGATGCCGTCCGGCGGGTCGCTCAGTTCGAATTCGACATTGGTCATCATCGGGCCGATGGGGATATGCACCCGGATTCGGGCGATTTCGCCGGCAATGATTTTCACGGGGGTCGGGGAGAGGATCTGCGCCGCGTCCTGGGTCTTGAACCGTCCCCCCGTGACCGCAACCTTCTGGTCCTGGGCGGGGACAAGATGGCGGTACGCGAAAGCCTGCATCATATCGTCCGCCGGCACGGCGGTCCGGGTGACCTTGCGGCCCTGGATGGTGGCGCGGCCTTCGATGTGCAGGCTGAAAGGCTCTGTCGGGGCCGATGCCGGCGCGTTCAGCGTCAGCCGTGCCTGGTCCTGCTTTTCCGGGATCGGCGCGCTGGTCAGCGTGAAGCCTTCGGGCGCGTCTTTCAAAGACAGCTCGATGGCGCCCGTGAATCCGTCCTTGCGCAGCGCATAGATGGTCAGGGGGACGCTTGCGCCGCCGCGGAGGCTGAGGCTGGACGGGGTGGCCCGCAGCTCAAAATCCGGGCGCGGCGCGCTGATCCGCAGCCGGTAGCTGTGGGCCCAGCTGCCGCCATGCTGGGTGTCGCTGATATGGACGAAGTAGGCGCCGGCCGCGGGAAGCGTGGTGGCGATATAAGAGTCCGCATGGTGGGTGTTCAGTCCGGATCCTTTGTCCTCATGGTCGTCGTTGGCTGCGATCTGCCGGCCGGCGGCGTCGGTGATCCTGAGCATGGAGTCGAGCGGGGAGTCGAGCCGGCGTGCATAGACTTCCGCCACGATGGGTTCGCCCGCGTTGCCGTTGAAACGGAAGACGTCCTCATCGCCGGGCTGGTCAATGCGGCCGTTGATGATGACCGGCAGCACCACGGGCTGCGCATTGCCGGCGGTGTTGTCCGGCTCTTTCTCCAGGCACTCCGGCAGGGTGTCCACGGCAAAGGGCACGGGATTGCAGAGCCGGCCCTCGAAGAATGGAAACACGCCTGGGTTTTTGTTGCGCAGGTCGAGCGTCATCTGCCGGGCCGGCAGGTTCCAGCCTCCCACGGTGACGCTGGTCTGCGTGCCGGTCTTGCCGCCCAGAGGGAACACGCCGGTGATGAACGGCAGTTCGCCCGCCGTGATGCGGTACACAAAGTCCTCGCGGCCGCGGTAGAGGGCATCCTTGATTTCGAGCACATAGTCGCCGTCGGCCGGGATTTTGTAGAAGAGCACCGGGTCGGGATGGAAGCGGTAGTCGTCGATGTAGGCCAGCTCCCTGCCTTTTGCATCATAGAGCGCGACGGTGGCCTGGAACCAGCCGGGCACGGCGTCGGCGATATAGGGGATCAGATCCCGCGCGCTGACGGCGACGACCAGCTGCAGGCCCGCCCGCGCCGGGAACCGGTAGCGGTCCACGCCGCCGGGCGGAATCTGGCCGTTCAGGATCGCCGGCAGTGTGACATGGCTCTCGGTCGCCTTGGCTTCGGTCTTTGCATTCTTGTTGAACTTCGAGTCGGGGGTGTTCTTCCAGTCCTTTTTGCTGAATTCCGGCCATTCGCTGACCATGAAGATAAGCGGATTCGAGAGGCCCGCCCGTGTCCTCAGCCTGATTTCGCGCTTGCCCGCCGCGGCGTTGGTCGCCAATGTGACCTGGAGCGTGACAAATTCGCCCAGTGAAGGATTCGCCCGCTTTCTTGCAAATGCCTCGAATTTGAGCTTTATTTCTTCCGCCTGTTTTTTCTCCTCCGGCGTCAGCATGATGCCCTGCTTGCGCTTTTCCTTGAATTTGGCCATCTGCTCTTTGAATTCAACCTGCTCCTTGGGTGTGATCGGGGCTTCCTGCTCGAAAATGGTGATACGGGCGCCCGTGCCGGAGATGTCAATATTGGTGGCATTGTTGAGGTATTGCCCGCCGATGGTTGCCTGGAACGTGGTGCCCTGTTGGCCGCCGGCAGGGTAGATATAGCCGATATGCGGATCGCGCTGTGCCATGGCGGCGGATGCGGCCAGCAGCCACAGCCATGTTGACCATCGGGATATGTGCAGGATTGGGCGCATACCTCAGGTGATTTCCTTCAAAAGGCCGTTGGTGGGCACGCCTTCCGCCGCCGTGGGCATGACGAATGCGTCCAGTCCTTGCGGATGCGGCAGCCTGGCGTTGGGATCAATGCCGAGCTGTCCGTAGATGCTGCCGATGAGGTCGTGCGGATAGACTGGCCGGGTCTTAACCTCTTCACCTCTGGCATCCGTTGCGCCGACCACTTGCCCGCCTTTGAACCCGCCGCCGGCCACCACGGTGCAGAACGCCTTGCCCCAATGGCCGCGGCCGCCGTTCCACGGGGATTCCGTCTGGATTTTCGGGGTCCGCCCGAACTCGCCGCCCCACCAGATGATGGTGCTGTCGAGCAGGCCGCGCCCGGATAAATCCTGGAGCAGGGTCGCCATGCCCTTGTCCAGCTCCGGCAGCTTGCGGCGCATGGCCGTGAAATGGTCTTTGTGCGTGTCCCAGCCGGGATAGTTGATGGCGATGTAGGGAACCCCGGCTTCGACCAGCCGCCGGGCCATCAGGCAGGACTGCCCGAACTTGTTGCGGCCGTAGCGCTCGCGCAGGTCGTCCTTTTCAGCAGCAAGGTCAAACACCTTCGCGCCGTCGCCGAGGATCATGTCGTAGGCCTGGTCCTTGGACCGGGCCAGCGCCGTGAGCGCCGGGTTTTCCGGAAGGGCGTGCTGCAGGGTGTCCAGCTGGTTCAGCAATTTGCGCCGGGCGCGCTGCTGCTCGTCCGTCATGCTTTCCGCAACGATCCCTTCCACGATGAAGCGGCTCTGTGACGGGTCGCCGCCGGTTGCGAAAGGCTTGTAGCGTGGTCCCATGAAGCCGGCTTCGTCAAACCGCCCCAGCGGTTCCGTCAGCACGATGTAGGGCGGAATCTGCCCTTTATATCCATTGTCGTAACCCTTGAAGAGCGAGGTGACCGCCCCGGCACATGGATACACCAGGCGCTCGCCGGCTTTGCGCCCGGTCTGCATCATGTAGGCGGCGGTCTCATGCGCATTGCTGCCGTGGGTCATGCCGCGGATGATGGAGTATTTGTCCGCCTGCTTGGCCAGCAACGGCAGGAGTTCGCAGATCCGGATGCCGCTCACGTTGGTCTCGACCGGCTTGTCCAGGGGGCCGCAGTAATTGCTGCCGGCCTCGGGTTTCGGGTCAAAGGTGTCGAGCTGTGAAGGGCCGCCCCACATCCAGATCTGGATGACCGACCTGGCTTTGCCGATGACCTTGGCTGCCGGGGTTGCGGCCCAGGTGCGCAGCGCCAGGTTGTCGACAAGCCACAGCCCGGCCGCGCCGAAAAGGCAGCGCCGGATCATCTCGCGTCGGGAGATGGGTGTGTTGATGTATTCCTGTATCATGTTTTTAGTGTCGGTACTGGAATTCCGCACTGTTGATCAGCGCCCACGCGAGGTCCAGTCCAACCCTCCGCTTATTATCGCCGGTCTGTTGATATGCCGTCACAATATTAAGTTCTTCTTCCGTGGGGTGGCGCGACAGGATGGCCAGGTAAAGCTCGTCCGCCGCATTGCGCGGGTTGCCGGCAGTGCGCAGCATGGCCTTGAGTTTGTCGCTTTGTTCGATTTTGCGGCGGATATGGCTCGAATTCAGGAGGTGCAATTGCTGGGAGGTGGTCGGACGGTTGCTGTGGGGTTCCGATTCCAGTCCGGTGTCGCGCGGCGAACGCCCGAACAGGTCAAGGAAGGGGCTGGTGATGCTGGCGTCCGCCAGCGTGATGGAGCGCTGGTCTTCGGGGATGAAGGTGAACGGTTCAGGGATGCGGCTGGAATAGCTCTCCGTGGTGCCGGTGATCTGGTTGATGGCGTCAATCAGGACTTCCGCTTCCAGTCGGCGCACGGGATAAAAGGCGAAATTGGCCTCGGCCCGCGGATCTTTGGACCCGGGAATGCAGGCGAGCTGATAGGTTTGTGAATTCAGGATCAGCCGGAAAAGCGACTTGAGGTCGTACTGCTTTGCGACCACCTCCCGTTCCAGCAGGGCCAGCAGGGCGGGATTCACGGGCGGATTGTCAGGCCGGATGTCGTCCGGTTCCTGGATGATGCCGCGGCCCAGCAGCCACGACCAGGCGCGGTTCGCGATATTCCTTGTGAACCACGGATTTCCGGGGCGGATGAGCCAGTTGGCAAACACTTCGCGCGGGTCCTGCTGCGGATCGAGTTTCACCGTTGTCCCGTCTGGGAACACGGCGGATATGGCGGCATTGGACTTGCCGGAGTCAAAAAAAACGATCTCCTCCTTCCATTCCGCCGTGGACTTGTAGCCGACCTGCGAGAAAAACGCCGCCATGCCGGCCATCTGCTCCTTCGGCCATTTGTCCGCCCGCACTCCCATGAAGGTCAGCGCCGCCGCCTGCGCCAGGGCCTGCGGCTCCTTGTTCTGGACGGCCCGGTAGAAATTGACCTGCGGCACGCGGACGTTGCTGCCGCTGGTGGTGAGCAGTTCGCGGACAAACCGGTCATAAGGCATGTTCTCCTTGATGGCGGTCCGGATCCACCGGTGGTACGCCTGCACCGCATTGGGCCACAGATTGATGGGGAATTCCGACTTCACTCGCAATAAATTGCACCACTGCATGGCCCAGTAATCCGCAAACTCATCGCGTTCCATGAGCCGGTTGATCAAAACACTGCGCTTGTTCTGGCTGCGGTCTTCCAGGAACGCGCGCACTTCGCCGGCTTCGGGAATTGTGCCGATCACATCCAGATAGACACGCCGGATAAACACCTCATCCGGGCAGAGCTTGGCCGGTTCAATGCCCAGTTGCCGTAACTGCCCGAACACCAGTTGGTCAAATTGGCCGGATGCTGTCCGGACCGGTTGGTCCTCGAAAACGTCCGGCTTTGCATCCGGCGTTGCGAGGGCAACTTGCATCGCCCATAAGGCAACCCCAACCGCAAAAAGGCGGCGACAGATTTGGTGGTGCATCATGGTCATGTGCTGTTCCAGCCTCGGGGCTTATGGCTCCTGTTCGTGTGATTTTCTGAAAATGCAGGTTACATTTTGTTTTGTGCCGATACAAAACAATTTCGAAAATCGGGTCCCTAATAACTATAGCGCAGATAGTTATAATAACGGAATGGGATTCCGTTTTATTGTATTCCTGAAACCGTTTTAAAGGTGTTTTTGTGGTGGGGCGCTATAGATCAACGGAGGGCGCGGATGCGGTAAAAGGCGGATGATGTTGCGTTGCTGTCGGTTTGGGCGGGGTTGGTTGCCGTTGGCGGCAGGTTGGTCCATATGGCCGTCCATTTGGCTGTGGTCAGGTCGGGGCAACATTCCAGGACCTGGGTGGACTGTATGCCGCCTTGCCAGCGGATAACCACGTCATCATTGGAAATCGCCACGCCCGTGAGCGCAAGGAATGACTTGTTGTTGGTGGGGTTGGTGTCGGCCAGATATTCCTGCCATGTGGGGACGCCGTCCTGGTCCTTGTCGCCCAGTGCCCATGCGTCCCAGTCCCAGTTATCAGTCAGCCCATAGTTGCCCAGCCACCAGCGCGGTACATTGTTGGTGGCCCGGCTCGGGGTGGAGATCTGTAGTGTCCACTCCCATGTATGCTCGTCGCCCTGCAGCACCCATGCGTAATCGTTGACGCTCGGTCCATACCAGGGGTCCATCAGGTACACGTTGCTGTTGACAATGCCGCGGGCGAGAAGGATATGGCCGCCGCCGCTGTCCCACTCCCAGTTGATGAAGACCGGGCGCTCGGCGTTGATTTCAGCCTGCAGCGCTGGCACGGTCAATGTGCCTGTGAAGCCGGCGCTCTTCACCCCTCCGAAGTTGTTGATGATCAGGTCGCAGCCGCGGCGGTAGACGGTCTCGCCGGATGGTGTGCCCTCGCCCCAAAGATAGTTCCAGAGGTTGCTGCCGCTGGTGCCGTAGATGGCGATATTGGTCTGCGTCTCATGTATACCGTAAAACCGGAGCACGGACTGGCAGGCGCCGGCCCAGCACCATTGATCTTTCTCCTGGTAGACCTGATCCACCGGCAGCACGCCGCCCTGTGCGGCTATTATGGTTAGCCGGAGTGTGAAGAGGCAAGCCGCGGCGGCGCGCATGTTATTTTCCCCCGTCGCAAGGTATGGCCATGTTTTGTGCGACGCGTGCACTCAGGTCCGTGACGGTCGCGGACAAATCAGCCAGACGGGTGTAATCGGGGATGGTTGCGATGGCGGCCGTTTGCGGAGCCTTCTTCGGCATCTGGACGGGCGTGAGGTTGGCGGGCCCCTGTTCCGGGATGGTGAAGAGGATCTGGCCCGCCTGCCGCATGACAATAAACTGGGGATGGTAGCCCTTGGCTTCCGGCCATGCGGCCAGCACCCGTGCCAGCTCCACGGCAAAATCCGGACATCCTAATGAAACCGCGCGCCACTGGCCTTCCACACGGTCAATCACCAGCAGGCAGATGGTGCGTTCGGTGATTTGCGCCAGCAGGTAATGCTGGTCGGTGGGTTCCGCCATGTCGGTGACGGTGGCGCCGGTGCGGCAGGCGGCAAGCGCCTGCGGTGTGATCTTGAACAGGCGGAAGGGCCGGGAAAGCGTGACCTGCTGCGGCGTGATATTGGTGGGAATGCCGCATGTTGAAAGGTCAAGTGCCATGAACCGCTTCAGACCGTCCTGCGCCGCTTGTGTGATTTCGTCGGGGGTGGGTACCATGGCCCCGTTGGCGACAGCCATCTGCAGCAGCAAAATAATCAAGCCGGCATGGATGAAGGATCTTTTCGTCATCCTGCACCGCCCTTCTCTAGCCTTTGATGCAACCCAGCGGCAGGATGCGGGCGACCTTATTCGTCAGGCCCGCCGCCACGCAGGTGTCAACCACATCAACAACATCTTTATAGGCTTCGGAAATCTCTTCGTCAAGCGTCCTCCGGCTTTGCGCCATGACGAAAATATCTTTTGCGTGCAGCTCCTGCGCGATATTCCGGCTGCGTGCGGCCTGGATGGCGGTATGCCGGCTCATGCGGCGTCCGGCACCATGGCAGGCGCTGCCGAACGTGTCCGCCATGGCCTGTGCCGCGCCGGTCAGCACATAGGAGCAGCGGCCCATGTCGCCGGGGATCAGGACCGGCTGCCCGATTGTCTGGTAGGCGGGCGGAATCTCCGGATGGCCGGCCGGAAAAGCGCGGGTGGCCCCTTTGCGATGCACGCAGAGCCGCCGCGATTTGCCGTCCACCATGTGGTTTTCAAATTTGGCGAGGTTGTGCGCCACCTCGTAGATTGTGCGGACTTTGATATCGGCGCCGAAGATGGCTTCCATGACCTGCTGGACCTGATAGGCAATGACCTGCCGGTTGGCAAACGCATAATTGACCGCGCAGCACATGGCGGCATAGTAGTCATTTGCCTCCGGCGAACCCAATGGCGCGCAGGCCAGCTGGCGGTCGGCGAGGTCAATGTGATAGCGGTGCACCGCCTTGTCCATGACGGCCAGGAAATCATCGCAGACCTGGTGGCCGAACCCGCGCGAGCCGCAATGGATCATGATCGTGACCTGGCCGGGCGCAAGGCCCATGGCGGAGGCGGCATGGTGATCATAGATATCTTCCACGTAGCCGATTTCCAGGAAATGATTGCCCGAACCCAGCGTGCCGACTTGGTCTGCGCCGCGTTGCCAGGCGCGCGCCGGAACACAGGCCGGATCCGCACCTTTGATGCAGCCCTGCTCTTCGATCATGTCCAGGCTGGCGGCGGATCCGTATCCCTGTTTAACCGCCCATGCGGCGCCCTGGCGTGCAATGTCTTCCAGCACAGGCCGCGGGCTTTTTATTTTGCCTCCTGCGCCGACCCCGGAGGGAATGCGATTAAAGAGTTGTGTTATGAGCGTTTTGAGATGCGGCTTGACCTCTTCACGGGTCAGGCGGCAGGTCATCAGGCGTACCCCGCAGTTGATGTCATAGCCCACGCCGCCGGGCGAGATGACACCGCTGTCCATGTCAAAAGCGGCCACGCCGCCGATGGGGAATCCATAGCCCCAATGGACATCCGGCATGGCAAAAGAGGCGTTTACAATGCCCGGCATGCAGGCCACGTTGATGGCCTGCTGGATCGCATTGTCCGCCTGCACATCGTTCAGCATGTCCTCGCGGATGTAAATCCGGGCGGGCACCCGCATTTTGCCGTCGCGGGGAATCTCCCAGAGAAAATCATGGATTTTGCGCATGGCTGCCATGAGAACTCCTTTCCGTGCTACACGTCAAACAGGATGCGTGCCTGCCACTGTCCTGCCGTCTGTTCCACCTTGAGGCCGTGGAAGGTGACGGCTTTGATTTCGGTCAGGATCGCATGGCGCGCCGGATCAACCGGTTCTCCGGCCACATCCGCATCGAGCTGGTCGGGGCGGATGCGCAGGGTGAAGCGGCAAAACAGGATGTGCTCGGTCTGATGCAGGAAATTCAATTCCGACAACCAGCGCACCAGCAAGGCGGTATGATCAGTTGCGGTGACGGTGATATGCCGGGTTTGCGAGGGGCGCACACTCTCCGGGTCTGTGATCAAGCTGAACATCCCTTGCGCGGCGGACATAAAAAGCTCTTCCATCGTGGCGGCGGTCACCATGAACCCCACATCCGCCGTGTGTTCGAACGCTTCCACCCGGGATGGTTGTGCCGTGTTCATAATTGTCATTTGGTCGCATCCCATGGGATGCAGGTTGATAGGCTGTAGGCTGTTGGAAAATCCAAATTCCTTTTTGCGTATATTTCGTGGTTAAAGTGTTTTCTCCCTATCCGTGCCATCCGTGTTATCCGTGGTTTCTTTCTTCTGCCTGCCCGAACCGTTAAACCATCAAACCCTTAACCCTAAAACGTGCTCCTCCTATCCGTGTCCATCTGTCTGATCAGTGGGCAGTTCCTTCCGAATGCTGTCTCCTGCCTACAGTCTAACCGCCTTCTGAATCAGCCTCTGCGTCCCTGCGGGACGCTGGTGACTGTCACGTTGCAATGCCGGCCTTGCGCATCAGGGCCGCTGCGGTTTCGCCCATCCGCCGGGTCATGGCATCCATGGCGCGTTGGCCGAAATCCGCATTGGACTCACGCGGATCCTCGCCGCCGACACCAGCCGGCCAGACCTTTGGGTCCGGGTCCAGGCGGGAGAGGTCCACAAGGTTGTGGTTTAACGCCATCATCACCGATGTTTCGAACTTTCCGCCATGATCGCCGATGCGGCCGCCGATCTGCTCGCGCAGGTCGCTGATCAGGCTCGGCGGCACTACGACGGCCACTCGCACCGGGCTTTCCCGCATGAACACTTCCGCGGTGAATTCCGCGAAAAAACGCAGGGGATAATGGCCGCAGACCACCAGGATGGCCTTGAAGCCGATGCTGGCCAGGTGGTGGTAGCAGTGGAACAGCAGGGAGTTATAGGCGTGCGCCTGGTCTTCGTGATTTTTACCCATGAAGCCGGGCTTGAAATTCGCCGGTGGAATCCGCATGGCGGCCAGCACCTCGTCGCGCGTGTCCGGATTGGCTTCCACATTCATGAATTCGCGCGGCTCACCCCACCACAGCGGCGGCATGACGATTCCTCCGGCGTTTTGTGCGGCGCGCACGGCCAGCCCGTGGGCGGTCAGCGTGTCCACGCCGAACGGATTCTGTTCGCCGTGCCATTCGATGTTGCCGATGGGCAGGTAGGCCAGCGGTCGCTGTTCGCGTTCAGCCCGCACTTCATGCGGCCGCATCAATTCATAGCAGACATTTTTCATGCAAAAAGCTCCTGATCGGTTTAAAAAGCATATCAGGATGCCATCCGCACGGCAAGTCGCGAGGCGGCTTGTATTGCATGGGTGCATTTAGCATTTGCGGGCGGTGGCGATGATGATATAACGTGTCGCAAAAATGCGGTTATCAAGCAGGAGATGTTATATGCACAAGATCGGCGCACGGCAGGTCCATCTGGATTTTCACACTTCGAAGGATATTGCCGGGATCGGGGCGCGGTTTGACAAAAAGCAGTGGCAGAAAGCGCTCAAGCTGGGCAACATCAATGTCATCAACATTTTTGCCAAGTGCCACCACGGCTGGAGCTATTATCCCACCCAAATCGGCAATGCCCACCCGCATCTCAGCGTGCCCGACCTGATGGGGGCGCAGATTGAAGCCTGCCATGAGATCGGCGTGAAGTGCCCGATTTATTACACGGTTAGCTGGGCCGTGAACGATGCGGAGCAACATCCGGAATGGCGCGTGCTTGACCGGGCGGGGAAGCCGGAGGGTATAAATGTGGATTTTGCCGCCACGCCGGATATGCCGCGGCCGCATACCTCGTGGGAGTACCTCTGCCCCAGCGGCGATTATTTGAAGGTGATGCTGGACCAGACCGTGGAGATCTGCGACCGCTATCCCGTTGACGGCCTGTGGTATGACATCACGAATTGTCCATATGAACGGGGCCTGTACGGGCGCGCGTGCTATTGCCCGAACTGCCGGCGCGGCATGGCGGAAGAGGGCGTCAATATCGATGATCCCGCTGCGGCGGAGCAGTATGCCGTTCGCAAATGGAAGCGGTTTTATGAGGCCGCCCGCGCGCTGGTGCTGGCGCGCCATCCGGAAGCGGTCGTCTATTTCAACGGCACCACCGGGCAGCATCAGCCCGGCCGGATGTGGGAACACAATCTCCAGCAGGACCTTGAGGATCTGCCTACCACATGGGGTGGCTACAATAAATTCCCGTTGCGTGCGCGGTATTTCCAGAGGGAGGGGCGGCCTTATGTCGCCATGAGCGGCAAGTTCCACACGTCATGGGGCGAATTCGGCGGGTTCAAGCATCCGGACGCGCTGCGTTTCGAGGCGTCGGCCATGATCGCGTTCGGCGCGCGGTGCAATTTCGGCGATCAGCTCCATCCTTCGGGCGAAATGGATATCCCCACATATAAGAATATCGGCGAAGCGTTCCGGTATGTGCGCAAGATTGAATCGTACGGGCTTGACGGCAGGCCGTGCTCAACCCTGGGCGTGTGGTGGATCGACAACAGCTCGCCATCCGTCGGTGCGTTTGCGGCCGAGCCGAATCTGCGCGGGGTGTCGGAGATGCTGCTGGAAAACCAGATTGATTTTGAAATCGTGGAAAACGCCGACGACCTGTCGCGCTTCGCGGCGATCATCCTGGGTGGTTCGGCCGGCTTGAAGGACGACGACGTGCGCAAGCTGGAGGCGTACCGCAAACAGGGCGGCAAGCTGCTGGTGATGGGCGAAAGCGGGCTGGATGCGGCCACGCGTTCGCGGTTTATCCTGAATGTGGGCGCGGAATATGTGGGCTGTCCGTTATACAAACAGGATTACCTGCAGGTGGGCGGCTCGTTGGGCAGGCGGCTGGTCGCCTCGCCCTTCTTGAATTGCGCGGCGGCTTTGCGGGCCAAGCTGAAAGGCGCAAAGAAGCTGGCGGATATCCGTGAGCCCTATTTTGACCGCACGTACGGCAAATACTGCTCGCACCGCAACACGCCTTACCGGCTGGAAACGGCTTCGCAGCCGGGCGCATGGGTGCTCAAGGATCTGGTTTATCTGGCTCATCCGGTGGGTTATCTCTATCACACCGAAGGGGCGCGGCTGCACCGCGAGTATTTCCTGAACGCGTTGCGGATGGTTTATCCGCTTTCAAGGCAGGTGCTGGCAACAGCCTTGCCCAGCGGTGGTCGGGTGAGTCTGGTCCATCAGCCTGATCAGCGGCGTTACTGTGCGCATCTGCTTTACGGACCGCCCACGCCGCGCGGGTGCTGCCAGGTCATTGAGGATCTGGTGCCGCTATATGATATTCCTGTCACGTTGCGGGTGCCGGAAAAGATCCGCAAGGTGCATTTGCCGGTGTCAGGGAAGAAATTGCGGGCCGCGGTCAAAGGGCGTGTTACAGGTGTCACGGTGCCGGTGGTGCAGTGCCATGAGGTGGTGGTTTTTGAGTATTAAAGCAAGCCAGCCCGCGCCGCATGACAAACGCAGCCATCTGAAGGCGGTGGGCCTGTTGTTTGCCGCCGCCATTTTATGGAGTTTTGGCGGCGTCCTGATCAAGGGGATTTTGTGGAATCCCATGGCGATTGCCGGTACGCGCAGTTTATTGACACTGCCGCTTCTGGTTGGTTTCGTCTGTTGGCGGGGTTATGCGTGGCGCTGGTCGTGGAGCTACCTGCTGGGCGGAATGGCGTACAGCGCCGCGGTGATCTTGTTTGTTGTGTCCAACAAGTTGACCACGGCGGCGAACGCCATCATGCTGCAATACACGGCGCCGATCTATGTGGCGCTCCTTAGCGCGTGGATATTGAAGGAGCGCGCGACGCGCCGGGATTGGATCACCATCATCATGGCGGTTGCGGGGATTGCGCTTTTCTTTTTCGACCGGATGTCGGCCGGTGCTTTGCTGGGCAACATCCTTGCCCTGCTGGCCGGTCTTGCTTTTGCGGTGCTGACATTGACCCTGCGGTCGCAGAAGGATGCCTCGCCGATCGGATCGATTATTGTGGGCAATCTCCTGACCGGGCTGATCTGCCTGCCGTTTATGTTCCAATCGGCGCCGCCGGCTTCCAGCTGGATCCTGCTGGTGCTGCTGGGTGTTTTTCAGCTGGGCTTGTCTTATCTTTGTTTTGCCGTCGCGATGAAGCGTGCCACGGCGATCGAGGGCATCACAATCCCGATTATCGAGCCGGTGCTGAACCCGGTATGGGCGTTTTTGATCCTGGGTGAGCGGCCCGGCTTCTGGGCGATTCCCGGCGGCATGCTGGTGGTGGCTGCCGTGCTCTTCCGTTCGATCAGTTCGGTCAGGGGTAATACGGCGAAAAATGAATCTCTGCAGGGCGGCTGCTCTTGATGTTATGCGGGCTCCTGTGTAGATTACACGCAACAGAGCATGGAAAGGGTGGGGGTCGCTGCATGCAAGTTGCCGTTTATCTGGCGGATCAAAATCCGCACCGGGATCGCAGCCTGGGCATCACCAAGATGACCCGCTGCTTGTTGGGTGCGCTGGTCCGGCAAGAGCCTGACTGGCGGTTTTTCACCATTGAGTCCTCCTCGTCTTTCAGCTTCCCGTCGGCCAATGTGCGGCGTGTCGGCCTGCCGTGGCGGACGGACGGGCCGGTCAGGCGCCTGATGACCGATCATCTGCATGCCTGCTTGATCCCGGCCGGCGTAAGGCCGGATATCTGGTATTACCCAAAAGGCTATCTGCCGTTTTTTACACTGCGGAAGGGGCCGCGCGTGGTCACGATTCACGACACCATTATCCAGCATTATGCGGATCATTACCCTGGGCAGCGGTCTGCCATGGATTATCGCTACTGGCTGGGCCTGTTGGCGGCAACGTTGCGGCATGCGGATATGATCCTGACCGTTTCTGAAACGGCCCGTTCACAGATTGAGGAGTTTTGCTGTCGCTATAAGATTGCCTCGAAACCCGTGCGGGTTGTTTACGAGGCCAGTGAATATGAAGTCCTGACGCCGCCGGACTGGACGGAGAGGCAGGATTACGTGGTCCATTGCGCATCGGATGCGCCGCATAAAAAGACCGGGCTTCTGCTGACATGGTGGCGTGAACTGGAAAAAGCTGGATATCCGTTGCCGCAGCTGAAATTGGTGGGTGCCGCTGGTGCGCCGGTCAGGCGGCTGACCGATGGGTTAAAGTCGGTGGAGTGGGTCGGCTTTTTGGAGGAGCCGGCGTTTATCCGGATGCTCGGCCGCGCCCGCGCCCTGTTGCTGCCGTCGGAGATTGAAGGGTTCGGGTTGCCGGCGTTGGAGGCCTGTTTGCTGGGTGCGCCGGTATGCTACGCGGCCGGCACATCGGTTGATGAGTTGCTGGACCCTGTGCTGCCGGCGGGAAAGTTTTCATTGGCGGACCGCGCCACATTTGTCGAAGCCTTGCAGCGTGTCTTGAATCTTGAGGCGCCTGAAATGGCGCGTGTTCGCGCGGACATGCGCGACCGGTTTTCAAAGGAGCGGTTTGCGGAACGGACGGCAACAGCTTTCCGGGAAGTCGTTGCCGGCTAGGAGATCAGGGAAAGGCTGCCCATGCAAGACGCGCAGGAAGAGATCATTGATTGTCATTACCATCCGGCTTTGGATGCGGCGACGGATTTCAACTGGTTTCATCCTTCGGGGACGGTGACACAGCAGGTTGAAACATTAAAACGCGCCGGCGTTACCCGCGCCTGTGGCGCGCCGGTCCTGTGGTTTAAAGAGCCATGCACATCATTTGCGCCGATATGCCGGCTGAATGACCAGGCGCTGGCGTTGCGCGACCGCTTTCCTGATTTTTATGTTCCCGGCATCCAGGTGCATCCGCATTTTCCCGATGAGTCCTGCCGGGAGATTGAACGGTGCTGCGGCGGTGAGGGGGTGCGCTGGATTGGCGAGCTGGTGGGCTATATCATGGGCTATGGTGCGGAATATGATACATTGCCGGCACTGTCGATTTTCCGTGAAGCGGCCCGCTATAAGGCGGTGGTGAACTTCCATTGCGATGAATTGAATGTGATTGAGTCCGTGTGCCGGCAGGTCCCGGAGGTGAATTTTGTGCTGGCGCATCCCGGCGGCGGGAAGGATGAGGTGCTGTCGCGGCTGGATGTGCTGTGCCGGCATCCCAACCTGCATTTTGATTTGTCAGGATCAGGGATTGACCGGTATGGGCTGGTGTCGCATATTGTGCGCACGGTCGGGATGGGGCGGTTGCTGTTCGGCACCGATTATCCCATCAATAACCCTGCCGTTTATGTGCAGGGTGTGAAGTTCGAAACCTTGGTGCCCGCCGCGCGTGCGGCGGTGTTTGCCGGGAATTTCCGGCGGTTGACAGGCGGAGTCTGATCACAGGGGGTATGCGGGTGATTTATTCAGCACAGCCTAGACGGAAGCATGCGCCATTTTTAAAAAGGGCGTTGATGGTGCTTCTGGTTTTGTCCGGGCTTACGCTGGCGGAATCCGGGTTTTCGGCCCAGCCGGTGGTTGTGATCCAGGGGACCGTGTCCGTGCCGGACGCGGAACGGGAATACGCCGCCGGCGTGGCCAAAAGGATGGGCCGGTGGCTGGATGAACTGGGGCTTCCCTTTGATGCCATGACAGACGCGATGCTGTCTGACGATGCCCTGCGCAGCGCACAGGTGCTGATCTTGAGTTATAGTCCAAATCCCGGCAGTATGATGAAACGGGTGCTGCAGCGGTTTGTCCAGCGGGGCGGCAGGCTGATTGTTTTTTACGGTGCGGATCCTTCGGTGGCGGCCTTGATGGGGTTGAAGCTGGAGGGTGGCCTTAACGGCGGTGAAAAGACCCCGTGGCTTGCCATGCGGTTCGATCAGAATGCGCTGCCGGGGCTGCCGGCCTTGGTGTACCAGAGTTCACACGTGATCCGCCCGGTGCGCCCGGCGGACGGCAGAGGCCGGACGCTGGCCATGTGGGCGGATGCCGATGGCCGCAGCTCTTCTTATCCGGCGGTTGTCCAGACTCAGGCGGGTTTCTGGATGACGCATATCCTGCTGGATGACGGCGATACGGAAAATAAAAAGCTGCTGCTGCTGGCCATGGTCGGGGCGCTTGATCCTGCGGCGTGGCGGCAGGCGGTGCAGCATGGCCAGGCGGCACTTGGGCGGATGGGGACGTTTGAGTCGGTTGATGATGCGGTGCGCAAAATAACCGCCATGACGCCGTCCGACCGGCGCAAGCGTGTGGATGCGGCGCTTGGGCGGGCGTTGTTTGCCCGGGATCGGGCAGGCGCGGCCCTGCAGGCGGGGCAATATGTCGAGGCGCTGGCCGGACAGCGCGCGGCGCGCGGCGCATTGCAGGAAGCTTATGGCATGGCGCAGCCGCCACGGGGGGACCGGTTCCGCGGCATGTGGGAGGAATCGCCGTTGGGTCTGTATCCGGGGGATTGGGACCGGACCTGCCGGGAGCTGTCGCGCATGGGGATTACCGACCTGCTGCCGTGCGTGATGTGGGGCGGTTACGCCAACTATCCCAGCGATATTTTGCCGCGGGCGGTTGAGGGCGATCCCCTGCGTGATGCGGTCAAGGCGGCGCATGGACAGGGGCTGCGGCTGCATGCATGGAAGGTCTGCTGGCGGCTGGAAGGTGCGCCGGAATCATTTGTGGCGTCCTTGCGGCGGGCGGGCCGCCTGCAGGTGGCGGCGGATGGTAAAACCCTTCCGTGGCTTTGTCCGTCGCAGCCCGACAATGCACGGATGGAAAAGGATACGGTGCGGGAAATCCTGCAGAATTATGAAGTGGACGGCATTCATCTCGATTATATCCGCTATCAGAATTCACAGGTCTGCTTTTGCGGCAAGTGCCGCGCGGCCTTTGAACAGGCCACCGGCCGTCCGGTCGTCAATTGGCCCGTGGATGTCAGCCGTGGCCGGTTGAAGGGCGATTACCAGCAGTGGCGGTGCGAACAGATCACGAGGCAGGTCCGCGACATCAAGGCGTTGATCAAGAGCCTCCGGCCGCAGGTGCTGCTTTCCGCGGCTGTGTATGGCAAATATCCGTCTTGTGTGGCAAGTGTGGGGCAGGACTGGCGGCTCTGGCTGGAGAAAGGCTATGTGGATTTCGTCTGCCCCATGAACTATACGCCGGATTTGGAACGCTTTACGGCATGGACACATGAGCAGCAGCGCCTGCCCGGCATCCGGGGTCGGGTGTTTCCGGGGATTGGCGTGACCGCCACCGAGAGCCAGCTCAATCCGGTCCAGGTGGTTGATCAGATGCGTGTCGTGCGGCAGAATGGCATTGAAGGTTTTGCGATTTTCGAGTTAAATCGGACCACGATGAATGAAACGCTTCCGGTTCTGCGGCCGGGTTTTGAGATGAGGTAGGCGATGAAATCAAAAGTAGCGATTTTAAAGACAACTCCCGCGACGGTGCTGGATGATTATCACCGGTTGATGAATCTGGCCGGGTATCAGGATGTTCTGCCCAAAGACAAGGATACCGGGCTGAAGATCAATATCAGCTGGCATTTCTTTTTCCCCGCATCCTCCACCACGCCTTGGCAGTTGGAAGGCGTCATCCGCGCCATGAAGCGCGACGGCTACAGGCCGGAGCTGATCCATGGCTGTCACAACCGCACGGTGGTGATTGATGCCCGGCTGGGCGAGCGCCAGAACAAGCAGGTGAATGTCATCGAAAACCACGGGCTGCGCAATGTGCATCTTTATGAAGGTGAGGATTGGATCCATATCCGTGATGCCGTGGGCAGCCTGACGGACAAGTTCCTTTGCCTGAACGATGTCTACCCCGAGGGGTTCATGATCCCCAGGCGGTTCATCGGGGAGAATGTGCTCCATCTGCCGACGGTCAAAACACATGTGTTCACCACCACCACGGGCGCCATGAAAAACGCTTTTGGCGGGCTGTTGAATGAGCGGCGGCACTGGACGCATCCGGTGATCCACGAAACGCTGGTCGACCTGCTGATGATCCAGAAGAAAATCCACAGCGGTGTGTTCGCGGTCATGGATGGCACGTTCGCCGGCGACGGGCCCGGCCCGCGGTGCATGATCCCGTATGTGAAGAATGTCATCCTGGCATCGGCGGATCAGGTGGCCATTGATGCGGTGGCGGCCAAGCTGATGGGTTTTGATCCGTTGCGTGATATCAAATTCATACGGCTGGCGCATGATCTGGGGCTGGGGTGCGGCGATCCGCGCGATATTGAAATAGTGGGTGATGTGGATGCGGTTGATGAAAAATGGAATTTCAGGGGGCCGTATCAGGAAATGACATTTGCCAGCCGCATGCAGCACAAGATTTACTGGGGCGGATTGAAAAAACCGGTCCAATGGTCGTTGAAAACCATTCTGGCGCCATGGGCTTATATGGCCAGCGTGATCTATCATGATTCCTACTGGTATCCGACACACCAAAAGCTGGTGCATGACATCCTGAACAGCGAATGGGGCCGGCTGTTCAACAACTGGGAGAAGCTGCAGATTCCGGCTGACCGGCTCGATGCGGCCGGCTGGCCGGATGTGGGGCCGGCGGACATGGAATTCAAAAGCGAAACCGCCAAGCTGCTCAAAATGTCGCTCAAGATCCTGGGCACCTGCATGAGGGAAGCCCCGGAGTTTTCCGCACGCAAGCGGCGGCATGGCGGAATCAAAGCGGACGGCTGAGCCGCGCTCAGTATGAATACTCGGCGGTGGGAAACGTGCCTTCGCTGACGTCTTTCTTATAGGCGGCAAACGCATGCTTCATTTTGCGGCCCAGATCCGCATAGCGCTTGGCAAATTTCGGTGAGGTGCCGGTGTAGAGCCCCAGAATGTCGTGCGTGACCAGGATCTGGCCGTCGCAATAAGGGCCGGCGCCGATGCCGATGGTCGGTATTTTGACGGCACGGGTGATGAGTCTGGCCAGAGGCGCGGGGATGCATTCCAGCACGATGGCAAATGCGCCGGCTTTTTCCAGCGCTTTGGCGTCGGCGATCAGTTGCCGCGCCTCCTTGGGCTGGCGCCCCTGCACTTTGAACCCGCTCATCGCCTTGACGCTTTGCGGCGTCATGCCGATGTGTCCCAGGACCGGGATGCCGTTGCGCACCAGATGGGTGACGAGCGGGGCGCGGAACGCGCCGCCTTCTATCTTCACGCCGTCGACGCCCGCTTTCTGCACCAGCCGGCCGGCGTTGCGCAATGCCTCCTCATGGGAAACCTGATAGGAGAGGAACGGCATGTCGCTGATCACCAGCGCATCTTTGACGCCGCGGACAACGGCGGCGGAGTGGTGGAGCATATCCTCCACCGTCACCGGCAGGGTGTTTTCATATCCCAGCATGGTCATGCCCAGCGAATCGCCGACCAGAATGAGATGGATGCCGGATTCATCCAGCATCCGCGCGGTGGCGTAATCATAGGCGGTGAGGCTGACAATTTTCTCCCGGCCTTTGCATGTCTTGATTCGATTGACCGTCCATGGGGTCATGCGTTGCTCCTTTATTCCATCCAGATACGACTAAAGAGAACCACGTTTGGCCTGCCCGGTAAAGATAAAAGCACGGTCTTTACCGGTTGCGGCGTGTTGGGCAGCACCAGATCCGGCCGCACATCGGCAAGCGGCTGGACCACAAAACGGCGCTGCATCCAGCGGGGGTGCGGCAAAATCAGGCTGTCGGTGTTTTGCACAAGCCGTCCGGCATAGATGATGTCGAGGTCAATCGGGCGCGGCGCATTGCGGTCTGCGCCGCGTGTCCGGCCCATGGCGGCCTCGATCGATTTCAATTTCTGCAAAAGTTCTGGTGGCGGCGCCGGGCTTTGAATGATCAACACGGCGTTCAGGAACGCAAGGTGGCGGTGTTCCGGCGCCACATCCACGGCCTCGGTTTCGTAGGCCGGTGAAGCGGCCAGTTCTTGGATGTCCGCAAGCGCCAGCACCTGTTGGCGGGCGGTCTGGAGCTGTGCCAGCCGGTCGCCCAGATTGCTTCCCAAGCTGATTCCATATTCGGGCATAGACGCCTTCCGGCGATGGCGGCTTACAAACCGAGCACGTCCTTCATGTCATAGAGGCCCGGCACACGGCCATTCAGCCAGCCGGCGGCCCGCAGGGCTCCGACTGCAAAAGCATCACGGCTGGACGCGCGGTGGGAAAGCTCGATCCGTTCACCCTCGGTCGTGAACATCACGGTGTGATCGCCCACCACATCGCCTGCGCGCACCGCATGTATTCCGATTTCACCCTTTGGGCGCTCGCCGACCATGCCGCTGCGTCCGTAGCAGACCACCGATTTGAAATCCTGGTTGCGGGCGGCCGCGGCTTTCTCGCCCAGTCGCAGCGCGGTGCCGCTGGGCGCATCTTTCTTGAAGTGGTGATGGGTTTCGACGATTTCCACGTCATAGTTGCAGCCCAGGATGCGGGCGGTCTGCTCCACCAGCGCAAAGAGCAGGTTGACTCCGAGGCTCATATTGGGCGCCCACACGACCGGGATGGCGGCGGCGGCCTTGCTGACGGCCTGGCCTTCCTCGGGCGTCAGTCCGGTGGTGCCGATCACCAGTCCTTTTCCCGCCTTGACCGCGTAATCTATATGCTCGCGGATGGCGGTGTGGAAAGTGAAATCAATCAGGATGTCCGCCGCATTTGCGGCTTCAAGTTTGTCGGTGATCAGCAAGCCTGCTTTGCCGATGCCGGCTAGCAGCCCCGCGTCTTCACCGATGGCCTTTGAGCCCGGTTGCTCGATGGTGGCCACGACTTTCAGCTGTTCAAACCGCTGGGCGCAACGGATCAGCGCACCACCCATACGGCCGGCGGCGCCAAGGATAGCGATTCTGGTCATATCAGATCAGCTCCAGTTTTTTCAGGGTTTCTTTCAGGACTTTTTTCAGCGCATCGGTCATGGGGCACAAGGGCAGACGGTACATTTCCTCCGTAACACCTTGCATGGCCATGGCCGCTTTCACAGGGATGGGATTGGTGTCAACGAACAGATCGGTGAACAACCGGTAATGCTTCAGGTGTATCTGCCGGGCTTCCTCCCATCGGCCCTCGAGGGCGGCGCGGACCAGCGCGACCATCATCACGGGTGCAACGTTGGATGCGACGCTGATGACGCCTTTGGCGCCTAGCGACATCATGGGAAGTGTCATGGAATCATCGCCGGAAAGCACGGTCAGGTTGCATCGGCTGATCATATCGCTGACCCGGTCAATGCTGCCGCCGGCTTCCTTGATGGCCGCCATTTTCGGGTGTGCGGCCAGGCGCACAACCGTCTCCACGGCGATTTCCCGGCCCGTCCGGCTGGGGATGTTGTAAAGAACCACCGGCAGGCCAAGATCGGCGATGGTGCTGAAATGGCGGTAAAGCCCTTCCTGGTTCGGCTTGTTGTAATAGGGGGTCACCTGCAGCGTGGCATCCGCGCCGGCGTCCATGGCGTGCCGTGTCAGTTCCACGGCTTCCGCGGTGGAATTGGCGCCGGTCCCGGCAATCACCTTGACGCGCCCTTTGCACACCTCAATGGTGGTGGCGATGACGCGGTTGTGTTCCTCGTAATCAAGGGTGGGCGACTCGCCTGTGGTTCCCACAGGCACCACGCCGGATACCTTGGCGGCGATCTGCTTCTCCAGCAAGGCTTTCAAACAGCCGTAATCCACGCCGCCCTTGGCGTTGAAAGGGGTGATGATTGCCGTATAGACACCTGCCAGCATAGCTTGCTCCTTTTATCCCGCATTTTGCATCAGCAGCCGCGCGGTTCTTATAGCATCCTTGCTTGCGGCCTGTTTTTCAAATGTAAAATTCGGGATTAATTGCCGGTCCGCTCGTGGCGGACCAGGTCTTCCCATGTTTCCCGCTCGCGAATGACCGATATGGATTCGCCATCCACCATGATTTCGGCGGCCCGCGGCCGGCTGTTGTAATTGGAAGACATTGAAAATCCGTACGCGCCGGCGCTCATGATTGCTAGCAGGTCGCCTTCCCGGGCGGCTGGCAGATCACGGTCCATGGCCAGGAAATCGCCGGACTCGCAGATGGGCCCCACCAGATCACCGTGGACCTGATCCTTGGTTTGCTTGACCGGCATGACTTCGTGGTGCGCCTCGTAGAGCGAAGGCCGGATCAGGTCGTTCATGCCTGCGTCGACGACCACAAAGGTCTTGCTGGGGTTGGGCTTGAGATACTGCACCCGGCAGACCAGGATGCCGGCATTGCCCACAAGATTGCGTCCCGGCTCCATGACGATGGAAAGGTCGAGCTCATTGAGGATTGGCAGCACTGCGGCTGCAAAGTCCACCGGATTGAGCGGCGCCTGTTCCGGCTTGTAGCTGATGCCGATGCCGCCGCCGATATCCAGATAGCGGAAGGTGGCGTAACGTGTCTTGAGCTCCACGCATAAATCGCGGATTTTGGCCAGTGCGGACGCAAAGGGCTGGGTGGTGAGGATCTGTGACCCGATATGCATATGCAGGCCGGAAATTTCAAGGCCCGGCAGGGCGGCGGCCATTTCATAGGCCCGTACGGTGCGCTCAATATTCAGCCCGAACTTGTTTTCCTTCTTGCCGGTGCTGATGTATTTGTGTGTTTTCGGGTCCACATCCGGATTGATGCGGAACGCGATCCGGCCGGTGCGGCCGACCCGTACCGCACATTCGGAAATGCGTCGGGCTTCCGCTTCGGACTCGACGGTGAAAAAGAGGATGTCCTGTTTTAATGCGTATTCGATTTCCTCGCAGGTCTTGCCGACGCCGGCAAAAACGATTTTGGCGGGGTTGGCGCCCGCCTTCATGGCGCGGAAAAGTTCGCCGCCGGATACGATATCCAGACCGGCGCCTTCCTTGAGGAATGTTTTCAGGATGGCACCGTTGGAGTTGGCCTTCACCGAGTAGCAGATCAGCGGCCGGACTGAGGCCATGGCCTGCGCCAGTGTCCGGAATTGGTCGCGGAGATGGTTGCGGCTGTAAACATACAGCGGCGTTCCGTATTGCTCGGCGAGTGTCCGAACCGGAACTTTTTCAATAAACAGCTCTCCCTGCCGGTAAGTAAATGCATTCATTATGCGGCAACGAATTACCACAAAGCGCAACCCCTGTCAATTCAACCGTTTAGCCGCAGAAGGAGGCGGTTGCCTGAGTCCTTTGTCGGGCCATCGCGCGATGAACATGCCGCCCAGCGCGACCAGCAGGAAGTCAAACGGCATGCGGAACCGCATGCGGGTGAAGAACACGGCCGACAACAGCGCGTTGCCGAAATACAGGAGGTAGAGCAATCCCTCCCCGGGTGTCATGGGGAAGCGTTTCAGCATGACAAGCCGTGCCAGTACGGCCAGCAGAAGTGGGTAATAGGCCAGGAACTGGACGGCGTCCCGCCATGTTGAGGATTCTGTGCGGACAAAAAGCTCATTCCGGAAGTTGAAATAATTCAGCACCTTGCGGAAATAAAGCCGGATGGCGTCGCCGGGATGCGCTTGTATCCATGCCAGTGCCTGCCGATGGTAGTAGCGGTCGCGTTCCGCTTCAGGCATGCTGGAGGCAATGCGGGTATAGGCGCTCACATCCACGTTCACCCCGCTGTTGGGCCGGGTTCCGGGTGAGTTGCCCAGCAGCAGATTGAGTCCCGTGTTGGACGAAACGGGAATGAGCTGGTGGAATACACGATAGTTGCGCAAGCTCCAGGGCGCAACGACGGCGCTGGCCGCAATCAGGAAGAGCAGTGCCGTCAGAATGCGACGCCCGGTTGTGGTGGAGGGCCGGAGCAGCCACCCGGCGAAAAGGGGAAGCGTCAGGAGGAAAGCCGGGACCATGAGCGCGAGGAGGCCCATCAGCAGTCCGGCCTGCGTGGAGGCGCTGCGGGTCAAGGGTGTGCGGCTCAGCAGGGTGATGATGATCGCAAGCAGCAGGGCGGCAGATGCTTGCGGGTAGAGTGTGCTGCTGGTGTAAATAAACAGCGGATAAGCGCAGACGAGCCCGAGCGTGGCCACGCCGCCAAACGGTGTGATCTTTTCCGCCAGGCGGCTGATCAGCCATGCGGTCATCAACAGGCAGAGGATATTGAATGTTTTGGCCGCCAGCGGTTGCGGGGAACATTGATGGATGATCATGAGCATCCATGGATAAGCGGGTGGCCGATAGGCGGTGGGCTGGAGTTGCTCATCTACATAGCCGTGGGCCGGGATGCGGTTGGCCTGTGCGGCGTAATCGCGTTCATCCGGGTAGCGTAACGTATTGCCTGAGTGTAGGGTGACGGCCAGCGCTTCCACCAGCAGCACTCCGATCAGAATGCGTTTCAGGATCACAACCATGCTGCTTTTTTAACCTGCACGGCGTACAGGGTAAAGCAGAATTTACAGGCCCGGTTGAGTCGTCATCCTCGGTTGCCGTAAAATGATGTAGAATTTTTTGTATAAAATGCCGGCGATGTCCATTTCCCAAAGCTTGTGCAAAGGCAGGGAAAAGCGTAAATTGCCGACATGATACGCAAGAAGACTTTTGTACCTATCAGCTTGATGCAAGTATTTACCGATCTGGCGGCACTGGTTTTGGCCTATTACACCACGCTGGCAATCCGCTTCTATAATGAGTGGGGTGCGGGGTTTTTTACCTGGATCAATCATGCGCTGGGGGTGCGTGAGACCGGCGATCTCGGCGAGACCATGGAGCTTTTCTATCAGGTGCGCTCCGGCCCGATCATTCTGCAGCTGTCGGTGGTGCTGGTGGCTCTCTATGCGTTGCGCGAACTTTATTCCGGGACGCGTTTCATAAAGCGGCAGCTGGTGGCGTGGAATGTCGTGGTGGCGAATGCGGTGGCGTTGTTGGTGGTGTTTGCCTATTTTTACCTGAGCCGCAATGTGTTCCATCCGCGCAGTTTTTTCCTGACGCTGCTTGCCATCAATGTCATGTATGCGGTGCTGCTGCGCGCCGGATTGGAGCAACTGGTGGACTTCATGCGCCGCCGCTTCGGGATCGGGCGCAGTCCGGTCATCCTTTTCGGGGCCGGAGAGGAAGCGGGATGGCTTTCGGTCTTGATTGACGAAACCCATCCGCACGGCATGGAGATCGCGGACCGGACCGGCCGGGATGCGGCCGTGCCTTTCGGGAATCGTCTGGAGGATTTAAAACAGTGCGTGGCCAGGCATGATGCGGACATGGTGATTTCGGCGGACACGTCGCTGACGATGCCTCAGATCATGCAGCTCCTGGAGCTTTCCGATGAGCATGATTTTGCAGTCAAAGTGCTTTCGCCGCATTTGAATGTGCTGCTCGAGAATGCGCGGATAACCGTGGATCAGATCCATGGCTTGCCGCTGGCGCACTTTGAGGCGCCATCGCTCATTTACCGCGGATTATGGCTGCGGCGCACAACGGCGTGTGCGGCGGCATGCCTGGCGGTGGCCGTTGCTGCGCCGTTCATGGTGTTGCTGGCATTGCTGATCCGGGTGACCAGCCGGGGTCCGGCGTTTTTTGTGCAGGAGCGGATTGGCGTCAATCGCAAGCCTTTCATGATGTATAAATTCCGCACGATGTATGACCGGGCTGTCGAGATGCAGGCGCAGGTGGAGGAGTTCAACGAATCCAGCAAGGGGCTTTTCAAGATGCGGCGTGATCCGCGCGTGACACCTGTCGGACGGTTCCTGAGGCGGTTCAGTCTGGATGAGTTGCCGCAGCTGGTCAATGTGGCGCAGGGCCGGATGACCATGGTGGGGCCGCGGCCTTTGCCGCGCCGGGATTTTGAGCAGTATTATGAATCATGGCACTATGGGCGCCATAATGGGCTGCCGGGTTTGACCTGTCTCTGGCAGGTGTCGGGGCGCAGCGATCTGGACTTCCATAATATGTGTTTGCTGGATATTTACTACCTGCGTAATCAGGGGTGGACAATGGATGTCCGCATCCTGAGCAAGACATTCTGGGCCGTGCTCTTCGCACGCGGTGCTTATTGAAGGTCGGGAGCCGGATGGGCGTGCGGTGGTCGTTCAGGGCAGGCCGGTGATCTTCTGCCTCATGACCAGCAGGGCAAAACGCGGATTGCCCAGCAGGTAGCGGCGCCATAACCGGCGGGGTTCAACGATCAGGCGGAAGAACCACTCCAACCCGCAGCGCATCATCCAGCGGGGTGCCTGCGGGATATGGCCGGCGTGGAAGTTGAAAGCGGCGCCCACGGCCACCATGACCGGCGCCTCCAGCAGTGTGCGGAAATGTGCGACCCAGAAATCCTGCTTGGGCGTTCCCAGCCCGACCCATACGATGTCCGGGCGCGCCGCGTTGATCATACGGGCGGTTTCCGTTTCTTCCGTTGCAGTCAGCGGGCGGAAAGGCGGGGCCAGCGTCCCGGCCACAACCAGGCCCGGATTTTTTCTCTCGAGATTTGCTTTCAGGTCTTCCAGTACATCCGGGGTGGCGCCGTAAAAAAAATGGCGTGTTTTTCGCTGCAGGCCGGCCCCGCACATCTGCAGCATCAGGTCAGGTCCGTAGACGCGGCCAGTGGTCCTGGACTGGCGGCGGCCCAGCCATACCAGCGGCATGCCGTCGGGCGCCGCCAGTCCGGATTCGTCCAGGATGCGCGCGAGTTCGGGGTTGTCATAGGCCTGCAATACGGTGTCAGCCGTGCAGAGGTTGATGTAGTGGCGCTCATGCTGTTCGATCCATCCTTGCATGATGGTGACCGCCTGCTCCAGTGACAGGGCGCTGATATGTGAACGCAGCACGCGGAAGCGTGGCGGCAAAGGCGTGGCAGGGGGTGCAGGGGTCATGGTTTCTTTTGTGGTTTTACATCCGGCGTCAGGGGGACGGCCAGCGCCTGGATAAAGGTTTCCAGCCGTGTTAGGTCATCGCCTTTTGGCTCGCCGTCGGTGGCGATGGCGATATACGCCCAGCGGCGGCGAGTGTTGTGCACAATGCCGTCCCAGGCGGTTTGCAGTGTCCGCAAATTATTGGATGCGGTTTCCCGGTCATGTGCGACAAACCAGTAGGCAAACATGGAATGGCGGATTTGGCCGCGCTGGTTCAGGGAGTTGCGGTCGGCCAGGTTCAGCAACGAGACGGTCAGCGGGTGGCCGGTGGCGCGGGCGATTTTCAAGGGATACTCGTTCAGAACCACGGAGCCCTGGCTGACTAGGCAGGCTTGGGGGCGGTGAATGCTGCGCCGCTGGTTGCCGCTCACCACGATGGCGGCCAGCAGGGACGGCACGCCGGCCTTGACGTAGTTTTTGCGGATGATTTGTGTGTCGCCCGGCAGCAGGGCTTGTTCGCCCAGCCCTTTGCGGTCCAGTTTGCCGCCGCAGCGGGGACATGCGGCAGGCGTATGGCCGGGCGGCGCATCCAGGCTGTAGCCGCATTGGTCGTTTTGGCAGAAAAGCACGTCGAAACCGCGGTAGCCGTTGAGCGTGTCCGGCAATGCCAGGCGGATGCCGGGGTCATTGTCGAATGAACCGGTTCCTGAGGCGATCAGGCCGGCAAGGGTGAGCGCCATCAGTCCAAGACTGATCAGGCATGCTTTGATACGCGCGCGATCCATGATTTAAATTTCTCCTCGAACGGAATCTCCAGCAGTTGGCCGGTTCCCACCAGCAGCAGGGTGGCGATGACAAAAACGAGGTACCCGGAAAAATCATGGTAGAGCTTCATGGCGTTTTCCTGGCCGAACACCTCGGCGGCAATTGCAATGGTGACAATGCGCAGGATGTTGGCCATGGCGGCAAGTGGGACCGCGGCAATGAAAAGCGTCCACTGTCTGCCGGGTGTCTTTTGCGTGAAGTAGGCATAGGGTGCCGCCAGTGCGGTCATGACGACCAGCGAGCGCAATCCGCTGCATGGATCGGCCACATCGAACTGGAAGCCCCCTCCGGCGGCTGCATAAATGGCGGTGCCGCTGCGTTGCGCGGCGATTCCGATGCCGTTCAGCAGCCAGGTGCTGAGCATGCTGGTGGTCAGTCTGAGCTGGAAGGTGAAGTTGACCAGGAAATATGACATGACGCAGAGCAGGAGATAGGCGGCGGGGAACCGCAGCAGCGCAGCCACCCGTGGCCCGTACAGGTGATAGGGAACCGCCCATAGCAGGCCGGTGAATGCGGCGGCGGAAATGCGGGGCTGTTGTGCCCGGTAGGCCGCCACGTGCAGGAGGAGCAGCAGCAGGGTATATATCAGGCCCCGCTGGCTCACCGATTTGGGCGCATCGCGCAATTCCCGCCATTTCCAGATCACGATGCCGCCGCTGATGAGCGGCATCATCCATCCGTGCGAAAAATCCCCGCCGGCATTGTGCCACTGCTGGAAGAACCACTGGAAGATGGAGCGGCTCTCCATGGCGGGATTGGAAACGTTGCCCCAGAAGTTGAACAGGGGGATGAGCGCGAGGAGGGTCAGTGCGGGCAAAACATGGCTTGGATGGAACGCCCGGTTCATGATCGCGACGCCCCCTGGTTGTTGAGGATTTTTTCCAGTTCGCGCAGCGTTTGGAATTCGCGCCGCAGGCGGAACGGGATGCGCGCAATCATCACGACGCAGATCAGGCGGAAGGCGATGCGGAGGCACGGGAAAAACACATCGGTCCATGGCGCCAGCAGCATGTCCGCCATGACGGTGGCGCCCAGCAGCATGAATTGGCCGGGGAAGCAGAACATTTCCTCGGCAATGAACCGCACCTTCGTCCAGGGGGATCTTTTTGCATCCGCGCCTTGCTTGGTCTTGATGGAATCGATGAAGAACCGGTACCGCAAGGCTTCCGGCATGCGGTCCGGGCGGAGCGTGCCTTTGGCGACCTCTTCGCATAGAACATGTTCCTTGGCGCTGAAGCTGACGCCCCAGTTGCATCCGATGGATAGCAGCGCCAGGACGGTATCAATCAGCAGATGGTCATGGATATAGAAAAAAATGCCGATGGATGCCAGGAACATGGGTTGAAAAAGCAGGTGGAAGTAATAATCGAGATAAAAACCGGACAGTGAGCTGGTCTTGTTCATGCGGGCCAGGCTGCCATCCGCCACGTCCAGGATATAGCCCATGTTCCACAGCAGTGTGCTCATCAGGATCAGCATCCAGCCGGCGTGGCCAAAATGCTGTTCAAAAGCCCAACCGGCCAGAAGGATGGAGATGATGCTGGCAATCCAGGCCGCGCCGCCAAGGAGCGTCACCTGGTTTGCGGTGAATCCAAGCCGTTGGAACATCAGCGCCAGCGGATAGGCGAACCGCCGTGAAAAATAGCGGGTGATAAGGAAAAACTCATCCGGCTTTTTGCTTTGCTCGTAAGAACTCATGGCGGTTATCCGTGATGATCCGGCCCCTTTTTAGGAGCATGGCTGCAATATACACATTTTTCAGCGTCATGCGAAGCGGATTCCAATTCCGGCCATTGCCATCGGCTGCCGGTCCGGGCATCCATGACACGTGGCGACAGCGTGGCCGTATCGATAAAGGAATAGCGGATATGCACGGGGAATAATTTGCCGCGCACGGCTTTTTCCATCAGGCGGCACAGGCGCGGCAGCAGGCGCAGGGCCGGCAGCGGATAGGCCCCGAAATCACGGCGGATTCTTTCCGACTCCGCCTGGCGGTCGGGATGGCATGAAAGATTGCGGCCGGAAGCGGTGAAAAGCGCCAGATATTCAGGAATATGGTGGAAGCGCGTCCCCCGGTCAAGAAGGCGGAGCATCCATTCCTTGTCGCCGGTGATTTTATATGCGGGATTGAACCCGCCTGATTGCGCCCATATCCGCCGGCGGACGAAAAACGTGCAGCTTTGCACATAAAGCGTGCCGTTGACAATGTACCAGCGGCGCAACGGAATTTCGCGGCGCGCCGCCAGCGCGCGGCCATCGGGACGGATGACGATATAATCGCCGGATACCGCATCCGCTGCCGGGTGTGTTTCAAAATAGTTCCGGACTTTTGCCAGAGTGCCGGGCAGGTATTGTTCGTCGGCGTTCAGCCAGGCCAGGATGTCCTCATCGCCCTCTTGCCATGCACGGGCGATGGCATCATACATGCCGTGGTCCGGGGCCTGGTTCCATGAAAGGCGGGGCTGGGTACGCAGCCACTCGATGGTCTGGTCCGTTGAGCCGCCGTCTTGTATATGGTGTGTGGCGCACACTCCTTCCTGCTGTTGCACCGATTGGACGCACGCCTGCAGCGCGGGGCCGGGATTCAGCGTGGGTGTGGCAATGCGGAATTTCATGGGATGCCGATCATAGGCTGGCCGGGCGCCGGTTTTGCCGCATCGTTTTTATCCTCGGCAACCTTGGGCGGTGTGTGGTTGCCGGTTTTCAGATTGCGGCCGCGCATCATCTGGTAAATGCCCATAATGGTGCAGATGGCGAGAAAATCCTGTCCGCCGGCGTTCATGAGCGCTTGCCCGGTGGACGCGGTGGCATAGACGATCATCGCGACAACAAATGCGCCATACCATCCTTCAGCCTGTCCGGCCCATTTCAGCAGATGTGTCAATGCCATCATCCAGCCGATACAGAAAATGATGGCGGCGGGGATGCCCCAGAAATACATGAGGTTGAGCGGCAGGTTGTGAAACTGCCCGGCGCCTTGCAGGCCCCGGAGCATGAAGTCCGCATAGCGGGCGGAAGATAGGTCTGCGAAAAAGGCATCGATATTGAATGAGTAACCATGGCCGGTGATGGGCTTTTCCTTGATTTTCGTTTGCGCCGTTTGCCATAGCTGGGCGCGCCATGGTGATTTGCGGCCCATTTCGCCGAACCCGATATCCTTCTGGTCCTCTTCGGCGCGCACCACGGACACCACGCGGCGGATGGTGCGCGGCAGATCATTATAGTATTGGCTGTTGGCGATGAAGGCGCAGACGATCAGGAAGAAAAGCGCTGTGAAAAACATGCGCTTGCGCATGCCGCCGGCCCAGAACGCCACGCCCACCATGAACGGGCCGAAGATGATGCGGCTGCGGAATCCGCTGGTCAGTGCATTGGCCAGCAGCAGGATGGACAATATATAGAGCGGCAGCGAGCTGAACATGCGGTTCTTGCGTTGCTGGATTTTAATGATGATCCCCAGCAGGATGCCATAGAGCCACCAGCCGGATTGGAAGAACCAGCTGGCGATCACGAGGCCTGCTGAAGCCTGGTTCGCAACTTGCGTTACGGTCATATAGCCGATGCCGGCGATGGCGCCCATGACGGACAACAACGACAGGCGTTTCCAGTTAAAAGAAAGGCCGCGTAAACTTCGTATACCCCAGTAGGCGGCCAGGCCTGCAATGGCAAACACGCCTTCCCATGCGCCCCCGCGTTCTGTGCCGAAGCTCCCGGAGCCGGGCGGCTCGACAGCCAGCCACATGACGGTGATGATGGTGCACAGCGTCATGAAAACATCCAGCTTGCGGTTGGTGGATGCCGGGGCGGGAATTTGCAGAAACATCCGCAGGATGGCGCCTACCCATAAAACCAGGGGGATGATGGCGAAAAGGCTGAGGGCGCGGTTGACCATGATGCGTGGCAGCGTGATCGGGATGAGCATGCTCAGCAGTAGAAGATGGAAATGAATGCGGTAATTGATCAGGAGCAGTATGCCGGCAAACGGCATCAGCCACATGGCTGTTTCAATGCGGCTTTGTGCGCCCACCACGCCCTGCAGCAGCTTGTAGGTGGGCAGCCCCACGAACAGCAGACCGAGCAGCAACACTTTGAAACGTTGTAAGAACATGCGATTACTTCAATTTTAGGTCCGTGTTTGTGACGCGTGAAACTTCCTCGCGGGTGGCATCCGCCAGTCCCAAAGCCAGCAGCACGCTCAGCAGCCAGCCGGTGGCGGGTATCTGCAGGTTGAAATCGCCGAGCGAATGGAATCCCATGGCGGCGAAGGCAAGCAGGGCGGTGAGGATTACAGGATGACGCTCCGTGCCGGTCAGGTGCCATTGATGCCGTCGCAGCTGCCGCTGTTCAAGGTGGAGCCGGCGCATCAGCAGATACCACACAAACCCCGCGGGCAGCAGGAAGAGTATGAAACCGGTCGCCCCGAACTCTTCCAGCAGTTGCAGCCAGTCATTGTGGACCTTGTAGGAATAATATGTGTTGTTGGGATGTGACGGCCATTTGTGCGTGGCGGGATCGCCGTCTGGCGAGGCCGCAATGGCTGGCCAGAGGTTTTGATGCATTCCCGGGCCGATCCCGTAGAGTTGTGTGTCCCGCGAGGTGCGCCACGCGCGCAGGGCGGCGGCATACATTTGGCCGCGGCATGATTCCTTGAGTGAGTGGGCCACAGTGTGTGGGAGTGCTTTCCATTCAATCTCGTCACCGGGCTGGATGCCGAAGTGCGTGATGAATCGGGTTGTATATTTATTTGCGTTGTAGATCACGAGCAGCAGGGCGAGCGCGCTGACGGCGGTTGCAATCAGGCGGAACCAGAGCCGGATATTGCGGGGCCATTGTGAAAACCCCGTTGCGATGACTACGGCCAGCATGAACAAGACCGTCATCCCGCCGCCGCGTGAACGGCTGAGGATCACTGCGGTCAGGCTCATTACGGTCAATAAAAGTGCTGCCAGCCGCAGCGGCCACCGCACGCCGCGTGAGACCAGCCATGCCATGCCGGCGGCCAGCGCCAGCTCCATGAGGCCGGAGAAATGATCCGGGCAGAAATAGGAACCTGTGGCGCGGTTGGCCTTTACGTATTGCGCGAACCCGGGCTGGTTGAGCACCCAGCGGCTGCCGGTGATCGCATGGTTGATAAGGCCATAAAGGCCCAGGGCAAAAAAGTTGGCGATGATGAGGATCGTCAGCTGCCGCCGCTGCTTTTCCGTGAAAACCAGAAGGACCGGCAGCGCCAGCAGGAATGGAAAGACAAAGAGCAGTAGCGTTCGTTCTGCATCCATGTGGACTTCAGTTTGACGGAAACGGATAAACGCATAAATCAAAAACGGGGCCATGAGCCCGATGGTTTGCATCCGGAGTTTGGTTGCACGTGTGGCGGGATCCGGCAAAGGCGGCAGATCTTGGATTCCGAGATTGCGCAGCGCCACCCGCAGCCCGAAGCAGAGTGTGGCGGCCGTGATGAAAAGGGCAAAAGTCCAGAACCACCAGCCTTCCCATGCGCCGAAAAACCAGGGGCCTCCCGCGACGGTGGCGGCAATGCCGAAGAAAACGCCGCTGTTCAACACATGGTCGATACCCGTTTTTATCCGCATGGATCTGGAGCCTTCCTTTTATGTGTGCAACATATCACAGCCTGTTGGCGCTGTCCATGTGGAGCATGTAGGTTAGTCGGTTGCAATTTCCAGACAGCTTGTTTCCGTCTCCACCGTCACTGCCTGGCCGATCATTTCGATGTTCAACCAGACCTTGGCGGCGCCCTTGGAAGACTGGACAATGCCTTCGATGCCCATGAAAGGTCCGGCAATGATCCGGACACGGCTGCCGCGTTTGAGGGCCGGGGTCGCGCTCAGTGCGGGATCAACCGCCAGGGCGGTGCGTATTTGCTCCAGTTCGAACAGGAGCTGTGGCTGGTTGACGGGCGTGAGGATGCGCACCACATAGTTGGTCTTCAGGATGAGTTCACGGCCCGGCTCTTCGAATTCTACAAAAAGATAGCCCGGGAAAAGCGGTTTTTCCACCGTTACTTTGCGGCGCTGGTAGATTTTACATTCTTTGCGGAGCGGGAGATAATATGCGAAAGGATAATGTTTGCAATAGTCCGCCATTTTTTTTTCGCACCGCGGCTTTACATGGAGGATATGCCATTTCATGGAGGGGTAAATTACTTGTTTTTTGCGCGTTTGACAACGGCGTTGTTGGCGCTTGTGTTGCCGGCTGTGTTGGGGCGGCTTTCGCATGCTTGGAGGGTGGGGCTCATTATGCGGTCTGGTTTTGCTTGTTTTCACGGTGGTGAGCAGGCATAATCCCCGCCCGTAACTAGGAGCCTATCCGAAAACCCATTGAGACCATGATGGCCTGAGTTTTCGCGGCGGGCAAGGCGGCTGTTCGGGCGGGAATACCCAAGGCGGTCTTTCCCCCGAACAGATAACGCCGCCCGGCGCGAAAAGACACGCCACCCGCTGCGGGCACGGCGTCTTCCGCCCTGCCGCGGTGTTCCTCGCCGGGGGCCAAGACCGCTGAGGGTATTGACCCCCTGCGCGCGCCTTGCGAGCAGGGCGGAACCCGCGGTGTCATGGTCCAGTGGGTTTTCGGATAGGCTCTAGGTTGGAAAGGGGAGTTTGATGCGGCCTTTTCGTCAAAAAAAATGGCAGGGTGCGGCGTGTGTCGCCGGTCTGTGGCTGGCGGCGGTTTTGCTTGTGCCGGATGGCGTGTGGGCGGCCAGCCGTCAACCTCCGGCCTATTATGCCCAGATTACACGGCGGGTGGCTCAATATCTTCCCGGCGATCATTTGACCCGCCATCCGCTTGACGAGAGCATGGGCGGTCGGGTTTGGACCAACTATTTCAACACGCTTGATTACGAGCATGTCTATTTCACCCAGGATGATATCAACCGGTTTCAGGCCGTCATTCCCAATTTGGCGGATATGCTTCAAAATGGCGATACAACGTTTGCGTATGATGTGTATGAAGTTTTTTTGGCACGGGCCCGTGACCGGTACGCGTATGTGCAGGAGCTTTTAAAGGCGGGTTTTGATGTGCATACCAATGAAGTGTATCAATGGAAGCGGAAGGATCAGCCTTGGCCTGCTGATAAGACGGAATGGAATGAACTGTGGCGTCGACGCATCAAAAATGAGTATGTGCAGCGGCTGGTCAACCGTGAACTGGCGGATGCGGAACGTGCGCGTAAAGCTGCGGAGACGCCGGCAGTCACCAATTCCACCGCCGGCGGTTCTCCGACGGGTGGCGTGAGTCAGGCAAACGTCGATCCGTCCGTGGACCGCGAGTTGATGATGACCCCCGAGGACTTCATCATCAACCGTTGCAAGCAGTTGCTGACCGTGTGGGAGGATACCGATGCGGAAGGGGTGTTGCAGCGCTACCTGCAGTCTTTTGCCATGGCTTATGATCCTCATTCCGGCTACATGTCGCCCAGCACGGCGGAGGATTTCGCAATTGAGATGAAGCTTTCGCTGGTCGGTATCGGGGCCCGCCTGCGTTCGGAAGACGGTGCGGCCAAAATAGATGAAATTATTCCCGGCGGACCGGCTGAACAGGATAAACGCGATATCCGTCTCCGGGCGGGTGATAAAATTATCGCGGTGGCGCAGGACCAGCATGAGCCTGTGAATATCCTGCACTGGCCCATTGATAAAGTGGTCAAGCTGATTCGCGGCGAAAAAGGCACGCGTGTTTTGCTTACGGTGATTCCGGCCACAGATCCCGCCGGCAACACGACCAAGCAGGTTGATTTGATCCGCGAAGAGGTCAAGCTGGAGGAGCAGGCCGCCAAAGGCGAGGTGCAATCCATTACCGGTGCGGACGGGAAATCCCGTAAATTCGGTGTGATCCGGCTGCCTTCTTTTTATGCGAATATGCAGGCGGAATCCGTGTTTTCATCGGATTACCGCAGCGCGACGGATGATGTTCGCAAGATCATTGAAAACTTGCAGACACAGGGAATCGAAGGCGTGATTCTCGACCTGCGCAATAACGGGGGTGGTTCGCTGGTGGAGGCCGTCCGCCTGACAGGGCTCTTTATTTCAACAGGTCCGGTGGTGCAGGTCCGTGAGCGGTTTGGTGTTCGGGTCCTGAATGATCAGGAGTCTGACATTGTCTATGACGGACCCCTGATGGTTCTGGTCAGCCGGATGAGCGCCTCGGCATCGGAAATTGTGGCCGGTGCTTTGCAGGATTATGGTCGCGCCATCATTGTGGGTGATCCCAAAACCCACGGCAAGGGCTCTGTGCAGACCGTGCTGGACCTTGGCTCCGATAAAAAGCTGGGCGAGTTGCGGCTGACCACGGCCAGCTATTACCGGATTTCCGGCGGCTCCACCCAGTTGAAGGGGATCGCGGCGGACATTGTGCTGCCTTCCCCATTCAACAGCATGGATATTGGCGAGGAATATCAGCCTTATGCTCTGGAGTGGTCCACGGTGTCCCGCGTCGGGTATAAGCCGGTTGCGGATTTGGCGCCGGTCATTGATATGTTGGCTGCCCGGTCGCTTGGCCGTCAGAAGATTGATCCGAGGTTCTTGGCTTACCGCCAGTCGCTGGACCGCATTGAAGCCATTAACAGCAGCAAGGAGTTGCCGCTCAAGATTGAAACACGGCGGGACTGGGCCAGGACCGAAAAAGAGCTTGGGGAGATTGAAGAAAAGCTGATGGACGAAACCAAGCCGGACGATGGCAAGGGGAAGCCGCCGGATGTTGTGCTGGCTGAAGCATTGAACATGGCTTCTGATTGGGCCATCTGGCGCGCGGAGCACCCAATCCCGCCGGTTGCAGCCGTTCCTGAGCCGGAGGAGCAGGGTTCATGGCTTGACGTGGTATGGGGGAAAATACGCGCTTTCTTCCAGTCGCTTGTTGATTGTGTCTCGCAGTGCACCCGGTAATTTTGGCGGATCCCTTGTGTTACAGTCGGGTTATCCGGCGGAAGCGGCGGTATGCCTCATCCCATTGCGGAACATTTTGTGGCTCAAAGCGCCGGATAGGGAATGCCTGGCGGATGACCGGCTGGGCCGCGGTCATGGATGGCAGCGCGTTCAGCGCCACCGCCTGTGCCATGAGATTGCCGACTGCCGTTGCTTCTTCCGGCCCCGCCAGCACGGGCAGGGCCAGCGCATTGGCGGTGAACTGGTTCAACATGTCCACTTTGCTGCCGCCGCCGACAATATGCACGACGCGCGTGGGTTGTCCGCAGACGGCGCTGATTTGTTCGTTCACCAGCCGGTATTTCAGCGCCAGGCTCTCATAGGCGATGCGCAGGAATGCGCCGCGGCTGGCTGGCACCGTCTGGCCGGTTTGCCTGAAAAATTCGGCCATGGCCTGTTCCATGTCGGCGGGATTGTAGAAGCGGGGGTCATCCGGATCAATGAAGGCGGCAAATGGCACGGCTTCAAGGGTGAGCTGGTCTATCTCCTTCCAGGGGAGTTCGCGGCCGTCAGTCTTTCGCCAGATGCGCCGCAGCTCCTGGATGATCCATTGTCCCATGCAATTTTTAAGGAAGCGGATGTTGCCGATGCCGCCCTCGTTGCTGAGATTCGCCTTCATCGCGGCGGGCGTTGTGATGGGTTCCGGGATCAGCTTGCCGATCAGCGACCATGTTCCGGAGCTGATGATCAGGGCGTCGGCAGGGTCCTTCACGGGTGCGGCGGCAAACGCGGAGGCCGTGTCATGTGAGCCCACGGCGGCAAGATGGGCGCGTGTGATGCCGAGCCGTTCCGCCAGCGGTGCGTGCAGTCTGCCCGCAAGTGTGGCCGGTTGCACGATCGGCGGGAGGATTCCGGCGGGAATATCCAGCGCGTGCAGCAGTTCCGTGCTCCAGCAGCGGCCCTTGGCATCCATTAGCTGGGTGACGCTGGCCCAGGATGAGTCCACGGCCTTGACTCCGCCCAGATAATAATAAAACACGCTGGGGACCGGCAGGAAAAACACGCCCGGTTGCAGCAGGTCGCGGCGGTGGGTGACAAACCAGTGGAGCTGGTTGCTCAGGTTGAACGGTTGGAAGTGGATGCCGGTGATGGCATAGACCCGGCTTGCGTCCACACGTTGTTTGATCACGTCCACCATGCCGTCCAGCCGGTGGTCGCGGTAGCAGTAGATATTGCCGATGGCTTCGCTGTCCGCGTTGAAAAAGCAGCCGTCCGCACCCCATGTGTCAATGCCGATCGAATCCAGTTCGGGGCCGATGACCCGGCGGTATTCCTGCAGCCCGAGGATGATCTGGTGATGGAGCTGGACGTCGTCCCAGAACAGGCGTTCCGTCAGCTGGCCCTGCCGGTCGGGCAGGTGGAAGGGGACCCCTTCATGGGTGAAGCGGTGGATTTCCTGCATGGTGAAAGAACCGTCCTCCAGCCGGCCGGCAAAACATTTGCCGCCCGAGGCGCCGAAATCCACAGCGAACATCCGGTGCAGGCTCACAATGTCCTCCTTGTTAGCCGCGCTGCTGCATCACCTTGATGCGGTGCTTGGCGGCATCCAGCGACATCAGCTCGCTGATTTCTTCTGCAGTCAGGAATCGGGGCTTGCCGACGATGGCGGCGGCGACCATGGATTTGGCCGCATCCTCCACCACCATGCAGCGGTAAAAGGCCTGTTTGATCTGAACCCCCAGCGCGATGATGCCGTGGTTGAGCATGAACAGGGTGTCGCAGTCGGCGGCTTTGGCGCCCACCGCATCCGCGAGTTTTTGCGTGGTGGGGGTGATGTAGGGGATGGTGCCGACGCGGCCGAGGTCGCACACAAACTCGGCAAACATGGCTTTGAGTTCCGCGCCGGAGGCCAGGATGCCGCAGGCCCAGGGCGAGTGCGTGTGGAAAATCGTCATGATGTCCGGGCGCGCCCGGTAGATCGCCAGATGCATGTTTACTTCCGATGTCGGCTTGTGCGGGCCGCTGGCCTGTTTGCCGGAGGACAGGTCGATGCCGCACAGGTCGGCGGGCGTCAGGTCGTCCATGGCGAAGCCGCTTGGCTTCATCCAGATCGTATCCTTTTCGCGGGCGCTGATGTTGCCGCCCGCTCCGGCCACCAGGCCGGCCTGTACGGTTTTCACTCCGTAACGGAGCAACTCCTCGCGTATATCTGCCATTGCCGGCATCCTTTCCCTGGATGGTTGTCAACAGGCGCAAGATCTGGAGCCTGTCTCAAAAAAATGCTCCGGACCATGATGGCATGAGTTTTCGTGTTGGGCAAGGCGGATGTTCGGGGAATGCCCGGAGCAGTTTTTTGCATGGCCGTCATCGCAGGAACTGGGTGTATCCGCCTGACTTGCAAATCACCCGAAAATCGTTTTGTTCTGACAAAACGAGGCGAACCATGGCACGCATTCGGTATTCTGCCGGGAAAATGGCTGGATAAGTTTGTCCCGGCTGGCAGGCGTCTCAGGCGGCGCTGTATATTTTGCACTACCAACACCGCTTGAATCGCACCATTTGCGCTAGAAATTCGGTAAATAAAAGAGGGGCGGTATATAAAATGCAGCAGGCACGTAGCGCCTGCTGTACCCGGGGCGAAGTACAGCGGGGGCTATGCACCCGCTGCCGCATGAAGCGGGGCGTGGAGTGTTCCTCGCCAAGGTGGCGGGGCTAAACAGTAAAAGACGCGGCTTGTGTAGCACGGCAATCATTTACCTTTGCCACGGACGGCGCAGAGGCCGTCCCTCCAGTGTAAACTTCATGCCGTTTGCTAAATTTTCTGGAGGGTTGGGCTCCGTCCCGACCATTCTTTGACCGGGAACTTTGTACTCAATCTCTAGCGTAAATAGTATCACAAGCCCCGAAAAATCCATGGCGTCGCGCCATGGAGGCAAATCGTCCCGCCTCCGGAGGGCGGGACCCGAAATGCAACCTGCTTCTTGGCGGCCCTGCGCCGTCAGGGCTGGCGTTCGATCTCCGCGCCCAGCCGGCGCAGGTCGCGCTCCACTTCCTCGTAACCGCGGTCAATCATCTGGGCGTTGTCGATAATGCTTTCGCCTTTGGCGCACAGCGCCGCCAGCACCAGTGCCATGCCGGCGCGGATATCCGGGCTGGCCAGATGCGTGCCGTGCAGCCGGGCGGGGCCGGAGACCATGACGCGGTGCGGATCGCATTGCACAATGCGCGCGCCCATGGCGATCAGGCGGTCCACGAAATACATGCGGCTTTCAAAAAGCTTTTCGAAAAAAAGCATGGTTCCGCGCGCCTGTGTGGCCAGCACGATGGCCACGCTCATCAGGTCGGACGGGAAGGCCGGCCAGATGCCGTCTTCGATTTTGGGGATGGCGGCGCCGAAATCATTGTGGATCACCAGCCGTTGTCCGCTCGGTACGTCAAGCGTGTCGTTTCCGGTCCACTGGAATTTCACGCCCATTTTTGAAAAATGGCGCTGCACGATCTCGAACGGCTCCCTTGGGCAGTTGTTCAAGGTCAGGTGTCCGTCGGTGAGCACCGCGGCGGCCAGATAGCTGGCGGCATTGATGTAGTCGGGCGCGATCCGGTGCCGTGTGCCGTGCAGGGTGGCCACGCCGCGCACGCGCAGCAGGTTGGTGCCGATGCCGCGGATGCCGGCGCCCATCTTGTTGAGCAGATGGCAGAGGTCCTGCACATGGGGCTCGCAGGCGGCGTTGTAAATGGAAGTTTCGCCTTCCGCCAGCACCGCCGCCATCAGGATGTTTTCCGTGGCGGTCACGCTGGCCTCGTCGAGCAGCACGCGGGCGCCGCGCAGCGTCTGGCGTGAGAATTGATGGCTGTTGCCGCCGCGGCACCGGATGCCGAGCTGGTCCAGCCCGTCAAAATGGGTGTCCAGCCGGCGCCGGCCGATGACATCGCCGCCGGGCGGATAGATGGTGACCTTGCCGTGCCGGGCGGTCATGGGGCCGGCCAGCAGGATGGAGGTTCGCACCTTGCGGCATAGCTCCGGGTTGAGCCGCCGTTTGCGGATGCCCTTGGCGCAAAGCGTCACCGTGTGGCCGTGCTGGTCCACGGCAACGCCCAGGTCCGCCAGCAGTTCGAGCATGCTGCAGACATCATCGATCAGCGGCACATTTTGCAGGCAGACCGGCTCATCGGTCAGCACGCATGCGGCCAGCATGGGCAGTGCGCCGTTCTTGTTGCCGCGCGGCGTGAAATCGCCGCTCAGTCGCCGTCCGCCTTGTATGATGATCCGTGCCATATTTTAGGCCAGCAGTTTGCGGGTCACTGCCACCACGTTGGCGGCGGTGAACCCGAACTTTTCCGCCAGCACCTTGAAGGGCGCCGAAGCGCCGTAATGATCCATGCACACAAAGGCGCCCTTCGGGCCCGCATATTTGTGCCAGCCCTGGGATGAGCCTGCTTCAATGACCACGCGTGCCGTGCAGGCCGGTGGCAGCACGGACTGCCGGTAACTTTCCGGCTGGCGCTCGAAAAGCTCCCATGAGGGCATGCTGACCACGCGCACATTCTTTTCTTTGCCCAGTTCTTTTGCCGCTGCCAGCGCCGCCTCAACTTCCGAACCGGTCGCGATCAGCAGCACATCGGGATCGCCCGCTCCGGATTGCCAGAGCGTGTAGGCGCCTTTTTCCAGCATCGCGGCGGGCGGGTAGACGGTGCGGTCCAGCACCGCCAGGTTCTGGCGGGTCAGGAGGATTGCCGTGGGGCCGGGATTCCGCAAGGCCGCCACCCAGGCCGCGCCGGTTTCCGTGGCATCCGCGGGCCGGATCACCGTCATGCCCGGGATGCAGCGCAGTGAGGCGAGGTGCTCAACCGGTTCGTGGGTCGGGCCGTCTTCGCCGACATAGAAGCTGTCATGCGTGAACAGATAAATCACCGGCAGCTTCATGATGGCCGCCAGGCGGACGGCGGGCCGGCAATAGTCGAGGAAGACGAAGAACGTCGAGCCATACACGCGCAGCCCGCCGTGCAGGGCCATCCCGTTCAGCATCGAGGCCATGGCGTGCTCCCGCACCCCGAAATGCAGGTTGCGTCCGGTAAACTGCCCCGGCAGCACATCGCCGCCGTTGTTGATCAGTGTCTTGGTGCTGGGCGACAGGTCGGCGGCGCCGCCCACCAGTTGCGGCACGGCCTGAGCCATGGCTTGGAGCACCTTGCCTGAGCTGATGCGGGTGGCTTCCGGTTTGGCCGGATCAAAAGCCGGCAGGCGTTGTTCAAGATCCGCCGGCAGCGTGTTGTTGAAGAATACCTGCCACTCCGCCGCCTTGGCGGGAAGCGCGGCGCTGTAAGCCGCGAAAAGGGCATCCCATTTTCTGGCCTGCCGCTGCATCGCTTTCAGGCGTGCGGCAAACAGCTCGCGCACCCGCGTGGGGACCGCAAAGTATTCATTTTCATTGAGCCCCAGGTTGCGTTTGGTGGCCTTGACCTCATCCTCGCCCAGTGGTTCGCCATGGGCGTGGGAGGTGTCCTGCTTGTGCGGGCTGCCGAATCCGATGTGCGAGTTGCAGATGATGAGCGTGGGCCGCTTGGTTTCCTTTTTGGCCTTCCGGATCGCCTTGTCAATGGCCGCGGGGTCGTGTGCGTCGGTTTCCAGCACATTCCAGTTATAGCCCGCGAAACGTTTGCGCTCATTTTCGCTGAACGCCAGGTCCGTCTTGCCTTCGATGGTGATGTGGTTGTTGTCGTAAAAAACCACCAGCTTGGCGAGTCCGAGATGGCCGGCCAGCGAGAAGGCTTCATGGCTCAGCCCTTCCATCATGTCGCCGTCGCCGCAGAAGACATAGGTATGGTGGTCGACGGGCTGGAACTCGGTGGTGTTGAACCGTGCGGCCAGCATCTGCTCCGCCAGCGCCATGCCGGCGCCATTGGCACACCCTTGCGCGAGCGGGCCGGTGGTGGTTTCCACCCCCACCGTATGGCCGTGTTCGGGATGGCCGGGTGTTTTGCTGTCCCATTGCCGGAACTTCATCAGCTCTTCCAGCGGCAGTCCATAGCCGGAGAGGTGCAGCAGGCTGTAGAGCAGCATGGAGCCATGTCCGCCTGAAAGCACAAAACGGTCGCGGTTGGCCCAGTCTGGCCGCGTGGGGCAGTGGTTCAGGTGCTGTAGGAACAGCACCGCGGCCACATCCGCCATGCCCATGGGCATGCCCGGATGGCCGGATTTCGCCTTTTCAACGCCATCCATGGAAAGGCCGCGGATGGTGTTGGCCGCCAGTTTCAAATCATCCAGTGTTGGTTTGCTCATGGTCGTCTTTTCCCTTGTCGATGGTTCAATATGTAAAGTGGAATGAATTTTTCAAAAATCAGGGCGTTTGTCGAGTCTGCAATCATGTGCCGGGCGCTGTTTGTGTATGGCCCGGTCCTTCGGGCGGCGCAAACGCAAGGAGGTCTACGGGGAAATCAAATCGTTGGCGGTTGACATCGCCATGCAGTTGGTGGAAACTAAAACCAGTGTAACTGAGACCGCGTTCCGTTACGCCGCCGAAACATGGATGCAGCTCAACGGGCTTATCCGCGTGTCTCAAAACGGGAGCGTGTTACCCTGTTTATATCAAATTTAGTCTCATTAATAGGAAGCCATGGCACTCGCGCCAATTTCTCGCCCATGGTGGTTTTCCTCCTTGCAGTCAGTCTTTCCGAGTTTGTCGGATGTCGATCTTCGCCGAAGCTTTCCGGATGCCGCCTTGACGCTACGCTGGAGTCTTTTCGCATTGAACAATCCAAGGAAATCCGCCTTTCGACCAAGATCGTTCTTCACAATGCTTCGGCTTCTCGGTTCAGTTCCGATTGCCTTCGCGACATTCAGGCGGCTCTGATTCCGCTGGACGGTCGGGCAGGCGGGAGAACCCCAATCATGTTCATACTGAAACGAAAGGCATCGCCTGACACTATGTACTCCAGTGCTTCCGAACTGGACATTACCAGCAGACTGACCATTGAGCCTGGCACGAAAGAAACGGTCACATATCAGATGGGAAATGTTGGGGTCTTTGGGTTGTTCGCCTCATCCAATGCGGCCAACCCGTACGTTGAAAAGGAACTACGCCTGAGCGATATCCATTGGGCGAACAAGTTGAAACTTGTCCTCAGATTTGAGCTTGCGGCGGCACCACTCCAAGTGGACCAGGGGACGCGATCTACATTCGTCGCCGCGATGGCGATCGAGCGAAATCCCGCAGTCTTCGCCCTCAAAGGTGACGCCTACGTGCTGGAATAGCCAAGGCGCTGGAAGGCCCTGCCCCGCGACCGTGCCAAACGCCAGCTGGTGGAGGAATGTCTAAATGAAATATCGCTTGTCAACGGCGTGTTGCCATATTAGGAGTCGCACAGATGAAATCAATGATGTTTGCAATTCTGTTCGTAGGCGGGTTCAATACGCTTGCAGCTCTCGGCCAAGATAATCATGATACAATTATACCGATTGGGGAACCGGCATACATAGCAGAAACTAATGACATTTTTTCAGTTTGCACCTTTGACCCTGAGCGGGATATTTTCTTCCGGTGGAAAGGTGTCCGGATTCAACGGAAGGATATTCCCAAGGTGTCTGCGGGAAACTTTGTACGAATTTACGAACAGGGGTCTAGGCCTGTGTATGACAAGAACTCACCAGAGGCGTTGAATCCTCCTCCAGAATACTACCATCACTACGGTATTCTGCCATCACTCGTCAAAGACGTGGATCCTCCTTTGACAACCAGCAGGAACGGGAAGGGCGAAATCGTCATTGGCTTTGTCCAGGGACTGCGCTTTTATGCAGTTACCAACCTTGGTGCAGTCGCCGTTTCGAACCAGTTCTTGCTTCACGGACAAATCATAGGGATTTCGATGCCGTCAAATCGTGCGGATGAAGTTCGGCAATTTGCTGAAGGTGTATTATCAGGCGTCGGATGCAGGAGGCCTCTCGGGATAGGGGTCAGCCATTGACGGCGTGTTGCCCAAATCACATTTCACCTGAAGAACAGTAGCCAAGTAACCCACATTTGGTAAACTGCGGCAACCTCAGGAGGGCGCCGACAATGATGGGGACCAACCAGCCGCAGAAAGACCTGTTCAGCTATCAGATTGACTTGGATAAACGCGTCCGCAGCGACCACCCGCTGCGGCAGATTGCCGGCACGGTGGACTTCACCTTTGTCCGGGCGGCGGTCGCCAGCAGCTATGGTTATAACGGGAATGTGTCGGTGGACCCATCGGTGGTGATGAAGATGATGTTCCTGCTGTTTTACGACGATGTGGCCAGCGAACGGGAACTGATGCGGATCATTCCGGAACGCTTGGACTACCTGTGGTTTTTGGGATACGGGCTGGATGATGAAATTCCCAACCACAGCGTCTTGTCAAAGGCGCGCAACCGCTGGGGCGTGGAGGTTTTTGAGCAGCTGTTTGTGGGCATTGTGCGGCAATGCGTCGAGAAGGGGCTGGTCAGCGGCGCGAAGATCCACATGGACGGAAGTCTGGTGGATGCCAATGCGTCCAAGAATTCCGTCGTGAAGGGCTCGGAGGAGATGATGAGCCGGATTCGCGCCGCCGTGCAAAGTCAGGTGCAGAAGCTGGATGAAGAACAGGAACTGGCACGCGGCCGGAAATATCATGCCACGGTAAATGACAAAGCGATGAGCCTGACCGATCCGGATGCCGCCTTGGTAAAGAAAGACGGGGCTAGCCGCCTACGTTACAAGAGCCATCGCGTGGTGGATGACGCCAAAGGCGTGATTACGGCGGTGGTCAGCA